>JAAUYI010030901.1_pt1 | contig 12448 bp, 13 predicted proteins | sample 7278041 | NCBI WGS metagenome assembly JAAUYI01 (sample SAMN14350216, study PRJNA611818) | marine sediment metagenome | isolation source: surface marine sediment (0.6m) | place: French Polynesia: Moorea | collected 2018-08
CGCTCTGCCGGTCTGGCGAATCGATTCAATCATCAGACTATCGTCCAGCGGAGCAATGGTGAGCAAATCAATTACCGCCGCCTGGATTCCATCCTTGGCCAGTTCGGCTGCAGCCTCCAGGGTTGGCTGCAGCATTGCCCCATAAGCGATGAGGGTGAGGTCATCGCCCTCGCGCACCATTTGAGATTTGCCAATGGGTAAGGTTTCTTCATCGTCTGGCACCTCCTCGCGAAAGGCGCGATAGAGTGCTTTAGATTCATAAAATATTACCGGATCAGGGTCGCGGATGGCGCTCAGTAAAAGGGCCCGACCATTTCTCGGTCCGGATGGGATCACCATTTTCAAGCCCGGGGTATGGGCCCAATAGGCTTCCCGGCTTTCTGAGTGGTGTTCAAGAGCACGGACACCACCGCCATAGGGGGCGCGCATGACCATAGGCACGGTCAATCGTCCCTGGGAGCGCCAGCGTAGACGGGCAGCATGATTTTCCAACTGGTGAAAAGCTTGATATGCGAAACCGGAAAATTGCATCTCACATACTGGCTTTAAACCATAAACAGCCATACCGATGGCCATACCGACAATTGCCGATTCAGCAAGCGGAGTATCGATAACCCGTTCTTCGCCATATTCATCTATCAGACCGTCACTGACCCGGAAAACACCACCATCCGGCCCCACATCCTCACCCAAGAGAACAACCCCGTCGTCCTTGGCCATTTCCTGACGCAGGGCCAGGTTAAGAGCCTGCACCATTGTCATCTTAGCCATGGTCAGCCTCCTTTTTCTTTGCTTGCAGACGCATCTCCAACTCTTCTTTCTGTCGTTGCAGGTAGGGCGGTAATTGCTCGTAGAGATGATCGAACATGTAGATTGGATCACCTAGCTCTTTCATCTGCTTCTCCGCCGCATCGACCGCCTCTTGAATTTGTTGTTGCACCTTGTCCTCAAGATCATCACGACCAGTAGCATCGAGTAGGCCTTTTTCTTCAAGGTAGGTTTCAAAACGTGGCAGCGGATCTTTTTTCTGCCACACCGCAACTTCCTCTTCGCTGCGATAGCGACTGGGGTCATCGGCAGTGGTATGCATCATCACCCGATAGGTTACACACTCGATCAGGGTTGGACCATCACTATTACGCGCCCGGGTGCAGGCCTCTTCCACCGCCGCATAAACCGCCAGAACATCGTTGCCGTCCACCTGAATTCCCGGCATACCATAGGCTTGCGCCTTTTCAGCAATGGTTGCAGTGTGCATCTGTTTCTGCAGCGGAATGGAGATGGCCCAATGATTGTTCTGACAGATGAAAACAACCGGCGCTTGATAGACGGCGGCACAGTTCAGACCTTCGTGAAAATCGCCTTCCGAAGTGGCACCGTCACCAAAGAAGGTCATAACAACTTCGTCCGTACCCCGGTATTTAGCGGCATAGGCAAGTCCCACGGCATGGAGGATCTGGCTGCCAACGGGAACAGCCATGGGCATGTCTCGCTGCTCCATAGGAATTATGGTACCTTCGTTAAAACCGTTATAGTAGAGAAGAACACTTGCCGGGGAACGTCCACGCCAGATTTCCGCGGCGGTTTCCCGGAAGGCCGGTACCAGCCAATCTTTGGGCCGAAGATGAAACACGGCACCCATTTGGGCCGCTTCCTGGCCCTTAATTGGCGGGAAGGTGCCAATTCTACCCTGGCGCTGAAGGTTGAGCATGCGTTCATCAAAGCGTCTGCCAAACAGCATGGTGCGGTAGAGTTCGAGAAGCCTCTCTTCAGAAATATCGGGTTCCAGTTCTTTATCAAGTTTGTTCTGATCATCAAGTATCGACAGATATTCAACTTTGTGGCCAGTATCAATTTTGGTCCTCGGCATGCCTGACTCCACTTCGCAGCATCAGCTGATGGTCACTTATCGCCACATTTCAACTCGACAGAAAAAGTGCTGAAAAACAGCCTTACCACGATATACATGATTTTTGGAAATCCCGACTGGGCATCCTAACCTATTGTATAAACTATTTCTTTATCACGTTTTTGCAAGATATTTCCAGAAGCGATAGCTCTCCATTCGGTGGTGTGAGCGCATTTACGAAAAAAGATTCCCAGCTATCGGTCCTGTTTTAATGAGGCCAAACAACAGCTATGTATTCCTCAGGAAAAATTCGTCCGAAGCCACTTTCATTAGGTGGAAAATTATTTTGGCAGTGACACAGTGATGGTGCATCCGGGTCCGTCATTATTGGCAGCATCAACGCTGCCGCCAAGGGCGGTGATTAATTTTTTCACCAATGCCAGGCCAATTCCTGTACCTCCGGTGGTGCGGGTAAGGGCATTGTCGACCCGGTAGAAGTCGGTGAAAATTTTAGACAGGGCATGCCTGGGAATGCCAGGCCCGCTATCGGAAACCGCCAGCCGTACCAGGCCATCGGATTCTCCGACGGAGATGGTGATAGCACGGGTCGCTGATTGTTTGCCGAACTTGAGACTGTTTTCGATAAGATTGACAAGAATCTGAATAAGCACTTCCCGATCGTAGGCAAAGGGTGCTATTTCCGTTTTATGAATGGTAAGGGAGAATCCGTCCTGATTTATTTTAGGGGTCATCAGCGCTTCTACATCAGCAAGGACATCATCCAGAGTGCCCTCTTCGAGATGAAAATGACGTTGTTTCTTTTCCAATTTTGACAGTTCGAGAACATTGTTAATGAGATTGGTCAGGCGACTGCTTTCCGCATCAAGAATGGCCAGATATTCATGCTCCCGCTCGGGTGTTGAGGCTATACCCTGCTCCAGCATTTCGATATACATGCGAATGTTGGTGAGTGGCGTTTTCAACTCATGACTTACGGCCGAGACAAATTGTGAACGTTTTTCCGAGAGGGCGACAATTGCGTGGGCGCTTTGATAGATGGCCACAAGGCCGAGGAGCATGAAAACAGCTAGAGCGGCCAGGGCGATATTGAGTGAACGGCGTGCCGGTGAAGCAGGTATGTTTTGGGCTGAGAGCCTGACGCTGAGAAAATCAAACGGTGCGGCAAACACGTGTCGGTTGACAAAATCGGAGCCTTCTGAAGAAATGCCGGCGGTGACCACGTCATAGAGTCTTCCCTGATCCCAGCGTTGGAGATGGAGCGTGGTGAATTCCGCCAGCGGCTGATCGCTGAAGTGGGTATCTACGAGATGCTCGAGAAGCGGAGTGATGAGAAGAATGAATCCCTGCCGGTAGATTTGATTGTCAATAACAATGCGCCGGAACATATATACATGATCGTCCTGAAGAGCGACGGATTGAAAAGGCGCCACCTCAACTTGAAATTTATCGGCTACTATCGATGGGGGTGAGCCGGTATCGACAGTATCAGCACTTTGCCGACTGCGGTATTCCGAAGGAGATGATAGGCTTCTTGCACTGCCTGTAAGATTGGCAATACCTGCCTGTAAATCAGACGATGCTGCAGGCGCTTGAGCAATGCTCCTCAGTTGTTCAGATTCTGCGTACTGCTGTACCCTTTCCTCACGGCTGGCAACGTTGAGAGCCTGTTCGGCGGTGATCTCTTCCACCCGCTGGGATTTTTTCCCCATATAAACTCGCTCTTTCTGCGGCTTGACACTCCTCAGAAACCTCTCGGCAAAGCCTTCCTGCAGTTGTTCTTCATTTTCTGCCTGAACCGGAGATGGTTCTTTTCTCAGTGGTGGTTGGGGGATGATGAACTTCTTCGTATTGAATATCTCGTTTGCCCTTCGGAGCCTGCCCATCAGCGCTTTTTCACCGTCTGCCACATTGCCCGGATCGGCAATAAGCGGGGTCTGCATCGAGCCATCTGGGTTGTTCTGCAGATAGCCAAGGATGTAGTCTGGATAGCTCGGCCCTGCCAGAGGTGAGCGTTGGGAGGATGTTTCCTGCTGAGAGGAGCCGGCGAGAAAATGTTGATATTCATCAACTGCGCGCAACTCCTCTGCCTGTACGAGTTTTGCCAGTTCCTCCTCCATCTGGTCAAAGAGGGTCAACGAGAAGAAATTGAGCTGGGCCCTTTCCTCCTGCTGCAGGCCGCTGTATGACTGCCAGATAACAAAGGCCAGCGGGAGTGAGGTGGTGACAAAAAATATGAGAATGAAAAGTTTAAGCTTGTTCAAGATGCAGTCGATATCCTTCACCGCGTACCGTTTCTATGAGTTCCAGCTCATCAACGAGCGCGGCCAGTTTTTTGCGCAGCTTAAGAATGTGAATATCCACGGTGCGGGTTTCAATGTCGGCATCGGCGTAATGCCACACCTGGGTGAGCAGCTCCTTTTTTGAGACAATACGTTGATGGTGGCGATAAAGGTAGACCATGATATCCATTTCCCTTCTGGTCAGGTCGAGTGAGTGTGAGCCGTTCCAGGCCCGCAGGTTGGTTCCGTCAAAGACTATGCCCTGCAACTCCAGACGTTCATCACCCAAACATTTGCCGCTCCGCCGGAGCACCGCCTCAACTCGGACAATAAGCTCGCGTAAAGAAAACGGCTTGGGCACGTAGTCATCTGCGCCAGCTTTAAAGCCTTGGACAATATCGGTTTCGGCACCTTTGGCGGTAATCATGATAATGGCCTGGGCGGGTTTCTGCTCGCGGACCATGGAACAGATGGAAAAACCGTCCAGGGATGGCAGCATAACATCCAGCAGCACCAGATCAAACTGATCGCTTAGAATCATGTCCAGCCCGGCTTGACCATCTTCGACTCCTTTCACGGAATACCCGTTAAAAATAAGCACGTCACTAAGTCCCTGGAGAATTGCCGGATCATCTTCGACAATGAGAATACGCGCCTTGACCTGTTTCATTCTTTACTCCCTTTCTTCTCCGCTGAGCTTCCTTTTTTTTACCTACGAACACTCATGCTAAAACCATACCTCAGCCATACTTCGAAGCAAAGTAAAACTTATGTAAAAAAGAGGAGCTGGAGTTTTGCATTTGTTTGAATTGTCTTTGTTTTCAAAACACCTAAGATCAAGGAAAAGCAACAGCACATCGACTATCAATTCAACAAAGGGAGCAATACCATGGCAACTCAGCGAAGAACCTTTTTAACAATTCTGGTGTTGATCGGCGTCACCACCGCGGCTTTGATTTATCTCGGTACAAAAACTTCAGTGGCTGGTAACCAGGTACCTATTACCCGGGCTTTGCAATCGGCTCCTCTGCAGATTGAAACATCGCTTGCTCAGGAAAAAGTCCTACAGGGATCGGCCGGCAAGGTCTCGGTGGCCCTTACTCTCACCGGAGCCGATATCGTTCAGCCGGAACGAGAAGCTCTTCAGCCAGTTGACCTGGTGATAGTGCTTGATCGCAGCGGCTCCATGAGCGGCGAGAAAATCAACGATGCTCGCAGGGCAGTGGTGCAGTTGATTAACCAAATGGCTGCCGATGACCGTATGGCAATCGTCAGTTATTCTAATACGGTTGAACGGCTCTCCCCCTTGGTCTATCTCAGAGGCGATCAGCGTGACCGGCTGATCAGGGTGGTCCGCCAAGTCTTTGCCGGAGGTGGTACGAATCTGGGTGGAGGCTTGCAAAGTGGTATTGATCTTTTTTCGCAAACGGAAGCAGACAACCGCCAACGTCGGGTGATCCTGATTTCCGATGGTCTCGCCAATCAGGGTATAACTTCACCCCGGGCTCTTGGTGCCATGGCTGCCAGGGCAACTGAGAAAAACCTGGGAGTGAGCACCGTGGGAGTCGGCTATGATTTTAATGAAGTACTGATGACCACCATCGCGGACCATGGTTCTGGAAGCTATTATTTCCTGGAAAATCCAGCCGCTTTCGCCGAGGTATTCAGGCAGGAATTCGAAGCAGCCCGTAATGTTGTCGCCGGTATGGTTGAGCTAAGGATTCCTCTCCAGGAAGGTGTGAAACTTACCAATGCAGGCGGCTATCCAGTTTCCGTTAAAAATGGTGTTGCCATCATCCGTCCAGGGGACGTGCTGGCCGGTCAACAACGCAGGATTTTCCTCACCTACCAGATACCAGCTGAAGAGTTGGGAGAATACGGTCTGGGCAATATCCAGGTTTCCTATCACCATCAAAACGAGTTACGTCATGCTGCCGCCACCAAAACCCTGACGGTTAGTTGTGTGCAGGATGAGAAGGAAGTCGTGGCAAGTATTGACAAGGAAGTCTGGTCCGAACAGGTCCTCAAGGAGGATTTCAACAACCTCCGAGAAAAAGTGGCAGATGCTGTACGCGAGGGCCGGAAGGATGAGGCGTTAAAAGTGATAGAGGAATATGAGACCCAGACTGATATGATCAACAGAAGTGTAGGTTCAACGGCTGTTACCGAAAACCTGCAGGATGAGCTGGCACCGTTGCGCCAGAGTGTGGAAAAGACCTTTGCCGGTGCTCCTTCTGCAGTCATGGAGAAACGTAAACAGCAGGCCAAGTCTTTACAGTATGAGAGCTACCGACTTCGTCGCGATAAAAAATAGCCGGACTGGGTATCAGTTAAATTAAGAATCTCAACACTGCCGAACACCAGGAGGAACTAACCAATGGGAATAATGTCACGTATAGTGAGACTTTGTAGAGCAGATATGCATGGAGTTATGGATCAGTTGGAAGATAAGGAACTCCTGCTCAAACAATATCTGCGAGAAATGGAGACGGATTTACGACAGAAGGAGGTCCGCCGCCACCAGTTAGATGAAGATGAGAAAAAGCTGCGTACTGTCCGGGAAAAGGCCAACCAGGAGATTATCAGGCTTGAGGAGGACCTCAAACTTGCCCTACGCAAGGAAAAGGACGATATTGCCAGACTGCTTATTCGCAGGCAACATGCCAAACGAAACCAGAGCGAAAGTTTCGAGCAGAGGCTGAAGATGCTCAGGGAAGAACAAGAAAAACTCAGCGGTTTGCTGGATAATCAGCGCATCCGCTATGAAACTTTGAAAGCCCGGGTGGAAGCAATTTGCGCGACTGAGAAAAACCTCGGAAGAAGAGATTTCGAAAAGGTATTTACCACAGGAGAGGGTGATTTCACCATTGAGGAAGAAGAAATTGAAATTGAGTTGTTGCGCCGTAAAGAGCAACTTCAAGAAACCGGGAGGAAAGAAGCATGAAACCGATTCGCACAACCATATTTTTCGGTATTATCAGCGGTATAATCGTCCTCCTTCTCTCCTTTCTACCCGTTCATCTGTTTGGCTGGTCCGCCACAGTCAAACTTTACCTGCTGCTGAATGTGACCATCTACGGTATCCTGCTCTGTCGCTGGAGTAGGACTCCGTTAATAAAGCTGTTATTTCCGCTTGGCTTACTGACGGGTATCGCCTTTTTTTCCTCCTCTCCAATTAGTTTTATTCTGGCAGCACTGGCGATATTCAGTTGGATACGCAGCGGTCTGTGCTTTGCTCATTTTCCCCGGAGAACCATGCTGGCAGAACTATTGACTATCATGGCCGGAGCCGGCTCTCTGTGGCTGATGCCTCCGTATGGCCCGTTGAGTCTCGCCTTGACCATTTGTCTGTTTTTCTTGCTGCAGAGTCTATATTTTTTCATGGTCCCCCAACGAGAGGTGCGAAAAAGCGCTGGCAATGGTCGGGATGCTTTTGAACATGCCTCTGGCGAGTTGGAAAAAATCCTGAGACAGGATATGGCCAAATGAAACTTCTACAACAGGGCGTTGCGCTGACATTTTCTTGTCAGCGCAGCAGACGGGTCCGTTCAGGCCTGGTAAATAACTGGTCAATCCATCATTTTTGGGGTTACAATGTGTAGTATAGATATTGTCCAATAACTCATAAAAATGATGATGCGGAGGGAATTATGGCACTCTATCTCGTCCAGCATGGTTTAAGTGCTGCCAAAGACGTTGATCCTGAAAGGGGGCTTACCGAGGAGGGCACAGCGGAAACGGAACGAATTGCTCAGGTGGCTCGCGGCTATTCCATCCACGTTGAAAAAGTGGTGCATTCCGGCAAGAAACGAGCTGAGCAGACAGCCATGATCTATCATGATACGTTGTCCGTTAATGCAGCCATGGAGGTGGCTGCAGATATCGGACCCCTCGATGATGTTCGGGTCTTCGCAGAAACAGCTAAATCGGAGAAGAATATGATGGTGGTCGGTCATCTTCCTTATATGGAGCGGCTGGTCTCCTATCTGGTCACCGGATCAAACGATTTGTTCATCTACAAATTCCAGAACTCCGGTATTGTTTGCCTTGATCAGGACCAGGGGGATGACAAAAACAAAGGCTGGTTTATCAAGTGGACGCTGAATCCCAATATTTCCTGAAAATGAGATGATCTTGAGGGGACAGATATATCATTCACGGCCACTGTAAGAGCAGCGGTGATCAGGCTGCGCCCGCGGCCAATCCTATTAGGTAGCGAAGAATCACGAAAGACACATACGCCAGGCTAAGCAAGCCCAAAAGTAACAGAACGATCAGAATGACGGCTGTTTTCTGCAGGCGGCGCTCGGGGCTGCTGTTTTGGCTTCTATTAAGTTTGGTGGCTTGGAGCTGTTTTTCAAGTAGAGCAAAATTTTTGTCGTTTGCTTTCCAGATAAAGTCAAACACATCACCAAGAAAGGGTATGACCCCGACAAGAGACTCCAGCAGGACATTGAAAACCATGCGCAGCAGCGTTGTAGTGGAAGCGCCTAATTGGGCTGCTTCGATGATGATATAGCTCGAGGCCAGTCCACCGGCGATATCGCCAACCCCGGGTATAAGGCCTAGAAATCCGTCGATGCCAATACGATATCCGCCCGGTAGCGGAATGGAGCTATCCAGCAACCGACTGAATTTACGTAGACGCTTGAGGCGCCTTGATGCCTGGGATGAATAGTTGTCTTGTACGGCCATCGTTTGTTGAAAACTGAGTTCGTGTTTTGACGAAAAGGCAGAATTTCAATGTATATCTGTGGGTCGCAGCATGATAATTGGCAAACGAGGCAGCCGTGTTAGTTGCCTCGCATTTTCATCCTATTTATTTGGCACGACCAGTACTGGTATTTTGGAGAGCCGATTGACCTGACGGGTGGTGGAGCCCATTACCCTGTTGCCCCTGACCCTGTTAGAGGATTTGCCGACGATGATCATATCCATATCTTTTTCTTCTGCGACTCGCAGTATTTCTTCGCTGGGTGTGCCGTTGACCACTTTGATCTGGTTGATGGGTTCATCCTCGATGCTTTTGCCACATTGTTCTCGGAGAAAGGTCTCCACACGCTTTTTCATATAATTGAAAACTTTTTCCATGCCATCCTTCTGTACTTTTTTAATATCGGCTTCCGACATGTAGGTTTCTATAACCGCCTGTGCCGTTTCCGACATGGGTTCAACGACATGCAAAATGGTTAGTGTAGCGTTATTGTTTTCAGCCTGGGCCAGGGCATGGAGAAATACCGGTATGGTATGTTGGCCAAGATCAGTGCAGTAGAGGATTCGTTTAATTGCTGGCTTTTCTAACATTGCATTACTCTTCTGGATAATTAGTGGTCGTCTCTGTGTTCAAAAAACACCAGAGAACCTGTCAGTTACAATTTAATCAGGCAAGAATATAGTGTCTTCTGTCTTTATGTCCAGCTGCAACGTTTTTACGCCCTGTTTCTTTAATTATTACAGTACTGTATTTGCGAGAGAAAAATAAAACTAGCTCAACTGAAATTTTTTATGCAATCAAATAGCCCGTTGAATCGTTACACCATACAAGAGGGCAAAAAACAACTTGATAGAATATAATTTCAGCAAGCATCCCTCTTTTCGGCAATGGTGAAGATGATGGATTCCTTCTGATAAAAAGAAACCGGTTTCCTCATGAAAAACACAGATAATAAGAAACAGGCAGAGCTTGAAAATCTGCTAGACCGCGGTTTTCGTTATGGCCTTGCTCTTACTCACGATGATATGCAGGCGGAGGATCTTGTTCAGGAAGCGTGTATGCGCATGGTTAAAAAGCGGATGAACTGGGAGCCGGCCTATTTTTTTACGATTATCAGAAATCGATTTATTGAAAGGTACCGTCACCAAATGAAGTTTCCATCAATTCCATTCGATGAAAACAGCAATAAAGAGATACCAGACGAAAAACACCTGAGGAATGCAGAAGAACTTGTTGCTAATACAGAGACACTCGAAAAGGCTCTCGCCAACCTGACCACCGATGAGAGGGAGATACTTTTCCTCTTCTTTGTTGAGGGTAATACCGCAGAGGAAATTTCCAGATTGATTGACCGACCGAGAAATTCGATTCTCAGTATCGTCCATCGAGCCAGAATTAAGCTGCGCAAGATGCTGGAGAAAGAGCATAAGGAGGTTTCACCATGACCAAAAAATTATTAGACGAACACCTGGTGACCTACTATAACGCCAAAAAACTCACACCTGAGCGCAAAAAGGAGATGCTTGCCCTTATCAATAATGGTAATCGCAAACAAATCGACAGCCAAAAGAAAGAATCAAAATTGCTGCATTTTCTCCACCTCCTTTTCAGACCTGGAAATCTTGCTTATGCCGCTGTAGTTCTCGTTTTTAGCTATGCAGCTTATCATCTGGCCGGTGTTTCCTATCAGAGCGATTTTCAGACGGAGCTAAGCGCGGCAGTCAGTCAGGAAATAGCAATGAACCACACATCCAGGTTCAAAGTGGACTTTAGAGAGCAAACCATTGCCAAGCTTGCCAAGCAGATGGACAAGCTCGACTTTACACTCCTGCTGCCGGCAAGGCTACCCAGCTCCTTGAAAATAACCGGAGCCAGATATTGTTCAATACGAGGCAAAATTGCCGCCCAGATTCAGATGACAGACGGAGAAGGAAATTTCTATACCCTTTATCAGACAAAACTTGTGGAACCGCTTACCACCATAGCGGATACCCAACTTAATCTTGCCGGAAACAGCTACAAGCTCTGGCATGAGAACGGTGTTTTCTTTGGTTTTGCTGGGCCTGCTGAAGTAGTTGGTGGGAGTGCTCAGTGAAAAAGATTTACAATAACGTCCTTGGCAAAATCGCATAACAAGGACTCAACTCGATAGCAAGGAGATCAATTATGAAACGATTAAAAATATCTTCGATATTGTTTGTCTTGATTGTGTTTTTGTCTTTTCCGGCAATGGGAGCACAAAAGAGAATTTTTGAAGGCTCTATGCAGGGATATAGCTGTGTTCTGCACGGTCATACCTGCCCGCGTGATGCGCTGGACCCTCACCTGGAACTTGAGCCTGACTTTGTGCTCTACAAGGATAGCGATGAGTATTATCTCCTGCCCAATGTGTCAAAAGTGGTTAAGGCAAAGTACGTTCATAAACCCATTCGTATCGTTGGCACCATGAGCCCTCGTTATCGGGCCATCGATGTCGATGAACTCCAGGTCATGAAGGATGATACCTTTAAAACGGTCTGGTCAAAAGAAATGGTGTTGAGGGAACTGAAGGCCAGGCAGGAGCTAATGTATAGCGAAGGTGGTGGTTGATAATATTAATCTCAGGACAGTGAGGAGGTTGTAAAGCTCGGCTTCCTCACTTTCTTTAAGCTTGCCCTTTAATGAGTCAGAAAAGAATATTTAGAAGCAAAAGTGAGTGTTCCCTGCACCAGGATTTGGTTCAATCCCTGTCGCTGCGACAATTCTTTTTCTCTTCGATTTAATACGTATTTGTCAGTTGACTGCCTTTAGAAGTCGATTATGAAGCTGTAGGCATCTTTTTCCAGCGTGTGAGATACCTTGTGGCCTGCGTGAATAAAGATGGTCTGCATTCGATCGTTATTACGCAAAACCTTGGCGGTAAATCCGGCGATTCCGTTTCTCTTGGCCACGTCGGCTAAGTGATTATAGAGAAATGTGCCCAACCCCTGATTTTGCCAGTCGTCTCTGATAATGAAGGCCACTTCGGCTCTATTGGTTTCCTCGTCAAGATAATATCGACCGACGCAGATGATATTCTCTCCGTGCGCTTCCGGGACAGTACCGACGATGGCAACATCCTTGCGGTGGTCGATATAGACAAAATCCCGGATTTGCTTATGGGTGAATTTGGACTGTTGACTCATAAAGCGGTAATAGATGGTTTCTTTGGAGAGATCATAAAGCAGATCTTTCATCCTTGGTTCGTCGGTTGGCTGGATGGAACGGAAATATACCTGAGTACCGTCTTTGAGTAGCATGGTAGTCCGCATAAAATCGTCGCGGGGTACCGTAAAACCGGTGGCCACATCGGCCATCTCGGGACGGATGTAATGTGCTTTCACCGCTGCCTGAAAAAGCTGCTCCCGATAACGCGGATGAGCAATGGAAATGAGTGCCATCACCCTCTCCTGGACCGACTTGCCATGAAGATAAGCGACACCATACTCGGTGACCACGTAATGGATGGTACCCCGAGTTATGGTCACACCTGCACCGGGACTGAGATTGACCACGATCCGTGAGCGTTTACCGTCAAGACTGGTTGAAGGCACAACAATGATAGTC
>JAAUYI010201058.1_pt1 | contig 12443 bp, 12 predicted proteins | sample 7278041 | NCBI WGS metagenome assembly JAAUYI01 (sample SAMN14350216, study PRJNA611818) | marine sediment metagenome | isolation source: surface marine sediment (0.6m) | place: French Polynesia: Moorea | collected 2018-08
ACCATGCAGGCCAAGCCGGCTAATGACGCTTACGATGCCGGCCGCAAGGCGTTGGCCGACAAGGACACGAACCAGGCCCTGGTACTCGCCAATCGCGCTATCGATCTGTATCCCGATGAGGCGCATTTTTACGCCCTGCGGGGTGACATCCGCTTTGTCACGCAAAAATACGACATGGCTATCACCAATTTCGACACCGCGATCCGGCGGCGCGACGACTTTTTCTATTACCACCTGCAACGCGGCCTCGCAAAGCGGGAGCGGCGCGACTTCGACGGCGCAGCGACCGATCTCGAGAACAGCCTGGCACTGCTGCCGACGGCGCCGGCGCACTTCGCGCTCGGCAACATTGCCGAACAGCGCGGACAGGCCAACAAAGCGATCAGTCACTATCGGGTCGTCGCCGAGAGCGGTGGCGACTACGGCAAGGCAGCGAGAGCACGGTTGGTGCAGCTCGACCTGCCCGGAAACCCGGGCGCTTACCTGCCGAGGCGATGTGACGCCGACCAGTACGACAATCTCGTTGTGTCGATTCGCAACGATACTGACTGGCACGTCACCGATGTCGTCATAACCATTCAACTGCGCGATGCCGGCGTGCCGCGCGAGGTGCGGCAAACGCTTCGTGGCCGGGTCGCGCCGGGACAGATCGTCAGCGCCAGTACCGGCCTCGGGCCCTATGGCGGCGGCAGCTGCCCGGCGACGGTGGTCTCGGCGCGGATCCTGGAATGACGGCGCTCCTGCGGAACCCTTCGGCCACGGTCGCGACTAACTATTGCAGATGCCGGATTGAGCCATGTCCAGATTAACGATTGCGATTATTGCCAGCCTGATTTCCGCCGCTGCTATCGGTGGCGTGTATGTTGCGATGATCAATCCGGAGCCGGTACCTGCCGCTGCAACCGGCTTCGATGCATCGGCCGACCTCGCAGACCGTGTGCTGGCGCTCGAGCAGGCCCTGGCCGAGGAACGCGAAGCCCGCCAGCTGCTCGAGGACGAACTGTTCGCGCTGATCGCCGAAATGGACGAATTCGATACCGTCGACCGTGAACCCGTGCAGCAGACGTCGCGGGTCGAGCCTGCCGCGACCGTTAACCGCATGACGCAACGGCGCGACTGGATGAACCGCTTTTCGCCCGAAGGCCGGGAACAGGCTTTGCTCGAAGCCGGGTTTACGCCGGACCGGGCGGAGTGGCTCGCACGACGTGAATCGGAGTTGCGCATGCAGGTCATGCAGGAGCGATTCGAGGCCCGTCGCAACGGCGAGATGGTCGATCCCTTCAGCGATGCGTTCAGTTCCGACGCAATGCTGCGTAACGAAATCGGTGACGCCGAGTACGAGCAGTATCTCGAGGCCAGCAACCGGCCGACATCCGTGGCTATCCAGAGTGTCCTCGAATCGTCGCCCGCGCAGTCAGCCGGCCTGCAACCCGGCGACAGGATCACGTCCTACGACGGCGAACGGATATTCAATGTCCTGGATCTGAACCGTCAGACTATCCAGGGCGAACCCGGCCAGACGGTCGTCGTCGACATCGTGCGCGACGGTGTGCCCATGCAGGTGGTCATGCCGCGTGGACCGCTGGGGGTCATGGCCGGTCGCGGGCGCTGATTACGCGGCTGGATAAAGCGCCCCCGGCATAGCAGAATGACGGCTGCTTCCGGCCGGCGTTCTGTTCCTTTTCCATACTCCGCTACACAGTTCCCAACGGCATCACGTCGTTAAGCCTGCTTATCGGCATCGCTTCCATCGTCACGACACAGCTCGGCAGCCTCGAGCTGGCCGCCTGGATCATCGTCTGGTGCGGCCTGCTGGACACGACCGACGGCGTTGCCGCTCGCATGCTGAAGGCCACGTCGCCGTTCGGAGCCGAGTTCGACTCGATGGCGGACCTCATTGCTTTCGGTGTTGCGCCTGCCGTGCTGGTCCTCAACGCCGGCCTGCAGATTGCCGGCATCGAATACGGTAGCGGCCAGTTCTGGGTGCTGGCGGTTGCCTCGGGTGTGTTCGCGTTGGCGGGTGCGATGCGGCTAGCACGGTTCAACCTGCCCACATCGGTACCGGAGCCCGGCTGGTTCGTCGGCGTGCCGATCACGGCCTGCGGCGGCGGCCTGCTGTCATCGATGGTGCTGGTCCTGCTGCATCATGAAGGCATCGCGACCTCGATGCCGCTGCACCTGTACCTGCCGGTGACGCTGTTCGTGCTGGCCATTCTGATGATCTCGCGCCTGCGGTTCCCGAAAGCCACGCTGCGCGAGAGCAAACTGATGAACGCCTTCCAGATCGTCAACATCGCGCTGATTTTCTACTGCGGCATTACCCGCTCATGGCCGGAATACCTGTTCGGCATCGGCGTCGTCCTCCTGATCGGCGGCATCATTGCCGGGCGCCTGACGCGCTCGCAGCAACCGGCCTGACGGGCACGAGGCCGGGCACTTGGATCGCCCGGTGGTGCGCTTCTGACGCGGTGCGCGACAATCGCTGTAACCTTTTGCGGATCCCGGCGCTATAAGCCCGTAGATGCACGCCTGTTGAGGACAAACGATGCGCAAATCCCTGATTTTCCTGGCCACGCTGTTCGTTGCAGCGCCGCTTGCCGCGATTGCCGACCCGTCGGTACCGGCTACCTCGAGCTGGTATTTCCATGCGGACCTGGACGAGATGCGATCGTCCGATGCCGGCACGCCCTTGTACGGCTGGCTCGACGAAGAGGTCTTTGACGAGCTGCGCGACGAGGTCGGCATCGACCTCGACAAGGAAGCGCAGACGATTACGGCATTTTCGACGCCGTCAGACGGTATTGTCATGGTGCTGGAGGGCATGATCCGGCAGGAGACGCAGGACAAGCTGCTCGCGCTCGCCGCGCTGGCCGACGACTTCGATACGCTCAAGGTCGGCAAGCGCACCTTTTATTACGTGCAGGGTGACGATGACGTGCACGTGCACAACAGCGCGGACGAAGACGATCACGACAACGACATCAACGGCGTGTATTTCAGCTTCGACGTCAAGAACAAGCTGATTGCGACGTCGGCGCGGCCGCAGATGGAAGCACTGTTGGCCAGCAACGGCAAAATCGCGGCGCAAAAGAAGCCCAGCGGCACGATGTTCGTGCTGACTGCGGAAAAAAGCCTGATGCAGGCGGGCATGAAGCCGGGCCAGGTTGGCAACCAGCACAATTGGGATTCGAATTTCCTCAAGAATGCCGACCAGGTCGCAGTCATGGTTGCCGACGTGGCCGGCAAGATCGCCATCGAAGCACAGCTGATTGCGAAAGAGGCGGAAATGGCCGAGGGCCTCGCCAGCATCGTCCGCGGCCTGATCAGCCTGCAGGCATTCAACGATGAGCTCGACCCGGAGCTCGTGACGGTACTGCGAGGCACCAAAGACGAGGTCTAGGACAAGACGCGGGCCGTCAGCGACGCGGTGGACCCCGAACTGATCGTATCGACGCTGGAGAATTGAGCCGGGGTCGAGCGTGCGTAGCGATGCCGAACTGATCGCCGCGGCTCGCGCCGGCTCTGCCGACGCGTTCACGGAACTCGTCCGCGGCTACCGCCAGGGGTTGTTGCGTTTCCTGGTGACACGCTGTGCGAGCCGTGCCGACGCAGAAGATGCGCTGCAGGACACGCTGATCAACGCCTATCGCTACATCGCAAGCTACGATTCGCGCTGGCGCTTCAGCACCTGGCTTTACCGGATCGCGATTCGCAATGCGGCACGCAATGCGTCGCCGGCGTCCGAGCAGCTCGACGACATCGGCGACGATGGGGCCGACCCGCTGGCGCACTGCATCGCGGCGTCGGACCGCGAAAACCTGTGGCGGCACGCGCGCCAGGTGTTGTCCGACGAAACATTTACCGCGATGTGGCTGCGCTATATCGAAGACATGTCGATCAACGACATTGCCAAAACACTCGACCGGTCCGTGTCATGGACCAAGGTCAACCTGTCGCGCGGGCGCAAAGCGCTCGAAGCGGCCATGACGAGAGAGGCTGCAAAAGCCCGAAGTGAAGCCTATGGATGAACTCGCCACCCGCCTGCGCGATGACGCAGCACAAATCGAGGCTACGGTCTCGGACGAGCTCGACCGGCGCCTCGAAGCGTCGCTCCGTGCTGTCGAACCCGTACAGCCGCAACGACGCCGCCGGAAACAGCCACTCTGGTTCTGGGTCGCGAGCAGCCTGAGCGGCGTCGCCGCGGCCGCAGTCGTTATCGTTGCGATCAATGTCAGCCGGCAGGAAGCGCCGCCGGTCGCGGTCGCCGAGGCACCGGCACTGTCGTTGCCGGTCGTCCCGCTCGACGTGCGGCCAGCGATGCTGACGACGCCGTTGACCGATGAGCTCGACAAACTGCAGTCAGACCTGAAACGCGCAGAGCAGGCCATTCGCGAGGAGGTCGATCGCATTTACTGAGGTGGCAATCGATGGGTGACTGCTCTATGTTGCTGAGCCGTTATGCAGTTACTCATGAGCCTCGTCGGAATCGCGACGATCTTTGCGATCGCTACGGCACTGTCGACCGCACGCCGGTCCATTTCCCGGCGCACGGTGCTGATTGCATTCGGCCTGCAGACCGGCATCGCCGCACTGATCCTGTACGTCCCGCAAGGCGGGCAGGTGCTGGATGCGATCGTCAAGGCGGTGCAGCACGTGATCAACTACGGCAACGACGGCATCGCGTTCGTCTTCGGTGAGCAGATCGGCGACAGCCTGGGCTTTACGATCGCCTTCAACGTGCTGCCCGTCATCGTGTTCTTCGCCGCGTTGATGTCCGTCCTGTATTACCTCGGCATCATGCAGCGCGTCGTCGGCGTGTTTGGCGGCTGGCTGCACCGGCTGCTGGGCACGAGCCAGCCCGAGTCCGTATCGGCGGTGTCCAATATATTCGTCGGGCACACGGACGCGCCGCTGGTGGTGCGGCCCTACCTGAAGGACATGACGGAATCCGAACTCTTCGCCGTGATGACCGGCGGCTGCGCCACCATCGCCGGCGCTGTCATGATGGGTTACGCGACTATGGGCGTGGACCTCAAGTACCTGATTACGGCCAGCTTCATGGCAGCCCCCGGTGGCCTGATGATGGCCAAGATCCTCGTGCCTGAAACCGAGCCGCATGCCGAATTCGATCCGCAACATACCGGTGACACCGAACCTCCCGTCAACATTTTCGAAGCCATCGGCAATGGCGCGATGACCGGTATGCAGGTCGCCTTCAGTGTCGGTGCCATGCTGGTGGCGTTCGTCGCGCTGATCGCACTGGTCAACGGATTGCTGACCGGCATTGGCGGCTGGTTCGGCTTCGAGCAGCTGACGTTGCAGTGGCTGCTCGGCAAACTGCTGGCACCCTTGGCGTTCCTGCTGGGTGTGCCGTGGTCGGAGGCGGCTACCGCCGGCAGCCTGATCGGGCAGAAGTTCGTGATCAACGAGTTCTACGCCTACGTCAACTTCATTACGGTCAAGGAGACGCTGTCGCAACACACGCAACTCGTCATCACCTTTGCGCTTTGCGGTTTTGCCAATCTCGCGTCCATCGCGATCCTCCTGGGTGGCCTCGGTGCGATCGTGCCGGAAAGACGGCACGATATCGCCAGGCTTGGTCTAAAAGCGGTAATCGGCGGTACACTGGTGAACCTGATGAACGCGTCGCTCGCCGGCTTGTTTTTCGCACTGACAACCTGACATCGAACCACTATGAGCAGAGCAATCATCCTCGTCATGGATTCCTTCGGCATCGGCGCAACCGCGGATGCCGATCGTTTCGGCGATGCCGGCTCCGACACGTTCGGCAGTATTGCGCGTGAGCGCGTAGCGTCCCCGGCCGGGGCGCTCAAGCTGCCCAATCTCGCACGCCTCGGGTTGTTCAATGCCAGTCGCGACAGCGTCGGTCAGTACCCGGCGGGCGCCGAGACTGACGCCGAGATTATCGGTGCCTACGGATTCGCCGAAGAGCTGTCGAGCGGCAAGGACACACCCAGCGGTCACTGGGAAATCGCCGGTGTGCCGGTGTTGTTCGACTGGGGCTACTTCACCGAAAAGACCGACACGTTTCCGCCGGAATTGCTGGACCGCCTGATCGACAGGGCAGGCCTGCCGGGCGTGCTCGGCAACTGCCACTCGTCGGGTACGACCATCATTGCCGAACTCGGCGATGAACATGTGAAGAGCGGCAAGCCGATCGTATATACGTCGGCGGATAGCGTGTTCCAGGTGGCGGCGCACGAAGAGGCATTCGGCCTCGAGCGGCTGTATGAGCTGTGTGAGATTGCGCGCGAGCTCGTTGACGAATACCGGATCGGGCGTGTGATCGCGCGGCCGTTCGTCGGCGACAGCGCCGACAACTACGTCCGCACCGGCAACCGCAGGGACCTGACCACACCGCCGCACATGCCGACCGTGCTCGACAAGCTCGCGGAGGCTGGCGGCGACGTCATCAGCATCGGCAAGATCGCGGATATCTACGCGCACCAGGGCATCACGAAGAAAGTCAAAGCCACCGGCAATGCCGCACTGTTCGATGCCACGCTCGAGGCGCTCGACGGTGCGCCGGATCGCTCGATCGTCTTTACCAATTTCGTCGATTTCGACATGTTGTACGGTCACCGCCGCGACGTCGAAGGCTATGCCGCGGCGCTGGAATACTTCGATGAACGGCTGCCGGAGCTGTTCGAGCGGATGCAGGAAGACGACATCCTGATCATCACGGCCGACCATGGCTGCGACCCGACCTGGCAGGGCACCGACCACACGCGCGAGCACATCCCGGTGCTTGCCTACGGCCAGTCGATCAGGCCCGGGTCGCTGGGCAAACGCGCAACCTTTGCCGACATCGGCCAGAGCCTCGCGAGTTTCTTCGGCCTATCGCCGATGGAGTATGGCGAGAGCTTCCTCTGAGCCGCACGCCGCACCGCTGGTGCAGAAAACCGACCGTTCGTGCGTAAGTAACTGATTCAAAAAGATGTTCCGGATAGTCTGCCGGCACGTGGCTGATCCCGGGTCACGCCGTGGCAACACTATAAGGAGCATCCTGATGAACAAACTGACCACGACCGCCGTCCTCCTGCTCGCGGCAACAGGCGTGCGGGCAGACGCACTGTTCCCGTCCCCGTCGATTCCCAACGTCACCAGCAACGACGGCTGGACGATTGCGCTGGGCCTCGAGGCTGAATACGAAGCCGAGTACGACGGCTCGGACGACTACGGCGTCGAAGCTGAGCCGGGCTTCCTCGTGCAGAAGCGCAAGGGCAACCAGGTCTGGTTCCTGGAGGGCGCCGAGCTAGGCTGGCGCGCGCGGGTCCGCCAGCAATGGCTCGTCCAGGCAGGCCTGCGCCTGGAAGGCGGGCGCGAAGAGGACGAAGGACCGGAACTCGCCGGCCTCGGTGATACTGACGACGAGCTGACGGCAATGCTGGAAGTCCGGCGTGGATTCGGCGATGACTGGTCAAACTGGCTCGCAGCACGATTGATGGCGGGCGGCAACGACATCGGCACGCTGGGTGTGCTGGCTGCGGGTCACACCTTCGGCGCCAATGCCGGCGGCACCGGCCTCGACGTGTTCGCATTTGCCACGTTCGGCACCGCCGATTTCCTGAACCGGGATTTTGGCGTCAACGCGGAGCAGAGCGCCGGCTCGGGACTGTCGCTGACCGAGCTGGACGGCGGCTACCGGTCGATCGGTGTGACCGCGGTCGGGCGCTGGGCGTTTCGCGACAACTGGCAGGTGCAGTTCGAAGCCGGTTACGAACGTTACAACAGTGACATCGCAGCCAGTCCGATTACACTCGATGACTACGAGGCAGAAGTCGGCCTGAGCGTGTTGTACCTGTTCTGATCGTTGCGGAATCGAAGGCTGAAATGAACCAGGCATCCGACAGGACCGTGCTTGGCGTCGCATCGCTGAAGCGGGCGCTGCCCGTCATCGGCATCGTACTGGTCGCGCTGTTCGTGGCCATGCGACCGGAGACGACGCGGGGCCTCGGCGTCGGCGCTCGCACGGTGTTCTGGACTGTCCATATCGCCATCGGTATGGGCGGCGTGTTCGCTGCCAGCCTGCTGGTGCGGCAACGGCCGTTGTCCGTCCTGCCCCCGATCGTCGCCGTGCTGATCACCGCTGTGGCAGGTGCCGCACTGGTCGCACCGTTCTACGTCATGGTCGAGCCGCTGATCCCGGTGCCGGCGGCAGAGCCCGATGACTGGCTGGATCAACTGGCTGCGGCTGGCTGGTGGCAGTCGGTCGTCGCTGAATTCATCGAGGTTCTGCCGGCATTTACGGCGGCGTGGATTGCCGTGAACCTGCCGCTTGTCCTGAGCCGTCCGGAGATGTTCCGCCCACCGCCGCCCGATGACCCGGGCCCGGGGTCGGGCGAGGAGGGGGCCCGCGCCCGACTCGCCCGGCAGCGCATCGTTGACGCCATCCCCGACGCGCTCGGCTCCGACGTCGTCTCGGTGTCGTCCGACCTGCACTACCTGCACGTGGTTACCGTGCTCGGCAAGGCAATGATCCTCGGCAACCTGAATGACATCGAACTGGGCTTTGCCGGGCAAGGCCTGCGAGTGCATCGCTCGCACTGGGTCGCCGACCGCCACGTGCTTCGATTCCAGGTCTCAGGCAACGTCGCGCAGTGTGTCATGTCGACCGACCACCGCATACCGGTGAGTCGCCGCAAGCGAGCGGAGGCCCGGCAGCGCTACGGCACGGGCGGCGTCCGTTTACATCCCGTTGACGCACGGCGGGAAAGCGCCTGATCCGGACGGTAAAAACCTGACTGACAAGCGTTTTTGTGACGCCTGACCGGTCTTTGGTCGGGCCCGATACGTCATAATCTGGCGCATTGGCTTGGGATGTCTGGCAGGGCAGGCAATGCGCGCGTTTATTATCTGGGCAATTATTCTTGGCGGCTTGGGCTACGGCGGCGCCAAGTGGCACATGCACTCGAAGGTGGGCGACGCGGTCGACATGGCCGTGATGATGATGTCGCCGTTCGCCACGGTCACCTATGACGGTGTCGGATCGACGATGACCGGGGAGCTGACGATCAACGGCATCCGGGCCCACGTGTCGGGCTTCGAGGACGAGATTTACATCAAGAAACTCGGCATCGACACGCCCAGCTTCTATCACCTGATCAAGTTGTCCGACCTCGGCAAGTTCGTGCAGACGCGCGGCGGCAACCTGCCCAGCAAGATCGGCATCATTGCCGAAGGTGTGCGCATCCCGACAGACGCCGACTACAATCGCAGGCTGTATAGCGCGCGTCTCAAGGAACTCGGCATTACCGATGCCGATGAAGACGCCAACGAATGCGCCGGCAAGTACGGATTCTCTCCCAAGGCGCTGGCCGCAATGGGCTACAGCGAGCAGGTCTTCTCGATGTCTGCGCACTTCAAGCAGGAAGAGTCGACCTACAGTGTGATTATCAAGAGCGACGTCGACGACATGTGGGCGCTGGACGCCGAGATGTCGCTGGCCGGCGATATGCTGACGGAAGTCTCCAAGGGCACTGCCTACCGGCCAAGACTGTCATCGATGCGTTTCGAGTACGAAGATCGTTCGCTGAACGAACGGATCAAGCGCTATTGCGGCCAGCGCGGTCTTACACCTGAGCAAACGACGGAGGCGCAAATCGCGGCGTTCCAGTTCTTGGGTAAGCAGAACGGTATCGTGTTCGACGAGTACGTCATGGACCCGTACAAGGAATTCCTGGGCGGCAGGGAGGCGATTGTCATCACCGCATCGCCGACCGAGCCGGTCAGCCTGACCCAGATCAAGCTGTACAATCCGAGCGACGTGCCTGCGTTGCTCGATCTGACCGCCGAGGTCCGCTAGTCGTTCCAGATGCGGCGCCAGACGGCGCCGAGATCGCGTGCCGCGATGTCCGGCGTCAGCTGCCGGGGCTCGATGGGTTGCCAGTGCGGGTTGCCGCCCCGGGCGACGGCAAATGCGAAGATGTACTTGGGTTCCGTCCCCATCCTCAGGTCCGTAACGATCAATTCGTCGTTGACGATCTCGGCGCGCACGTAGTCATGTGCGAACCACTGCAGTTGACCCACCGGCTCGATGGTGAGCGCGTCGTTCATCAGCGCCGTGCCGCGTTGGTATTCCGTGAACTCGATCGGATCGTCATCCGCGATGAACGAGTCGTATCCCTCCAGGTACTGGTCTCCCGTCAGCACGACGACTCGCCACAACAGCGTGTTGAACGGGCTCGGTACTGACAGGATGCGCGCATCGTCCAGCCCCATTTCGGCAACAACGGTTTCGGCATGGTTCTCTACCAGCGTCTTCGCGATCCACGACCAGTACAGGTAGAGCGTGCTGACGACAAGTCCTGCCACCAGCATCGAGGTGCCGAAGCGATCGCGCGGGCGGCGCGCTGAAACGACGACGCCAATCAACAGGGGTACCGAGTACAGCGGGTCGATAATGAATAACGTCGACCACATTACCGGCGGCCGGTCGAGCGGCCACAATAGCTGGGTGCCGTAGACGGTATGTGCATCGAGCAGCGGATGAGTCACGAGGGTCAGCAGGATCGCGAGGAACCATCGTCCCGGGGCGGCACGCACAGGCGCCCACCAGCGCTGTAAAACGAGCCACAGGCCGGCGGCGAATGTCGGCAGGACGAGCAGCGAGTGACTGAAGCCACGGTGGTAGGTGAAATTGGAGACCGCGTCACCGTAGTCGATCAGCACGTCGAGGTCGGGCAGGGTGCCGAGGGCGGCGCCCATCAAGAGCGCCTTGTGACGATCTTCCCGCGGTGCACAGACACCTGCGACACTCGCGCCGAGCACGACCTGCGTCAGCGAGTCCATGGCTCAGTCGCCGCGCCAGGTCGCAGGAACGCGAACCGCGATAACTTCGCCTTCCGCGGTTGCGACACCATCGGAATAGACGGTGCAATGCAGCACCGTCTTTTTGTCCGTGCTTTCGGCGACCGTGGCGCGCAGCTCGACGGGCCTGTCGATCGGCGTCGGCGCCAGGTAGTTCACGGTCAGTCGACCGGTGACGCACCAGATGGGTTCGCCGCTGCCGATCTCGCGACCGTCACGATCGTACTGCACGGCGATGGACGTGCCGACACAGTGACAGTCGATCAGGCTAGCGATCGTACCGCCGTAGACGAACTGCTCGGGCCCGGCGGATTGTTCCGGGCGCGGCTGGTACGTGCAGGTCGAGGTCTCGCCGTCCCAGTAGCTCTTGATCTGCATGCCCTTCGGATTCTCCGGGCCGCAGCCATAACAGTGGTTGTTCGGGATCCGGTCCTGGATCGGTACGTTCACGGTGCGCTTGCCTCGCGGTTGCGGTCGGCCAGCGCAGCCTTTATGCGACCGGCCAGCGCTTTCGCCTCGGTGGCAACGCGCTCCGTATCGATCGTGAGCATCTCGCGTTCGCGCATCAGCACCGTGCCGGCGACGACCACTGATGCCACGTCCTGTTCGTCGCTGACATAGACGAGGTGCGAGATGACGTCGTAGGTCGGAATATGGTGCACGTCGTCGAAAGCCACCTGGATCAGGTCGGCCTGCTTGCCGACCTCGAGGGAGCCGATCTTGTCCGCGAGCCCGATGGCCGTCGCACCGCCGATGGTCGCCATCGATAGCACCGTCGTTGCGGGCAGCGCCTCCGGATCCATGCGGTCGACCTTCTGCAGGAAAGCGGCCAGGCGCATCTCCTCCCACATGTCGAGGTCGTTGTTGCTGGCGGCACCGTCCGTACCGAGGCCGACGCGGACGCCAGCGTCGAGCATCTTCTGGATCGGCGCCACGCCGGACGCAATTTTCATATTCGACGTCGGGTTGTGGATCACGCCAACCTCGCGGTCGACGAGGATCGGGATCTCGCTGTCGGTCGGCCACACGACGTGTGCGGCAATCGTCGGCCCTTCGAAGAAGCCCAGGTCTTCGAACAGGTGAATACTCGTCTTGCCGTAGGTGTCTTTCGAGTACTGCACCTCGAACGGCGATTCCGACAGGTGAATGCTGATCGGTACGCCGAACTCCATCGCGGCAGCGCGCGTTGCCTTGAGCTGCTCGGCGTCCAACGTGTAGTTGGCGTGGGGACCGAAGATCGGCGTGATGCGTGGATGGCGGTTTTTCCATCGTTCGATGTAACCGCTGCCCTTGCTGAGCGAGTCGTCGGCGCTTTCGGCGTCCGGACTGCGCTGGTCGATGACCGTCGTGGAGATCATCGCCCGCATGCCGCATTGCTCGACGACCTCGGCGATCGTGTCGGGGAAATAGTACATGTCGACGAAGGTGGGCGTGCCGCCACGGATCATCTCCCAGCATGCCAGCTCGGTGCCGATCCGTACGAACTCGGCGTCGACGAATTCGACTTCGGCAGGAAAGATGTAGTTGTTGAGCCACTCCATCAGTTCCAGGTCGTCGGCAACACCGCGCAGCAGCGTCATTGCGGCATGTGAGTGGCCGTTGACCAGGCCGGT
>JAAUYI010225117.1_pt1 | contig 12436 bp, 10 predicted proteins | sample 7278041 | NCBI WGS metagenome assembly JAAUYI01 (sample SAMN14350216, study PRJNA611818) | marine sediment metagenome | isolation source: surface marine sediment (0.6m) | place: French Polynesia: Moorea | collected 2018-08
CTTCTATTAGTTGGTCTCTTTTATTTTGTGTTTTGGGCATTTCCTTATCCTTTTTTTGTCAATTCTTTTTTTCTTTCCTTTTGCCTTTTACACACTTAAATTTACTGACTCATTTATTAATTAAGTTCCTTAGATATTTTCTTGAAAATAGTGTGCCTTTTAACTAGGTGCACTATTTTTTTGTTTTTAATAGATTTTGAGTTTTAATTAAGCTACACCAAGATTACCACCCTGACCACCTTGTTGAGCAGCAAGCAATGCCATTATTGCTTGTTTCTTTTTCTCTTCATCATTGTTTCCGAAAACTGAAGATAAAGCCGCAAAAAGAACACCTACGATTGGTAAGCCAATGGCAGTTCTTGCAGCCCAACCTCTCACAGCCGCCCAGTCTTTAGAATTGCTTCCATCTTCTTCTTTGGGAACTCCAAAGAACCAAGAAAAAATATTTCTTTCTTTATTTTCATCTTCTGATGCTTTAGTAGAATTATCTGTTCCTTCACTGGATCCAGTTGTTGAACCTGTTGTTTGATTATTATTACTAACACTATTTGTTGATTCTGATCTGTTCTGTGGTTGATCAGTACCAGAAGTATTTTGTGTCGATCTGATAACTGGTGGATTGAGATTATTTTCTCTAGCGTAATCAATTCTTCCTTTATTTAAAGATTCAACAAACTCTTTACCTGTTACCTTATCTGACTGTTTAGTTTCAAATTGGTGAACATCTTCTGCAACTTTTCTTCCATAATCTTTAACGATATTTTCATAAACATCAACGTTTTTGGCAGCTAAGTTTATACTTTGTTTAACTTCATCAATTACTTGCTTTTCATTATTGTTTCCTTTTTGAACTATTTGAATAATAGAACCTTTGCGTGTATTTAATTTATTTTGAAGATCACGAATTTTAGTATCCGAGGAAGCAATATGAGCTTTCACTTCATTACTTTGACTATATTTATGATTTTCCCAATCTCTTTTTTCAATTTCCTCGGCTTTAATCGCTTTTCTTAATTCCACACATTCATTGTAAAGTCCCCCTGAACCATCGGATCCAAATAACTTTTTTTGATCATCTTCACTTAAGCCTTTTGTATATTGTTCTATTCCATTTATAATATTATTTTTTACTGTTTGAAGATGCTTCTTCTTTTTCGTTAGTTCATTTTTAGCTATATTGAGCTCCAATTCAGAATTATGATAATTTTCTAGCCTATGAACATAATGTCCATTATTTATTGAATTTAAAGCTGCATGTTGCTGAGAAGTAGCTGTTTCATTTTTTTGAGCTATATTTATTAAATGTTTTGATCTTTCAGCTTGATATTGTGCCCTTGAAAGGATGCTACCATCTCGTAACGTTATAGAATCTATAAGTTGTCCACCTTGTTTAAAGTCACTTGCTCTTACACTGTTTCCTTTAATATTTATAGCGAAGTCTGACTTCACTCCATAAACCCTACTAACTTTTGCTCCTTGAACCTTCTCCCTTTCAGGCCTTAACCAACTTGTACTTTTCTTACCATTTTTTTCTATTGTAAATGTATGCTTACGTGCAATAGAATTAGCGGCATTAGTAACACCAGCTCCCACTCTTGTAGCCAAATTACTCATTTTCTTTATAACCTCGTTTTATAGATAGAATTTATATTTAGATTTAATATGTATTTAATAATTTCTTATATATTTAATGTACTATTAATTTTCGAACCTGTCAAGCTTTTCGAAAAAGTTTATGTTATGGTTATAGGTTTTAATCACCCCCAACCCCCTCTTTATTAAAGAGGGGGCTTTGGTTTTTGCCTAGGGTTGTTAGGTTGTTACAATTATTTTGGCCTTATTCAGTGTCTAAAGTGAAGCTAAAGGACATAGAAGAATAAGCCTTTTTAAAAATCTCCTTTATTAAAGGAGAGGGAGCCCCTTTGGGGCGGAAGAGGATTCCAACACCTTCCTCACATAATTTATATTGTTTAGTACTTGTTCGTTCGTAAATCTCAAAACTTTTATTCCGTAGGATTCTAAGATCTCAGTTCTTTTTTGGTCATATGATTTTGCATCTTCTGAATAATGAGACTCCCCATCTATTTCAATAACTAATTTTTGTTTAGGACAATAAAAGTCAACAATGAAATTATCAATTATTTTTTGTCTATAAAATTGGAACTTACAATCTCGTAAAAGCTGATACCAAATAACCTCCTCCGCTTCTGTAGGATTTTTTCTTAGTACTCTTGCCCTTTCTTTTAATTTTGGATTGTAAGGTATATAAAATTCTGTTTTTATCAGTGTCATTCGTATCCTCACGAAACACTGATATTCTACAAAATCCATTTCTAATAAAAAAGAAAGAGCGAGAAAAGTTTGTGTTACGGTTGTGGGTTTAATCACCCCCAACCCCCTCTTTAATAAAGAGGGGGCTTTGGTTTTTGCCCAGGATTGTTAGGTTGTTACAATTATTTTGGCTTTATTCAGTGTCTAAAGCTAAGCTAAAGGGCATAAGAGAATGAGCATTCTTGGAAATCTCCTTTATTAAAGGAGAGGGAGCCCCGAAGGGGCGGAAGAGGATTAATTAACCATATTTAATGAACCATTGATTTTCAGGACTTTAAACACTTTAAGCTTTAGAAACATAATAGTTTTCTTTTAATTATTAACTTTTTAGTTTCTTTATTTAATTTAATTATTTAGCTTAGTTTAACAAGGTCGATAACAATGAATCTCAATTTGAATGCAGCCTTACCATCTGTTTCCGCTAAAACAAATTACAATGAAGTGTATGATAAAGCAGCTCAAGAATGGCTAGGAGAAGGTTTTTGGAGAAGGTTTAAACCTGCAGAAAATAGTAATAAGGCAAAATCTCAAATTGCAGAAGATGCTGTAAACAAAGCAATTAGAGAAAAATCCAAAACTGGGAAATGGGGAAGATTAACACGCCAAAGTAAAGATGTTACGGAAACGCTGTTAGATTCAGCTTTTGATTGGGGAACATATTTAGATGCAGTAGATACGGATGCTCAGAATCACATTAAGAGCGCGCTAGATTACTCAAAAAAACTTAATAACAATAACAATAAAACACTAGTCGAAAATTTAAGAATAGCAGCATCTGAGGTAATAGCAAATCCTAACAACAGCAATGCACTAAAAAGTCTTGGGGATCACATAAAAAATTTATCTCAGGATTATCCTAACAATGAATTTATACAGAGACAGCTAAAGTCTCTTGGTATTAATGGACAAAATACTATTGCAACACTTGAAAGAAAACACGCCATTGCAACCTTAAATTTTCTAGACAATGCTGTTTATCAACCTGCTCAATTTTTAGATGATGCTGCAAAATTTAAATTTCAAGGAGCGAGAAAGGCATATGTAAAAGCTTCAATTAATAAAAGTATGTCACAGGGAGGAACAGTAGGGGGTCCGTGGTCTTGGTTAAAATCTAAAATTCCATTTCTAGATCGCCTTGGAGTAACAACGGCAAGTCACTCTTACCATACTGCTGCTAGTATTGGTTTGGTAAACGCTAGTAATCAGGCAGGGTTAAACCTTTTACGTGACTTTAGCTGGAAAACTATTGGCACAAACTTCAAGAATAGTCTACCTTTTCTAGGTGATGCAGTAAAAGCTGGTATTCAAAAAAACTTTCCTATAAAAGAAGTTTTTACAAATGGCTTCAAAGGACTACTTAGATTACCCATGGTAGCAGCAGGCTTAGTTGCTGCACCTCTAGTGGGCTTTTTAGCAAGTCAAAACAATCCCATTGGGCACACCGTTAAAGAAGCTGCTAACTGGCTCTATGCTCCAGGTGCAGGAGATAATCTAGCAAAAGGAAATTGGCTAGGTTTTATTGGTAATGTTGGAGAAAATAGCCTTCTTACAGGAGCAACTATGGCCATTAGCGCAATGGGAATCACTGGGGTTATACAAGCGGGAATAACTGGAGCTCTAGCTACCACTTTTGGTATAACAGCATCTCCATTACTTGCTGCAGCAGCTGGAATCGCAGCTACTACAGGTGTATTTATTGGTGCAGAGAGGGTATGGTCTGGTGCTAAAAATGTTTTTCAATGGACTGTATCTCCTAAAGAGAATTCCAACTCAAATACTCAAGTAGCATCATCACCTCAAACATATCAAAAAAGTGTTGAATCGCTGACACCAGAACAACAAAATTTAATAAAAGGTTTTGAAAACCAACTTCAGGGTATTGCTTAAAAAACTCACTAAACTTACGCTCTTTAATAAAATAAATTCAGGTGAAATAAAAAATCATTTTGAATACAAATTTAGAATCATACTTTTTAGTTGTTACTCTTGCGATTTCTGCATTGGGTTTCATATTGTTTATTGCTTCTAGTTTCTTTAAACTAAAACTTCATAACTTAATTCAACAAACATTTTTTTCCACCTGCTTCTTTTCACTTTTCGCAATTCTCCTCATTAGAGGAATTAATCTTCAAAGGTTTCCATGTTCAAACCTTTATGAATCTCTACTTATTGTTGCATTAGCTGCTTCCGCAATAACTGTGTTTTTCAGCAGTAAATATAAAATGCATTTTCTTGCTTGGCCAAGCAGTCTGTTTATAACTTCACTGCTCGCTTATTCAATTAGCTTGCCTGAATCTCAAAGAGACGCGATACCCTTAATTCCAGCTTTAAACAGTTATTGGAGAGTAATCCACGTTCCAGCTCTTTTGACTTCTTATGGATTCTTAACTATAGCCGGGATTATCTCTGGCTTTTATTTGTTTGAGTCTTATCAAACAGAAAGCTTAGACTCTAAGAAAAAGAAATTAGATTTTTACGAAGAATGCATTTATAGATGTGTTTCTTTTGGTTTTCCTCTTTTAACCTTTGGCATTGTAACTGGCGCTTTGTGGGCTAACAATACATGGGGAAATTTATGGCAATGGGATCCAAAAGAGAACTTAGCACTAGTAACTTGGTTTATATATTTAGCCTATTTACATCTAAAACTCAGTAATAAAGCTTCCACAAAAACACTAGCTTGGGTTAACTTAATTGGAATAATTGCAATTTATATAACTTATATCGGTATAAATCAATTCGATTTAGGAGGTCTACATACTTATGGAAGGGTTTAGTTGATATGCAAATTCATTCTCTCGAACACGTTCCGTTTGAAAGTATTGGTTGTATAGCTGAGTGGTTAAAAATCAATAATCTCACTCATACAAGCACAAAATTTTATGAAAACAGCAGTTTACCCTCGGCAGAAGATCTCGATTTCTTAATTGTTATGGGTGGACCAATGGGGGTAAACGACGAAAATGATTACCCTTGGATCTCAAGTGAAAAGGAATTTATCAAAAAAGCTATCGATAGTAATAAAAAGGTTTTAGGAATATGTCTCGGCGCTCAGCTAATTGCAGATGTTTTAGGAGCGAGAGTCTTTAAAAATGAATATAAAGAGATTGGTTTTTTTAAAGTTAATGAAATAGAAAATACTAATAATGTGAGTCTCCTAAATGGTTTAGAGAATGGTGTTGAAGTGTTTCATTGGCATGGAGATACTTTTAGTTTGCCAGAAGGATCTATTCTCCTAGCGTCTAGTGAAGGCTGTTCAAATCAGGCTTTTGCATTCAACAATAATGTTCTAGGTCTACAATTCCATTTAGAAATGACTCTTAATGATGCTACAAAATTAATTGATAACTCATCCGATGAAGATTACATTGGGAAATACGTTCAAAGACCTGAACTAATCACAAGTTATCAAGAACAATTCGTCCAAAACAATAAACTAATGTTTAACATTCTCGATCGGTTCATATTTCCAGAGAAAACATCTAAAAACTAGTTTAGGTGCTTGCTTCATTTACACTCTGTTCTAATTCTTTCAACCCAGTTATTAAGTATATAATCTGAATTACCCAACTCAAACCAATCAAAGCCGGAAGAAAAGGAGTTCCTCCTAAAAAGAAACAACCGACCATTTGAATGAGACAAGCGGGCGTTGCAGCAAAAAAAGCAAGCTTAGAAATGCTCATAAAATCTAAAGACCATTTATTTGCAATCGTGGCTACAAAGGTGGCTATAAAGTTAAACAACGGTAACAGGAAAAGAACAATCAAGAAAAATATACATCCAACGGCTAAAACACCAACAAAAGAGGTAAATCGTGCAAGGGTATTAGAATTGAATTTTATGGGATCTCCAAAAAAGTTTTTCAGGAATAAATCCATTTCAACTTCTTTCCAAGGCGACTCAAACCTTGTTTTTCCATCATTCAATATAATTTTGTTCTTTGTTAATAGAACATATATTTGATATTCATCCTCTAATTGAACTCTATTTTTTCCGGTATCGACTATGTAATAGAGATTATTTCCATTTTGAGGGAATTTTCTAATCTTTGGCAGCTCGACATTCTCCTCGAACTGAGCTTTTCCATTAATTATTTTCACTTCTGGAAGATCCTCAAAAAGTGACTGCAGATTCTTAGTTAATGGAACATAAGTTGCTACTGAATAAGAAATACTTATAAAAAGAACCAATACTAATGAATGAAGTGAAATATGTTTCCAAGAGGCTTTATCAGCATTGATGTAAAAGGAAGTGTCCCAGCAGCTCTCCCAAAAGGATTGTAAGAATCTTGGCTTTTCTATTTGCAAAATTAATTACCCCAGTAAATCTTTCTAATTATCTAATGATTATCTGCGACTTTAAAATTTAAAATAAGCCAGATAAATTTAGCAAAAATATAAATTATTTATCTTAGAGAGCAAATATAGAAAGTAAGTAAAACAAAAAAGAATGAAAAAGCAAATCAGTTTAATCTACGCAAAAGGGCAAATCATCAAATAGTATATTTATCAATTCTATTAATTTTCTCAGGCTTCAAAAAATAAATAAGAGGGTAAAACTAAAATAATTTTATTCAAAGTTTTTAGTGGCCCAATAAATTGCGAATTAAATTATGAATAATTTTTCTTCATTACTTAAATATAATAAATTAGTATTATTTCTTTTTATTTTATGTTTTTTCACTTTAACTACAACCTCACTAATAGGGAAAAGCCAAGTAACTCAAATAAAATTCAAAGATGACAAGATTCTTGAGTTAATTGATTTGAGAAAAAAAGAACTCAATTCAAAAATTAGTAATTTAAATGACCTACATAAAGAAGGACTAGTTTCAATCAACCAAGCGGATTATTTAAAAAGTGAACTGAAAGAATTGCAGCAATTTGAATTTATTATTAAAAATCCTTTTACAGTTTCTTATATGGGTACTTTGCAAGACAAGCTAGAAAAAAGTGTTGAGTCTATGAAAGAAGAACTAAAGCTTAAAGAAGATCTCTGGGTTGAAGGTCTCATATCTACAAGAGATCTAAGAAATCTAGAAGAAAAAGCTTCTTTGTATAACTACATCCTCAGCTTTCTCACTGATGAATCAAGAATGCCTTTTTTCTTGCTCCAGAAAAAGGGATTTAGCTCCAAAGATATTTTGGGGAAATACTATCCCATTAGTTCCCCATTCGGGTTTCGCAAAGATCCAATTAGTGGAAATGGAAAACAATTCCATTCCGGTGTTGACTTTAAGGCGAACTCTGGAACACCAATTAGAGCCCCCTTTATTGGAAAAGTAGTAAAAGTTATTAATGGTTCCAATTCTGGAGGTGGCCGTCAAATCAAACTCAAACATGCAGAAGGATTTGAAACGGTTTATATGCATTTATCAAAATTGAAAGTTAAATACGGCCAAATAGTTCAAGTAGGTGAAATTATTGGCTATGTTGGCAACAGTGGTTATAGAGTTACGGGTCCTCATTTACATTTCGAAATCCGCCTTAATGGAATTTCAGTGAATCCTGCAAAATATTTGAAATAAAAGAGCCTGTCGAAAATAAATGCAAAGGAGGAAAAGAAAACAAATAATCTATTTGCCTAACTTGTCAAAATAATAGGTTTCTTTGAAATAACCATTAATAGCTTAAGATAAATTCTGGGTATAAATTAATAGAAGATTAAAGTGAAAATTAATTAAAAGAATTTAGATGGCTGGTGGAGATGAACAGGCAGGTGAAAAACGGTTCGATCCAACTCCACAAAAGTTAAAACGTTTAAGAGATCAAGGTAACGTTCCCAAGAGCAGAGAAGTAGCTCAAATAGCTACATTCGTTACAGCAGTAATGTATTTGTTAATCGGATCAAATTACATTTGGTCACAAATATACCCAATGTTTAGAAAGCTCTGGGAGGCAATTCCTCAAAAAACACTTGGGGCTATTGGGGCCGGGTACATAATTAATTATTCAGCAGCAACAATTGCAATGGTTTTGGTGCCAATGTTTTTGTTAGTCGCTTTAACAGCAATAACTTCGGATATTTTTCAAGTTGGAATAATGTTCAGTACACAAAGGCTTGTACCGAAGATTACAAATTTAAACCCAACCAACTATTTCAAAAATACTTTCAATGTAAGAGGGATTGTTGAGTTACTAAAACAAATAGCTAAAGTTGGGATTTTGACTTTTGTAGCTTACTTTATGATTCAAAAACATTGGGAATTAATTATCGGCTCACTTCACTCAGAAAGCTTAGCGGCACTGGTTGAAATTTTAAAGAAAATAATTGCCGATTTTACAATTTTTGCGGCAATTGCTCTTTTGGTTGTTGCGATTTCGGACTTATTTTTTCAAAGGTTTAAGTTTACACAAGATAATCGAATGACTTTAAAGGAGATGATGGACGAAATGAAACAAACTGAAGGGGATCCTTTCGTTAAAGCACAAAGAAGAGCATTGGCTAAAAGTCTAAATCAAAGACGCCAAGTAATGAGTGTTCCAGAAGCTGATTTTATAACCACAAACCCGTCTAAGATTGCAGTGGCGGTTAAATATAACCAAGGCAAAATGAGTGCTCCACGAGTAATTGCCAAAGGAGGCGATTCTTTCGCTTGGCTCATCATTGCAACCGGTAAAAAACACAATATACCAATTATTGAAAATGTACCCCTAGCCAGAGCTTTATATAGGTTGGTTAAAGTGGATCATGAAATACCACCGGAATTATATAGAGCTGTGGCTGAGATATTGTTATTCGCTTATCAAGTAAGAGGAAAAGCTAAATTCAAGTAAAGCTAGTCACAAGTTTTAAGTAAGCATATTTGAGAACTTTACTTTGTTAGCTTGTTAGCCGCTAAAGCAGGCAGACCACCAAAATCAGGATGAATGTTCGGAAAGGTTCCATTAATATCAAGAACTCTGACTAAGTGAGGCTTGTCACCGACCATTGCTTTTGCATAAGCTTTTGTATTCTCTTCTAGGAGTTTCCAAGCGTTTTGCTCTCCAGCAAATAGAGCGGTAGTACTACCATCACTACGGATAAAACCTAAGATTGAACTACGAATATCATTTGGACCAATAAAGGTTTTTAAAGGTGGATCTGGCATTTCTCCAATTGCAAAATGCATCATCGCTAAAGAACTACCAATTGCTTTAGCAAAAACATTTCTAAACTCAACGGCTAATTTACTTCCGTCTTTAATTGCTTGACCAAGTTGCACCAAAGAAGAAGCCTCTTCGGTATCGAATTGAGTCTTTAAAATTCCATTTTCCCCATCCGCTCTTATCAATTCCTCGTAATTTTTAAATCCTAATACTCTGGACAATCCTTGGATATCAGGGTGATCGGAAGAATTTAAAATATTTAAGATAGCATTCAAAATTTTTGTAAAATGTCTCGCCTCTCTTCTATCCGGCCCACCGGCAACTAATCTCTCAATAGTTCTATTCTGTCCAATTTCTGGAAAACGAATGATGAATTTAAAAAACGGATTCAACTCATACCAGAGATAATCAGGTTTTAAATGCCCTTTTTCCGCAGTTCTAACCTTTTGTGTGTCCGGTTCAATTTCACCTTCACCAGTTCCAGTTCCATTAATAATATAGTTAATAGAATACTCAGAACGGTTATGAATGCCAAGTTCATTTTCAAAGTCTTTTAAGACTTCTTCAGTATTTTCTTGTGTGAGTGTCGCACACAGAGCTGGAACTGAGTCATTATAACCATAAGCTTTGGTTTCTTTGTATCCTCTTTTTTCTAATTCTTCTTCAATTAATTGCCTAAAAAACAAATTTGGCATTCCTCTTTGAACAGCATCTTCTTTAACGCGATGGAAGTTTGGTGGAAGACCAGCTATTGCCCCTTCATTTTGGAATGCACCAGGGGCTGCAATCACTAAAACCCCTTTTTTGTCTTTTTCAATTTTTCCATAACTAATTCCAGCATCAACAATTCCTTTTACATATTCAGCAACTGAGTTTGGGTAAAATTGATTCTTTTGTACTTCTCCATTAGAAGAGAGCGTCGCAATACTACTGCCGCCTAAAACTACACAAGATGTTCCGGATTTAAGTTCGATACCAATATTCTTTTTTGAAACTTTCTTACTATCTGGTAAACCAGTTGATGAAACATTTGTTGATGTCATATTAATTTACTCCCGCAAAGACCTTCGATAGTCTCCAATTCTGAAAAGATTATCATTTAATAATTTTTTTTTCTAAATAGTGAATTGAGAACACTTAAAATTTTAAAAACTAAAAATATTCCAAGTAAAACCCCTGCAATTAACGGTACTGGAGATTGAGTAGTTGGTGATGGAGGTGGTGGAATTTTATTGAGTTCTTTTGAGGATTTTGCATTTTTTCTGGCTAATTCAAGTTTTAAGCTTTCTTCTCCTTTTTTCATACCCCATTGGTGATTGAAATAAGAGACAGGTTTAAAGATAGGTGCTAAAAACTTAAAGGCAGTTTTTTTAGGACTAAATGTCCAATCGTGAGTTACATTAACATAGTCACCATCTTGAGATAATTTCCAAGAACCTTTACCGGTTATATCACCCCAAGCTTCAAATTCAAAGTAATTCGGTTTGTTAGATTTAATTACCCTGTATTTCCAATAGAGTGTATAAGGCATCCATCCCTTAGTCTCAAGGTTAATGATTTTGCCTTCACCATCAACTTCACCGGCATCAATCGATTGAACATTCAAATGAACCGATGGCCACCACTTAACTATTTCCTGATCGTTATATAAAACCTCATAGACTTGTTCAATTTTCCCTTTAACTCTCCACTCGGTTACATAATGAAAAACATTAGATAAAGCCAATGAAAGCAATTTATCCAATGGATCTGATTCTTTAAAAAGAAGTATTAGAGATGCAATGTCGTAAATAGTAGTGTTTTTATTTTTTAGCTTATTCATAAGTTTTTTCAAGAGCTCAATATCAAAGTAATAAGTTTAATGAGTGAAACTCAAATTTATTACTCGTTCAATAAATTCAATTCTTAATATACACATTATTTCTCTCGGTATACTAATCAGTATATTAAATCGAGGCAAAATCTAATACATTCTCTAATCTAACTATCCGATCTAATATACGCAAAATCTTTGAGGCTTTTCTATAGAATTATTTAGAGTTCTTAGGATTTCTCGTTCGGTAAGTTCTAAACTATCAACATATCAAATGAAGTAAAAATGAACATTTATACAATTATTATTCTGTTTGCTCTTATAACCGAATTCCTTTTGCATTTCATCGCCGAAATGTTAAATATTGGCGCTCTAGACGCTGAATTGCCGGATGAATTCAAAAGTACATATGATAAAGATACTTATAGGAAATCTCAAGAATATACAAAAGATAAAACTAAGTTTGGACTAATTACATCAAGCTTTGAAATATCGTTAACTTTGCTCTTTTGGTTTACTGGTGGCTTCAATTATTTGGATCAATTGATCAGAGTTTATGGTTTTAATGAAATAGTCAGCGGCCTTATATACATCAGTTTACTCTTGGTGATCAAATCTGTATTTTCTATTCCTTTTGATATTTATGGGACATTTGTTTTAGAAGAGAAATATGGTTTTAACAAAACAACGCCGGCAACTTATATTTCTGATTTATTAAAAGGATTAGCTTTATCCTCGGTTATTGGCTTACCTATTTTGGCAGGAGTTATAGCGTTTTTCAGTTATGCTGGTGATTTTGCTTGGTTATACTGCTGGATTACATTGACTATCTTTTCAATTTTCATGCAACTTTTAGCTCCAACTTTAATAATGCCTATTTTCAATAAATTTACTCCATTAGAAAAAGGTGACTTGAAAAAAGCAATTATCGACTACGCAGATTCAGTAAAATTCTCAATAAAAGACATTTTCGTTATGGATGGTTCTAAAAGATCGAGCAAGTCAAATGCTTTTTTTACCGGTTTTGGTAAATTCAAACGAATAGCTTTATTCGATACTTTAATTAAGCAACACTCAATTGAAGAACTTGTGTCAGTTTTAGCTCACGAAATTGGTCATTACAAAAAGAAACATATTCAACAAGGAATAATATTAAGCGTTATCCAATCCGGAATTGTGTTCTTTTTACTTTCGATCTTTCTTA
>JAAUYI010060869.1_pt1 | contig 12429 bp, 14 predicted proteins | sample 7278041 | NCBI WGS metagenome assembly JAAUYI01 (sample SAMN14350216, study PRJNA611818) | marine sediment metagenome | isolation source: surface marine sediment (0.6m) | place: French Polynesia: Moorea | collected 2018-08
AGTTTAGTTTATTTATTATATCCTTTAATTTTTAATATTAATTTATTTGACTTTCATCCCGATGTTATCGCTGTTTCTTCTATTTTATGGGCAATTTTAGCAGCTTTTTGGAATAATTTAGGATTATTCGTTTTGGCTATTATTATTACCTTAAGTTGTAAAAGTGTTTTATCTTTAACCATAATTTTTATGGGTTTATGGTTATTTTGTTTTCAAAAAAAACAAAAATTAGGATGTATTGCGATCGCTTTAGGGGTAAGTTGGTTTATTATTAGTACCCGTTTAATTATTCCTATTTTTAGTGATAATACTGCTAATATTAGTCGTCATCTCGAAAGATTCAATTATTTAGGAAATTCTTTTTTAGAAATTGCTCAAAATTTCATCTTTAAACCTTGGTTATTGTTTCAAGGATTATTTAACTTGCCTAATTTGGAATACTTACTATTATTATTCATTCCTTTAATCTGGGGATTGTCATTACAATGTTTTTCCCCATTAATCAGTGTGATTCCTACTTTATCCATGAATTTATTATCTCAAAATATACTACAAAAAGATTTATTACATCAATATTCTTTGCCAATTATTCCCTTTTTAATGGTTGTTGTTATTACGACTGTAGCAGCAGAAAAAAGCTGGTTTCATAAAAATAAATACATAATAACTTGGTCGTTAATTTGTTTTTTAGCGTTAGCTAAATATGGTTATTTTACCTCTCGTTATTTACAAACATTAGATACTTGGAAAGCAACCAATGAAGCTATTAGTCAAATTTCGACAAAAGGAAATCTCTTAACCTCAACTTATATTGCTCCTCATTTAAGTCAACGTGCTATAATTAAATTAGCAGAAAATGGTGCCGAATTTTTAGATTTTAAACAGTTTAATTATATCTTACTTAATCAACGACATCCAGGACGAGAAAGTTCCCCAAAATTAATTCAAACCATTAAAGAAAAAGTTGGACAAAATCCAAATTTTAACTTAACCTATACAAAAGATGATATCTATTTATTTAGTAAAGAAATAAAACGGTAAGTTACTATTATGACGATTATTTTAACCAATGATGATGGCATTGATGCCCCTGGAATTCGTGCCTTATCAAAAGCATTAGGACAACAAGGAATTATTGTTGCACCCAAAGAACAACATTCCGGTTGTGGACATCGTGTCACCACCCATCAACCCATTCATTTAGAAAAGCGTTCCTTGACAGAATATGCAGTAGATGGAACTCCAGCAGATTGCACAAGAATTGCAGTAAAACATCTTAAAAAAGAAACAAAATGGGTTATTTCTGGAATTAATGCAGGTGGTAATTTAGGCGTTGATGTTTATATTTCTGGGACAGTAGCAGCAGTTAGAGAAGCAGCGATGCACGGTATTCCTGGTATTGCTATTTCCCATTGGATCAAGCGTCCTTTAGTTATTAACTGGGAATTAGCCACTAAATGGACAGAAAAAGTATTAAATATTCTTTGGGAGAAACCGTTAGAATCTGGTAGTTTTTGGAATGTGAATTTACCTCATTTAGAAACCCATTCACCCGAACCCGAAATTGTTTTTTGTGAAAGCAGTACCCATCCTTTACCGGTTAATTATCGGGTAGAAGGAGATTTATTTTATTATCACGGAGAATACGCTAAAAGGGAACGATCACAAGGAACGGATGTAGATGTTTGTTTCTCAGGTAATATTGCTGTTACCTTACTTAAATTGTAAGATGTTCGTTCTTATATTGAATAATTAATTCACTAATTTTTTGACTAACTAATTGATTACCTAAAGGACTCAAATGAATGTGATCCCGATATAAATCATCAATATTTTCCTGGTTAGAAAAAATAAGTAAAAAGTCAATAAACGGTACATTATTGGTATTTACCCAGTCTTGTAACCGTTTTCTAGCTACTTTTTCATAGTCCCTAGGTTCTGGGTTCATTTCTCGTTTAAGAGGGGTTAAAACCATCATAAATTGACTCTTATTTTCAGTGGCGATCGCTTTCATTTTTTCAATCGCTTCTAAATTAAACCCTACGCGATCGCCTCTTTCTCCTACTATTTCATCCATTCCTGGAATCTTAGGATCACGATAAAATACTTTTTCTAAAATTTCTCCTATAGCTAAAATCGGTTGGCGATCGGGATAATTAATATCTTTTCCTACTCGAAGAGTAGTGGGTTTGGTAGCGAATAAATCATCAGTGTTAATGATTAAAAAGATAACTTTAGAATCAAACGTTCCAAACCGTTGTAAATAGGGTAATTGATTTCTCGGTCCCCAAGAGTTGGCCGAAGCATTTAGAACTTCTATTTTTTGGGATAACTTTTTTTCAGTTTCTTCTTTTACCAATGCGGAAATCGTTTCGTTTTGATCCGTCCACCAGGCCCCATTAACAATAGAATCTCCAACAAAAAAAAGCCTTATAGTATCATTAGAAGGACTGGATTCAATCTCTTCAGTTCGCATGGAATATTGATTAATAATAGTCAATTTTCCTAAACGGCGAACAGTTTGATTAGGGGCTAATAAATAACCAATTTCATTATCAGGAATATAAATAGGACGTTTACCTAAGCCAAAAAATAATCTTAAGCTACCTTCAAGAATAAGTACACTAAGAAGAATAATACTAAGAGTGATCAACAAAATGTTCATAGGTTTAATAATACTGCTAATGTCAAGAATCTACTTGAAGACGAGTTAAATAATTATTAATTATTCATTATTCATTATTCATAAAGCTTTTTCTAGGGTGGATAAAGGAATTGCCCCTGAGAAAAACTGACCATTAAACACAAATAAAGGGGTTCCTTGAATTCCTATCTTGTTAGCTAATTCCATATCTTTTGCAATAACAAGATCAGCTTTTTTACTCTTGCGATCGCGTTCAAATTGATCCATATCAAGATCCAAATTCTTAGCAATTTCAAGATATAATTTATCTCCTAAATCTTCTTGCTGCTGAAACAAAGCATCATAATAGGGCCAAAATTTTCCTTGTTGTTCTGCGGCCCAAGACGCTTTAGCTGCGGCCATAGCTTGAGGATGAATATTGCTTAAGGGAAAATGTTTGTAAACTAAAGTAACATCATTGTGGGTAGCAATAAATTTTTTAACTGTTTCGTAAGCTTGTTTACAATAAGGACATTGAAAATCAGAAAATTCTATGAGAATATTGTTTTGAGTTAAACTACCAGTCTTTGGAGAATTAGCGATAATGGTTTGAGGATGGGTTTTCAATTCTGATACAAAAGACTGAATAAATTGTTTTTGTTGTTCTTGTTGCTGTTTTTGATAAGCTTGAACTGACTCGATCAGGACTTCAGGGTGTTGACGAATGATGTCTAAAACCGTTTTTTCCAGTTCGGGTTCAATAACTGCTTGTGCAGAAGGTACACTGATAACAGGTATCCAAGTAAGACCTATAATAAACAATAGTGCGATTAAAACATTCAGTCCCTTTTTCATAACGGTTGTAAAGGTTTAGTTAATTACATCATTGACAGTATTATATTAATCATCCTCATGTCAATTAGCAATCGATTAAAGACAAGATTAAACTCAAAATTCTATGACTCAAACTATCACTGTACAACTCGATCACTTAACTGCTTTAGATATTAACCCTGTTAGAGAAATTATTGACCCATTATTAGAAAAAAATGCGATCGCTTCCCTAGAACAAACCTTAACCTTTGATATTCAATACCCCCGTGATCCCAATGATCCCAGAGAACTTTCAGAAATTCCTGAAGTTCGTTTATGGTTTGTTCGTTTAGATACTATTTATCCTTGGTTTCCTTTTCTATTAGACGCAAAACAAGGAGAATTAGCTAGATATGTCGCTATGTTAGTTCCTCATCAATTTAACCGTGTTGAAGGGATTCAATACAACCCCGAAGCATTGGAAATTTTTGTAATGAATAAGTTATTTATTCTGTCTGACTGGTTAGAAAAACAAGGTATTTATTCTCAGTTTCGTTTGAAATCTATGGCGCAACTCTTTGGTTATGATATTGATGATAGTTTTTTTGCAATGATTAAAAATAGTTGTTAATTTTCATGACTTTCGTTGTCCTTAAACTCAAGAATTTAGGTTGGGTTAAGGAACGAAACCCAACAAAACCCAATTCTAATGTACCCAATTAGTTGTGTCAGTCCAGTAGGGTGGGCAAGGATAATAATTATACAAGTTAATTAGTTACCAAAATTCTTGCCCACCCTATTAGATAATGATAGTTTATATAAAACAATGAATATTTTTTTTAATTCTTTTTTTCTTCTCAATCTCTCCCATAAACTTTATGGAATTTTAAAGTCTTTACAACGTAGTTTAGGTCTAGAAGATGCAGAAATTGATGATGGTTCAGAAAGTTTTATCAGAGAATATGGGAGCTTTTTTCTATTATTTGGTATGTTATTTTTATGGATTGTTTATCAAAGTTTTAAAAATCATAATAATCGATAATTTTTCCAAATTGTAGGATAGTAAAAACTGAGAGATATTCTCTACCAAATTAAAATATTAAAGTAATTTGCTTACCCTAGTTACTATTTTTTTCTAGAAATAATTTAGCCATGAAAAAACTAGCAATGGTTTTTCCGTCTATAATTTCTCCCGATAAGATACCTTGTTCAAATTCCTGAAAACTCATTAAAACTACCTCAATATCTTCATCTTCATCCTGTTCAGGTGGCTGTTTTAATTTTTCTAATTCTTGCGCTAAAAACGCATAAATATATTCATCAGAATAACCAGGGGCTAAAGGAAACTTTCCTAAATAATTCCATTTTCTGGCTTCATAACCTGTCTCTTCTTGTATTTCTCTTTCAATAGTAATAGCAGCTTCTTCATTCACTTCTAAAGTTCCGGCAGGAAACTCTAAAATTCTTTTTTCCACAGCAAAGCGATACTGTTTAACTAATACTAATTGACCGTCTTTAGTAATAGGAACTGCTAAGGCCCCTCCAGGATGACGAATACATTCCCAGTTCCCTTCAACCCCATTAGGTAAACGTAATTGATTGACATCAAAATTAAATTTTCTACCTCGATAAAATAGACGTTGTTCTAAATAAGTGGGTGATTCTTTTTCTGTTGACATAAACTTAACTAATTAATTGTTTAACCCCTTCATAGTTTAACCGATTAAGGTGGTCTTGGATCGTTTTTTTTGTAATAGGATGTACCCAAGTGGCTGCAATATCACTCAAAGGAACTAATACAAATGCTCGTTCTAGCATCAGGGGATGAGGTATTTTTAGGTGAGGAGTATCTAAGATTAAATCACTGTACAATAATAAGTCTAAATCTAAGGTTCTCGGTCCCCATTTTTCTCGCCGAATACGCCCAAATTTTCGTTCTATACTCAGTAAAGTTTCTAATAAGTTCTCAGGGGTTAAACTGGTTTCTAGGATAGCACAACCATTCAAATAATCCGGTTGTGGTGGACCGATGGGAGTGGTTTGATACCAAGGAGAATGGGAAATTAATTCAATGGAAGGATGTTGAGATAACAAGGTAATTGTTGTCTCTAAAATGTTTAATGAATCTCCTAAATTACTCCCTAACGCGATCGCACATTTTGTCATCATTATGGATTAAACATCATCGAAGGAATTATGACCGAAACTTTAATTAATTGTCAACTCGTTTCATTCTCCGAAAACAGAGTTTTTCCCAAGCATCTTCTAGTAAAGTATAGAGTACAGGAACCACAATTAAACTCAATACAGAAGAAGTAATTAAACCCCCAATAATAGCCACAGCCATAGGTTGTCTTAATTCTGCGCCAGCCCCCAAACCAACTGCAATGGGAAGCATTCCTAAAATAGTGGATGCAGTGGTCATAATAATCGGACGTAACCTAATTTCTCCTGTTTTTAGGATAGCCTTATGACGACTCATGCCCTGTTCCCTTAATTGGTTAGTATAATCCATCAATAGGATAGCATTTTTGTCTAATAAACCTAATAAGAAAATTAATCCAATTAAAGATATCATACCAAAAGCACTTTGAGTAATTAATAAAGCAAACATCGCCCCAACAATAGACAAAGGTAGGGATAAAAGTACCACAAAAGACTCTAAAAAGCGACCAAACGTTACATATAAAATTACCATCATACAAAGTATGGCAAAGAATAAAGCGATCGCAAATTCTTTAAAAATACTACGTACTTGGGCTGATGCACCTTGAATATCAAAAGTCACATCATTGGGTAAAATTTCCTCAGTAATTTTGATAACTTCCTTAGTAACATTTCCCAACCCAATACCTTTAGATAAATTAGCGGTTAGATAGATGACTCGTTGTTGTTGGAAATGTTCAATTGATAAACTTTCTTTGTTGTTTGATAGTTTAATATCTACTAATCCTGGTATGGTTTCTAGACGATTTTTTACCTGATTAGCTGCTTTTTCTAAACTCTCTAAATTGTTACTTAATAGGGCAATTTTAAAAGGACTATCATCACCAGTTTCAATAAAAAGAATATCCTCTACGCTAATGCTTCCCCCCTTTAATTTGGGTAACTTTTCTCTGATTTGATCTTGAACTTGGCTAGTGGTTAACGTACGATCATCCTGAAGTTGTACATAAATTCTACCCTTAAGGGGATTGCCTTGATAACCAGCAATGGTATAAGCTGATTCAACATTAGTATCTTCTAAGATAAGTTCTTCTAATTTACTACCAACTCGATAATTTCTACTTATTAAAAACCGTTCAGGAGACTTCATCAATCCTTGAAATAAAGAAGGGTTATTATTTTCATTGTTACTTTCTTGAGCAACTTTTAACCGATTAGGAATTTTCGGATTAGGTAAGGTATAAATAACATTAAATTCTCCCCGATCTAATTTAGGAACAAACCCTTGAGGAATAAAAGGAATTAAACTCAAACCTACAACAAAACTTACCAAAGCAATACCAATAACTGTTTTTCGATGGTATAACGACCAATTTAAAATACGTCTATAAATAGGAGCTAAAATGAAGGGTTTTTGTTGATTTTCTGCATTTCTTTTTCTCGGTTTAATCCAGTACATTGCTAGAACAGGTGACAAGGTTCGCGCTACCAATAAAGAGATTAACACTGCCGCAGCTACCGTCATCCCAAAGGGTTTAAAAAATTGTCCTAAGTTACCGCCAATAAAAGCAATGGGAAGAAATACAGTAGCCAAAGTTAAGGTAGAAGCAGTTACCGTTAAACCAATTTCATCGGTTCCTTTAATAGCTGCTTCTTTAGGACTCATTCCCTCATCAATGTGACGAGAAATATTTTCTACATCTACAATAGCATCATCAACAATAATGCCAATAACTAATGCTAACCCTAACAAAGTAATGGTCTCCAAATTAAACCCAGCAATAGCCATTACAATAAAGGTTCCTAGCAAAGACATAGGAATCGCTAAAGCAGTAATTAACGTGGCTTGAATATTCTTTAAAAATGGAAAAATAACCAAAACTGCTAAAATAATTGCCCCTAATAATGCTTCTAAAGTGGCTTGACTGGCTTCTTCAATATAATTCGCTTGTGTTTCAGCAATCACTAACTGAATATCTGGTAAACTTTCTCGCAAATTAGCTATTTGTTCATCTACAGCTTTAGCTACATCTAATGTGTTTCCATCAGCTTCTTTAATTACTTGAATTCCTAAAATATCTTCTTGATTTAACCGTGTTAATGTAGGAGGATTAGTGGGTAAACTATTACTATTATCTGCGTCTCTTAAGGAACTATCCCCTAATAAATCAACCCGCCTAACGCCGGAAACTGCTTCGAGGGAAGGGATTATTTTTTCTTGGGCAATAGATGCTAGAATATCGACGGGTTGAGTGTCGCTAGAAATGGCATAAGTTACTGCCACTGACTCATTAAGGTTAAAGGGAGTGACTTCTATAGTTGCGCCAGAGGATAATGAGGCTTGTTTGAGGGCATTTTCGACAGTTTCTGTGGATTGATCTAGATCTAACCCCGCCGCAAAAGCTACATTAATAATGGTTTGACCAGGATAAGTTGAAGAAAACAGTTCTGCATCCTCCAGCGATCGCAATGAGGTTTCCAGGGGGTTGGTTAACTGCTTTTCTGTCTCCAAGGTGGTTTCTAAAGGCGCAGTTCCTTGAACAATAACTACGGGAAAGGGAATTTCAGGGAATAAGGCATATTTGAGGGAACTAAACGCAAATATCCCCGCCACTGCCACAGCGATCGCTATAAAGATAGTGACTCGTGCATATTTTATTGCCACACGAGATATATTCAGATGTTCTCGCCAGGATGGTTTCATAAACGTTTGCCTTACTCACACCGCTTCTATGGTTATAACAAGGTTAGCTGAAAACTAATCTTAAAAAAGTCTTCAGCTTACTGCGATGGATGACGAAAACTCCCTAAACATTGATCCCAATGATCGCTATTTTAGAGTTTAGTTCTCCCAGAGAATATCATCAAGAACGTCCTGAGAACAAGTTTCCCCATAACGGGTTAAGGTTCTTCTGGCTGTGTTATCTCCATTTCTATATTGGGTGTAAAGGGCTGCAAACGCTTCAGTAGAGTATCTTTCCCGTAATGTCTTAACCGTACAATTGCAAATTTGTGCTGCTTCTGATTGAGTTAAGCCTACTTTTTTTGCTTCAGGAACACAATTATTATTATAAAATTGTGTAAAGGGATTAGCTGCCTCGGCATTTTGAGCCAAGGATACAGTATTCAATCCCAATAATAACATTGTACCGACTAACAGTTTGTAAGTCTTATTCATAGGATATTTTCGGCGTAAAGAATAGAACGAAAGGCTTTTATTATTAACACGCCTCACCTCCATTTTTAGTCTATACTCTCTTTTAAGGCTATGGTAAGAGTGTTTATGTCAGTTCCTACAACTGCACAAGTCCGTTTAATCCAGCCAATCGCTGTTACGTTTCTTCAGAAAAATTTAGGTTTTGTCTTGTTTAACCCTTGTCATGGTTGAATAATCTTTGTTATAATCGTGAGAGTGTCTAAAATGGCGGCATAGCCAAGTGGTAAGGCAGGGGTCTGCAAAATCCTTATCCCCAGTTCGAGTCTGGGTGCCGCCTTAGGTTTTTACTGGAAATTTTCTTCTGCATCTTGTTTCCAATCAGGACATGAACTGTTTTCTAGCCAACCATTGGGATGAAACCCACAAATTAATTGGCTTCTTTGGTTACGATTATAGCCATAAAATTTCCCATGATAATAATAGCAACCGATACAAGTTTTAGGACGGGTTGATTCTACTTGATTAAATCCTAATTGAGAACGCAAAACTTGACACCGAGACTGATAAAAATGACGGCGTTTTTGTAAGAGTCGAAACCGAGATAGATTTGCCGTAGTCATAACTTAAAACTATTAATTAGTCTACTCAGATGAGACAACAATTTCTCCTATCATTCCTGCTTCTGCATGACCCGCAATAGAACAATGAAGTTCATATTTTCCTGGTTTCATGGGAACTAAAACCCATTCTGCTTCTGCTGATGGCTTCAATTCTAACTCATGAATAGCCCCTTTGACTTCTACTTTTGCTGCTTCAACTTTTTGCGTCCAACTGGCATCAGCAAAGTCTTTGGATGTAAAATAATGTTTGGTGGGACTGGGATTATCTAGTTTAATGGTGTACTTTTTTCCTGCGATAAATTCTAAATGATTAGGAACAAATACTAATTCTCCTGCTTCATTTCCTAAACTAACCCTAACTTCCCTGGTTTCTGTAGCTGCTAATGTTTCAGAAACATTTATTAAACAACAAAACAATAAAATAGCAAATAGTAAGCCTAAAATTTTCTGCTTCATGTTTTTTACCCTATAAATATTTGTTGATAATTAAACCTAGTTTTTCTTTGGTTTCTGCTGAAATTTGCTCAGGAGGAGTCAGAATGGCATATTTTAAGGCAGAATGGGCTTCAGAAACAGGGGGATTTTTATCTAAGCGTTTGACTGTTTCTAAGATAACTTTTTGGGCATTAATTGCATTTTTATGTAAGTTATCAATAATCATGTCTACGGTGACATGATCATGATCCTGATGCCAACAATCATAGTCAGTAACTAAAGCTAGGGTAGCATAGGCAATTTCTGCTTCTCTGGCTAATTTTGCTTCTTGTAAATTGGTCATACCAATAATAGATGCGCCCCAACTGCGGTATAAATTAGATTCAGCTATAGTAGAAAAAGCAGGCCCTTCCATACATACATAGGTTCCTCCTTTGTGTAACTCAATCTCAGGTAATTGTAAACTTTCTACCGCCTCGCCTAAAATAGCAGCCAGTTGTAGACAAACTGGATGACCAAAACCAATATGGGCCACAACCCCTTGACCAAAAAAGGTAGAAACTCGATGATGGGTGCGATCGATAAATTGATCAGGGATCACCATATCTAAGGGTTTAACTTCCTCTTTGAGAGAACCCACCGCAGACGCTGAAATTAAATATTCAACCCCTAACTGCTTCATCCCGTAAATATTTGCTTGAAATGGCAACTCCGAAGGGATTAAATGATGATTACGACCATGACGGGCTAAAAACGCCACTGAAACCCCTTCTAGGTTGCCAACAATGAACGCATCCGAGGGTTTACCAAAGGGAGTCTCCAGATAAATTTCTTGTACATCCTGGAGTGCGTCCATCTTATACAAACCGCTACCGCCCAGAATACCTATTCTTGCTTGAGTGACCATTGATACGGAATTTTTATCATAATTATGCTCTTATTAAAAATAACATCTTTTGTTAACAAAGATGCTATCCTTCGTACACTAATAAGAAAAAAATGCGATTTTTTTATAAGTTATGTTAATAAAGAATTGAGATTAATGACCGTTTGAAGAACTAAATTTTTCTGCTGGTCTTACATCAGTAGAATATTCTAAAGCGAGGGAATTTTCTAACTTAACAACGTTTTCTAAACTTTCCCAAGTATTGGTAAATGGTGCAGCTGCTAAAGTACAAGCTTTCCATTCGGCACGAACCGGAACACCTAATTGTTGGCACATTCCCCCTCGCCGACCTTCTGTCTGATAATAACGACAAAAGCGACAAGATGAGGTTAAAAAATTAGAGGTTTTCATGGGGTTTTTTAAGCAAAGGGTGATACTTAATCGTTTCAGATTTTTTCTCTTCCACTTTTTATTATCTAACATGAGTAAAATATGATTAAATCTGTTGACTTATGCCTCTGTCTTGGTTTGACTGTTATTCTCTCCCTTTCTGTCTTTAGATTTTTTTAATATTTATTTTACAAAAGTCAACAAAATCTCTAAGTGATCAAAGAAACTTAATTAAATTAATTTTACTAAATTGAGTCAATTCCCAAAGAAAATACTGGGGATCAAGGGTAAAAACAAAAGTATCGAAGGATAACTTAATAAGCAATCAGAAATTATAGCGAGAAAAACAGCATTTCTGCCATTGCAAATTCAATAATTACTCTAGGTTTGATAGAGATTTTGTTTGCCAATGTTGCGTTATGCAAAGATAACATTTAGACCATCTTTCGAGTTCAAGAAAAGGAGTAGGACAATGACATTGAGGACACAAAGGAAGGGTGTTAAGGTGGTGGGCGATCGCCTCAGTCCATTGTTGAAAAGCTTCTTCTGGGGTTTCGGTGGTGGGTTGGGTACTTTTTTCTATGGATGGGACCATATCAGGATGAGAGAAAAAGGGTTGTCCCTCTTCTACAGGTAATGGTTGCTTAGGGTCTTGATGAGAATGCCATTGAGCAGGAGAAAACCGAAGCTTGTGTAAGGGAGAATGAGATAGATAATGATTTAGTTGTTTAAGCAGCGAGTGACTTTGAAAAGATAATTGTTGCGCCCAAACAGAACTAGAGGTGGCTATCCAAAGCATATCCCTTTGAACATATAGCGGTTTACTGTGGGAGACAGCTTTTTCTGGTACGATGGTTGACCAAATTGCACAGATTTCAACATAGCGGTGATATTCGTCCCATTGAGGACGTTGGGTTATGACTTGAAGGAGATGATCTACGGAGGTAAGAGTCATGTTGAAAGTGATGGGGTGTGTGGGAAGTGTGGGGAGTGTGGGAAGTGAGAGGGAGAGGGGGTGAAGATATATAAATCATTCTCAGTAGATCGAAAACTTACTTGTTTAGGCTGCAAGGGAGCAGGGAGTGGGGAGAAGGGGAGATTATTTTAAAGTATTTTAGAGTAAATAAAGGATCAAAAGGGTATAAATCTCTAAAAATCTGGATTATACTCACTAATTTTTTATTTCTATCCTATTTTCTGTCTCCCCCGCTCCGGTCTCCCTGCTCCCCCGCAATCCTAACTAGGATCTTTGTGATCTACTTATTCTCTGCTTTCTCTAGAGTGAGCAGCAAAACGGAATAAAACGGATTGAATCGTAATATTTCCTTTGTCTATTAAT
>JAAUYI010014872.1_pt1 | contig 12414 bp, 15 predicted proteins | sample 7278041 | NCBI WGS metagenome assembly JAAUYI01 (sample SAMN14350216, study PRJNA611818) | marine sediment metagenome | isolation source: surface marine sediment (0.6m) | place: French Polynesia: Moorea | collected 2018-08
AATGAGTGAAGCAGGAAATAGTTCTACAATTGACGTTACTTTGATTTTAGAGTCTGGTCGAGAAATTCCGCTAAAGTTTCAGATTATCCGACAAAATAAACAGTGGAAAATTGATTTTTTAGAAGTAAGCTAATATTAAGGATTGCTCGATCTAACTATAATTTTAACAATATTTCCTAACCTAAGATCGAGTTAATGTAATAAGCCAATTCAGTTAAATTATCTTGTTGTTCGCAATATCCTTCTGCCTGTTGTGGTTTCATACCCAAATCCTTAAGAAAGCTAACCATACAGTTATACATCGTCACTTCTGCTAAATATTGTTCTTCACCACCAGCGTTTTGATATTGTAAATATTCTTTGGCTCTTAATCCCAGTTCGCGATAGGTAGAATTGGCTAGCAATCGGTTAAGTTGTGTAAAATCCATTCAACTACCAATATATATTTAAACAAGTGGCAGACTTCCACTTCAAAAGTCATCTAAAGCTTAACTCATTTTTAGTTAAATAATCTTGCTTTGCATCGCAGCTTTGAAATTATTCTTTTCCTGTTAGCGATCTCTGATACCATTTCATCAAAAGTAATAAAAGAGAAATTAAATTTGTAGTTGTTCAATGTCCAAACTTCTAAAGTTATGCTGAGAAAAAATGAAAGAACAGAATAAAATTACTGAACTTGCCTTTACATTCACTCCTGTTGATAAATCCGAGCTGTTTTTGCTAGAGTCTTGGTTTCAAAATCCTGAAATTAAAAGAAAACTTGATGGCATGTTACCATTAAATAAATGGTTAAATTGGGTACGCACCTCTGACGAACAAAGGGCATATATAGTTTACGAAGAGAATACTCCTGTTGGTTTAGTACATCTTGAAACCTACTCTAATGCAACAGCAAGTATTAGTTTTCTAGTTAATCCTAATAAATGGAGTCGTGGCTACGGTAGACGAATTCTTTCTACATTGAAGTTTAACCATGAGATTGCTGATATTAAGGCAATTGAAGCATACATTGAAGTTGACAATCTAAGGAGTATCAAATGTTTTAAAGCGGCTGGTTTTATTGAACAAACCTCTGAGGTAACTGAAGAAGGTTTTATTCATCTAAATAAATCCTTTTTATCTTGATATAAGTCTAATGCAAACGCATACTAAAGAATTGAAGGATACTGGAACATGAACCTAGAAATAAGTAATTACGCAAAATTAATTACATAGCGATCGCCATTTCTTGAATGGTTAATTGCTAGAGAGACGACTAAAGTTGATGACCGCATCTGTAAGAAGGCTGGGATCTCTAAGAAAATGTCACCTCGCAGAATCAGACATGGTTCTATTTCCGCAGCTTTAAATGCTACAAATGGAAATATCAGGGTAGTTGCTAACAATTTATATGAGCGAAGACTACCACTTTTAGTTAGAGCAAGTTTTTGTCTTTAATACCAAATCCTGTTTACATAGAATACTTATCGGTTAAATCGTTAAACCCTGTAGAGACGTAATATATTACGTCTCTACGACCGATTTTTTGGTACTTTTTGGCAATCGGATTTCGTATAATAACTTCTGTTGTTGCTTTTCGATCTTTCGATCTGAATTGACCTCATGAGAATTGACTCTGATGGAGAATGGGAATTGGTCTAGTCTCGGACAAATGAATAATACTCAGCTAAAACAATATATCTCTCAACATCGTAATGATGACGAGAAATTTAGCCAGGCTTTAGCAATTTTAATCAGTCGTCGCGACCCTAATGCAACGCGATATAGTGGAAATATGACTTTAGAAGAAATCGAGAAGGTAATTAAAGATAAATTAGATCGAGCAAGCTAGATTTAATCCTCAGTTAACCTACTACGATCGCCATTAATGGGGATGAAAGTAGTTGTAAATCTCTCTAGCTAGAGCTTCACCAATACCAGGTACTTTAGTTAACTCATTGACGTTGGCTTCGCGAATATAGTCAAGAGAATGAAAGTGAGCCAGGAGTTGTTTTTGGCGGTGAAAGCCCAAACCTGGAATTTCTGACAAACGCGATCGCCTGCTATTTTTGAGTCTTTGTTGACGATGGAAGCTGACTGCAAAACGGTGCGACTCATCCCTTACTCTTCTTAATAATTGTACCCCTGGTTGTTCTGGATCTGTGTCTAGGGGTGTTGATTCTCCTGGTAAAAAGATTTCTTCGCGTTTTTTTGCCAAACTAACTACTTTGACTTTATCTAGTAAGTTCAGATCTTGCAATACCTTAACCACTGAAGATAGTTGTCCTTTACCACCGTCAATCATCACCAGATCGGGAAAATCATCGCCTTGGAGATAAGAAGTATCCCTAGGGTTGCTATATTTGCGAAAACGACGACCGAGAACTTCTGCCATACTGGCAAAGTCATCAGAATGTCCGATCTTAACATCGGGATTTTTGATTTTGTAATGGCGATAGTGTTGTTTGGCGGGAACCCCATCGACAAAGACAACCTGAGAGGCGACGGCGTTGGAACCCTGAACGTGAGATATATCATAACCTTCAATCCGTTTAGGTACTTCAGGTAGATCGAGGATATTTGTTAAATCTTGTAAAGCCCGATCGTTGCGATCGCTTACTCTTTGTGTCCGTTCTAGTTCGTAGTTGGCGTTGCGTTCCACCATTTCCACTAGTTCGGCTTTGATCTGTCTTTGAGGATTAACTATGGTGACCTTTTTGGCTTTTTGCTTGCTTAACCATTGGGTAAGTATTTCTGCTTCGGGTAGCTCGTGCTGTACTAAAATTTCTCTAGGGATTTCTACTGGTTCGACAGTGGAGTAGTGTTCTTCTAATACTCGTTGTAAAATCGCCCCTGGAGTACCAGATCTAGCATCGGCAAAGAAACCCAAACGTCCGACTAACTTACCCGCACGGATTTGGAATAATTGAATACAACAGTGTTTCTCATCCGCAGCTAAAGCGATCGCATCGCGAGATACCGTATCATCGGGTAAAGCTACTTTTTGCTCGGCATTGAGACTAGACAAGGCTTTGATTTGGTCGCGATAGTTCGCAGCTTTTTCAAAATCCAACCTTTCTACAGCCTTCTCCATCTGAGATTGTAAAGCTTTTACTAGTTCATCAGTCCTACCCTGAAAAACCATTGCTACTTTATTGACAATTTTTTTATACTCTTCGGGAGTAATTAGAGACTGACATACTCCAGGACATCTACCCATGTCGTAGTTAAGACAGGGACGATCTTTAAATAGAGGCTTGCGACGTTGGCGCAGGGGAAAGACTCGCTTAATTAGATGTAAGGTGTAGCGTAAGAGACGAGTATCCACATAGGGGCCATAATAGCGATCCCGTTTATTAGTTGCTCTGCGTTTGCGGGTAATAAAAATACGGGGATAGTCTTCCGACCAAGTAATGCAGACATAAGGATATTTTTTATCATCCTTAAGCAAGACATTGTAGTAAGGCTGGTGTTTTTTAATTAAATTAGCTTCTAATGCCAAGGCTTCTGCGTCGGTGTCGGTGACAATAAACTCAATCTCTGTCACCTGACGGAGCATCATCGCAATGCGATCGCTCAGTTTTTGAGAGTCGCGAAAATAAGAACGGACACGCGAGCGTAGTTTTTTGGACTTGCCAATATATAAAATATCTCCATTGCCACTCCGCATAAAATAGACTCCAGGTTCGGGGGGAATCTCCTTGAGTCGGGTTTCTAGTCGTTCGGGTTGTTTTAAGAGTGGTTTGTTTTCAATCGATGCAGTCATAGGTTAAATAGAGCAGCCCCTCTAATGATGATAGAAAACTTTTAACTCAAAAACCAAGCTAAAACTCAGAATAATCCTTGGTTATTTTGTAGAGCGATCGCCCAGAGAAAAGCTTTGAATTAGCGAATAACAAAACTAGTTTACAAAAAGTGTTTGGGGACAAAAATCAAAAATTAAGTTTCCATCAAGCAGTAAAAGCCATTCAATTATCGGGCAATTTTATCAGTTTATCCCTCGTAATTACTGGTGAGTAATCTTCCACTGAGATAACAGACGAAACGCCCAGATGCTCAATGTAGCTCCAATTAAAAGTCCAAGCCATGACCCCCAGAGCGGAACAGTAACAGCACCAATTTGAAATGACCAATGGGTAAAAAGTCTAACAAAATGCAAGAGTGCAACTAAAGCAAAAATAGTTGCCGAAATTAAAATGTAATTTTTTTCACTCATTTTTCAATCCTCCCTATTGTATCGATTGAGGATATTTGACATTTATTCTCTTACTATAATCTTGGCTCAAACAAAAGGAAATTGTTGGCTTCTTGCCATCTCTGTAACAAATAGTTATTTAATGTAGTATCCACAGACGCGCCACTTCCCATCTGGATCCTTCATCGGGGTAACAGTCTCAACAGCAGATTTCTTATGCTCGAAGGAGGTGTTAAATTGAATCACTACATATTCTCCATCAGGTACTCCTGGTAAAGAAGTGTGGTATTGCTTAGATTTGAGACTTCTAGAGACAGTCTGACCCAAAGGATTTCTCACCGACTGCATGGATGAAACCCATTGTTCAGTTGACACCGCCCCCTGAAAATAGCTAGCTGCTTCTCCCAATAGATACCATTGAGCATAATATTCGCAGTATGGGTGTAGGGTGCAAAAATCGACTCATACTGTTCGGGATGTTGATAATAGTGAGTTTCATCAAAATCCGCTTCTCCTTCCTTGCGATACATATCCTTGACCGTTAGTTGGGTATAAACTGGCTCATTAAAGTTTTGTGAAACAAAAATAGCCAAGGAAGAACCCCCTCAAGAAAACTTCCCGATAACTTCCCCATTGAATTCTAAATTTGAAGATGAATACTTTAGCATTCGTGCTCAAGCATGATATAAGATGTGTGAACACTACCTCGAAGATGACCACCCCGCCCAAAACCTTCCCCGATGTGCCACGGTGCCGCTCCATGTGGCGACTAACATCGATGGAGCTCGCCGCTGGGCCGTGCAGCACGGCATCGCGCTAGACAAATGCTATGATCGCGGGTTCGTCCAGGTGCAGGCGATTGCCGACGAGTGCATTCATCAAGGCATCCCTGCGCTCACTCTGCATATTGTCCGGGACCTGCGTCGGACGCTCCGTGGCTACCAACAGTGGAGCGTGGCGCTGGCTGACTTCGCCCGACTTGCCCTAGAATACTTACCACAGTGGCACGACACCGGGATCCGCCTTCATCTGATGGGCGACATTGATGGCATATTGGCACCACAGCGAGACATCCTGCGGTACGTGGCCGAGCAGACTTGCACTCACGACCGGCTTCACCTATCGATGGCTATCAACTATAGCAGCCGCTCCGACGTAATCCAAGCCGCGCGGCGACTGGCTGCTCAGTGTGTAGAGGGGACGCTCACCCCCGACGAGATCACTGACCAGATGTACGCCGACCACCTGTGGAGCAGTACTCTACCGCCCGAGCTGCGCACAGTCCAGATGCTGATCATTACCGGGGGTGTTCGGGAGCTCGATGACTTTATGCAAGTCGAGGCAGCACTGGCTCGGGTGTTCTTTAGCGACTTGCTTTGGCCAGAGTTCAACGTGGCGGAATTTAGGCAGATGCTCGAGCGCTACGCAGTGGACCAGAGGGCGGTTCGCTCCTACGAGACCTGGCTGCGTAACAAGTGATTAGATACTTTTCTCTATACCTCATACGGTTCCGTTGCTTCAACTGAAGCTATTTTGTAGTATGAAACAAATATTGATTTGAGCCAAGCTAGATGAACTGGCACTGGTTGCGCTAAGTGGGACAATAAAAAGCTATGCTGTACATGAATGAGGGGTTGTATCGCCGCAACGAAGCGATCGCTGCTGTCGTTGTTACTGGCTCAAGAGTGAGCCAGTATAATACCTGAATTCTTTCTTTAACCTTTCGATGTTCCGAGGACTTAAGTAGTTGTCGTAGTTTGTCGGTTGTTTCCTCTATTTCTATTTTGATAACTCCACTCATCAGCGTCCTAGCCCATTATTTCTACCCAGGTTTATTTGTATCATTTTTTTCCGTATTTCATATTAGCTATTTTTGAGAATTGGTATTATCTATAATAGCGATCGCTCTTATAAATTAATAAGACGATAAAGCAATTGGGCAACCCGAACGCAACGTCCTCCCCTTGTATCGCCCGTCGAATTCCGAATTCCGAATTAAATTTAATCGTCCATCTGCCAAGGTTCGATAATATTGCCTTCGTCGAGGATTTTCTTAGGACGTAAAACCAAGACTAGTTGTCCGACAATTGGATCGGTTGGTTCGGTTTCAAACCAACGCAATTCTAATTTTCCTTCTATTTCGACAACAAAATAACTATTAACGTCCCAAGTGGTATTGAGACGATCTACGATAATTAAAACTTCTTCTGCCTTGCCCGATAGAGATTTTGGTAGGCGATCGCTACTACAAAAATAAGCTACGGGATCTCGTGCTTTTAACACGGCTTGCCAACCAGGAATTGGTACATATCTACCACTATTAACGGTGATACTACCAAAAGGTTGCTCGATTTTAACTTGTTCTACTGCTGCTATTTCTTGACTGTTGAGAGGATAAGCACCAACTAAAGGAACTATACGGGGTAATTCTTCTTCTATCTCCAGGCGATATAGGGGTAATAAGGGTTCAGAAACGCTTTTGATAACACTAAAGTCACTGAGTAATTTCTCAATTGCTTCTCGTGCAGTAGCAGAATGGGCAAACTTTAATCCCTGAGCAATTAATCGCGAGCGATGTTGCAGATCTTTTTGAGCTTTGGCTCTTTTCCAAGATAAGTATGCCACCCAGTCTCCAGGATGATTGGTAAATGCTTCTGGTAGCTGAGACATCCGCGAGACATCTTTAATCGCTTTGGCTACTAGGTGCGCTCCGTCTACATTTAACCGCTTATCGTAAGCAAGCAGAGCAGCGTCTACCCGTTGTTTTTGATTCAAAACTCGAAATTCGTGCAGTACGTCGCTTCGAGGGCCTTTATAGTAGGCTAAAACCTCTGGTGCAACATCCCCTTGAACCAAATTGTTATAAACTTGGGAGGCGACAATCACCAGATTTTGCTGGCTATTTTGAAACCCCGTATCCTCAAAAATTTGTTGCGTACTATAACCAGCTTTTTGTAGCTTTTGACAAATTTGCCCCCATTCTACCCAAGTATCTTCTTTGTGCAATAGCGATCGCATCATTTCCTGGGCTTCGGCTTCTGAGATTTGAATTCGATCGTCTTGTGGAATACTACTCATATTTCTTTCCTCTTATTCCTGATTCTTTTATCCTTCATGTTTGTGAGTCAAAGAATGAGGTACTTCCAAGCCATTTGTTTCCATTAACTGCTTGTTTTTCATAATCTCGTCTGGAACACCATCGGCAACAATCCTACCTTGATTTAGCATAATAACGCGATCGCATACTTCTAAAATTAATTCTAAATCGTGGGAAGAAACCATAATTGTTTCATGAGAGGCTAAAAGAAATTGAATTAATCTTCGTCTGGCTCGTAAGTCCAAATTGGCACTAGGCTCATCATACAATACTATCTGGGGAAGCATAGCCAAGACAGCAGCGATCGCTACCATACATTTTTCTCCCCCAGAAAGCTGATGTGAAATGCGACTGGCTAAATGGGTAACTCCAGTCATCGCTAAAGCGGTATCGATCCGAGTTTCTATTTCTTCGGGATCGAGGTTAATATTTTCTAACCCAAAAGCAAGATCGTCGCGCACCGTCGGGCAAAATAGCTGATCGTCGGGGTTTTGAAATACTAAGCCGATTTCTGGGTTAAACTGTCCTGCTTGTATGGGGCGATCTAGTAATTTGATTTCGCCATAGGTAGGTTGCAAAATACCACAAATAGTCAAAAACAAACTAGTTTTTCCCGCACCATTTGCCCCAATCAAACCCACGGTTTCTCCTGTAGCAATCTCCAAATTTATATCGGTGAGAATCGCTCTTTCGCGTCCATAACTAAAACACAAATTAGATATAGAAATAGCTTTGGTTCTCACAGACAGTTGATTGGCAGTTTTTACTAGATCCTTCATTGATTTTTTTTATTTTGGTGGTGATTACTAGTTCGAGCGATCGCCCAAACCATCTCAAAAATTTGGTAACAAAACTTCCATAGCAATCAATAAGACTGCTGTAAATAATGCCATCATCGTTGCCAGAAGGCTGTAGCGATCGCCATATCTGTTTAAACTAAATTTCCCTGGTTTTTTTCTAGAGTTTGTTTGGCTACCGTAACCCCTAAGAATCATGGCTTGATAAATTCTTAGAGAACGTTCGTAACTTCTAATCAAAATGCTACCAGTTAACTGGGCAAAAATTTTCAAATTACGACGACTCAGATTTCGGGGCTGAAATCCTCTCAATTTCATGGCTCGCTGCATAGTTGTGAGCATTTCGCCTAATTCCTCTAGATAGCGATAGGATAGCAAGGTCATATCCACAATTACTCGCGGTAATCCTAGCGATCGCATGGCTTTGATACTACTCAAAAAAGGAGCAGTACCAAACAAAATCAGGCTGAGTGTAAGGATACAAAAAAAACGCACCGAAATTAACAGTGCTTGCCAACATCCTTCGGCTTTGACTAGCAAATAGCCCCATTCAAATATAGGAGTACTGCCAGAAACAAAAGGCAAGAGAACAATTACCGCCAAGATAAACCAACTTGGATAGCGTAACCGCGTAATTAGAAATGAAACGGGTATTGCTGAAATTAGAAATAAAATACTGGTGATTGTAATCATTACTGGCAACAACCACAGATTTTGAATGAAAGCAAAGGCAAAAATCAAACTCAGCAAGCCGACTAATTTATATTCCTGTCGCCAACGATGCAACGGAGAATCTAAATGCGCATAACGATCTAGGACTAATTTCATTGCCTAATTAATTGTTACTGATAACTCCTAACTCCTGTACAGACAAGGCATGCCTTGTCTTTTCCAACTCCGAATTCCTGTACAGACGAGGCACGCCTTATCTTTTCCAACTCCGAATTCCTAATTAAGACCGCAATAATTCTGGCTTTACCTGTTCGAGAAAAGAAACCAACATGACGCAAAATACACCCTCGATTACGGCTTGAATAGCATAGCTACCCATAGACACCAAGATAGCCGTTCTTTCGGCGTTAACGTCCATATCTGGTGAGATATTAGTAACTAATAAGGTGGCAAACATAGTTGCCGACAGTAACAATGCTCCCGCACCCGCAGCAAAAGACAGTACTTTGGTTAAGAGTTGTTTCTTTCCTTGTAAACGATCGCGTTGTCGAAATAGAAGATGGGCTGCGATCGCAGGCGAGCCTAAAATAATTGCATTTACCCCCAAAGTGGACATTCCTCCATGCTGAAACATTACCGCCTGGAAAAATAAACCAATCAGGATGGCCGGAAAGGCATAAAAACCCAATACTGCACCCATCAAACCATTAAAAATCAGATGAACGCTAGTGGGGGGAATGGGTATATGAATCAAAGAAGCCACAAAAAAAGCGGCCGTTAATAAGGAAGCTTTGGGAATATTTGCTTGAGTGTAGCGATCGCGCTTAATCTGACTCAAGGAATACCAGGTAACGCCACCAGTTAGAGCATAACCAGTCAGACAAATATCGGGGGAAAGAAAACCGTCGGGAATGTGCATTCAAAAACTAAAATTAACTTTTTTTAAGAAGACTTACGAGAAAAAAACAAAGCCGTACCAACAAAGCCCCAAACTCCCGCTGCGGCCATTACCATTTTTTGCATGGGATTATAGCCAGTTTTAGTAGCCAGTGACTGAACTTGGGACTGCTCTCCAGCTTGGACATCATTGGTTATCGGAATACTAGTAATATTGCCATGTCCAGACTGACGCACCTTAATATCCCAATTGCCTAGATTTTCGGGCTGTCGGTCGGGAATAAAAGTAAAATTGCCCGACTCATCCGTTGTCCCTTTTAGCCAGGGCGTAGCGCGATCGCTGGGGGCGTAAACAACCACCTGAGCATTCGCCATCGGCGTACCATCGTCGTATTTGGCTTGAATGGTAATAGCGGAAGTTTCCTGATACTCAATATTTGCTCCGTGAGCTAGGGCTTGCTGTGGCATTGCTACTGTTGATAACAGAGCCAGAAAAAAGTAAAACCGATTCATAAATCACTGTAGGGCTACTAATAAAGGATTGTAAGATTTTTCTCGAAAACCAAGCAGTTTTCTCCAGTTTTTCTCAAGAATTGACGCTCAGTTGCTAGTTATCATTGCTAGTTCTCTTCTTTTTCCTTGTTTTTGTTTCCTTAATTACTTCGTTAGTGTCCTTTACCGAATCTAGCCCCGAAAAGCGATCGCGCCTCTTCGTTTTTCGGGCTCTCAAGCAGCTAGCCGACCAAAAATCTCTGCCGTCTCCGTCATTGAGGGCGTGGAATAATCTCTGACTTGCCCAATCTAGAGCTTTATGTTTTACCGTACTATTACTAGCTGGTTCTGCTGGGGGTTGAAACCCTAAAGTATTCAAGGTGACTCCACCAAACAGCGTAGTAATTATATCCATGAAATAAACTTATGTCCTATGTTTTTTAGTCCTTTCTTAGTAATAATGAATTTTAGTCTCGCTTTTCAATCCCCTAGGAGGGCATTAAGTAATATTTTTTAGGTATATTTAAGTATGTTTAGATGTTTAATTACCGAAGTTTAGAGAGCAATTTCTGCCTGACAAAAAACTAATCCGTGTTATTTTTCGTTAAATTGCTTACAATGCCATAGGGACAAACTAAAGAAAACTTCGTGGTTTCTTTATATTTCTTGAAGAAAAAACTAGTAATTTCTGTCTAAACTTCACCCAAGTCGTCGTAATCAAGGCTAAAATCGGAAAATAATCGGAAAATCTAGTTGATAACACTCACTCTGATACCTTTTTCGCTCGATGCCGATCGGCTTTTTTCAAGCTATTGGTTATCGGCAAATAATCTCGGTAATAAAGAGTCAGGACAGGTGTAATTAGACACAAGCTTAAGTCCCACGCAACTAAACAAGTCAATTAAACAAATATCATTAAATTCTCACTGAAGGAGCAAGAGGAAAACGGCATGACCCAAGCTAATCAAGTTCTAGCAACAATCGCCAATCCTGGAAACGATTGGGAAATCCTAATCGAAGAAGATACAAATAAAAGCCAAGACGATGTTGATCTAAAACCAGCAGCTAAAGGGAAAAAGAAAAAAGCGGGAACTACTCGCCGTGCTGAACGTGGCAGAAAGAAACCCTATACAGAAGATTCTATTCGTATTTATTTACAAGAAATTGGTCGGATTAGACTGTTAAGGGCAGAAGAAGAAATTGAGTTAGCTCGCCAAATTGCCGATTTATTGGAGCTAGAAAGACTGAAAGATAGTCTAGAAGATGGTCTAGGTCGAGAAGCTACCGATGAGGAATGGGCCAGAGAAGTCGATATGGAGTATCGCAAATTCCGCCGTCGCCTCTTTCTGGGCAGAAGAGCTAAGGATAAGATGGTTCAGTCTAACCTCCGTTTGGTTGTATCTATTGCCAAAAAATACATGAACCGCGGCTTATCTTTCCAAGACTTGATTCAAGAAGGCTCTTTAGGTCTTATTCGAGCAGCAGAAAAATTCGACCACGAAAAAGGTTATAAATTTTCTACTTATGCTACCTGGTGGATCAGACAAGCTATTACCAGAGCGATCGCCGATCAGTCTCGCACTATTCGACTTCCCGTCCACCTCTATGAAACTATCTCTCGTATTAAAAAAACTACTAAATTACTTTCTCAAGAACAAGGTCGCAAACCTACTGAAGAAGAAATAGCAACTCGCATGGAGATGACCATCGAGAAGCTCAGATTTATCGCTAAATCCGCTCAATTACCTATTTCCTTAGAAACTCCCATTGGTAAAGAAGAAGACTCCCGTCTGGGCGATTTTATCGAGGCTGATGGTGAAACTCCAGAGGATCAGGTGTCCAAGAGTTTACTAAGAGAAGATCTAGAAAGCGTACTAGATACGCTAAGTCCCCGCGAACGCGATGTGCTACGTTTACGCTATGGTCTTGATGATGGTCGCATGAAAACATTAGAGGAAATCGGACAAATCTTTAATGTTACCCGCGAGCGTATTCGTCAGATAGAGGCTAAGGCATTACGCAAGCTACGTCATCCCAATCGCAACAGCATACTTAAAGAATATATTCGCTAACTAATAAGTAAATCTACCTTGAGATAGATAATGACAGGATTGGCAAAGTTCAAACGCCAGTCCTTTTTTTTACCGTGAGCTGGCGTAAAGCGGATTCTCTTTACTGCGGGTTCGCTGATTTTGACTAGGAGTTGGGAATAAATGGTCAGATGAGGAAAGAGATGATGAAATCAAGGGTTGACTGCCCAAGGGCTATTGCCGTTAGATGACATG
>JAAUYI010216645.1_pt1 | contig 12412 bp, 10 predicted proteins | sample 7278041 | NCBI WGS metagenome assembly JAAUYI01 (sample SAMN14350216, study PRJNA611818) | marine sediment metagenome | isolation source: surface marine sediment (0.6m) | place: French Polynesia: Moorea | collected 2018-08
CCGAAAATTGGGGAGAATAAACAAAACAATCTCCAGCCTTTAAGATATCGTTGCACTTCACCGATACCCAAAAGTCGAGCGAGGAAAAATCGATTCATTTTTATCCGGGGGCATGTGATTGTTGATTGAAGGTACCCAGCGGTGGACAAATAAAATTTTTCATTTATTATTCCAGTTTGATTTTACTTATGAGCATGACATTGTCGTAATTATTTACCCTTTAATTTGTTCTTATTTACTAATATTATTGGACATGTTATTTTGTGCCGGTCAAAACGGAATAACAAAGAGATGGTCCATGGATGATTGCGTTTGGCAGCATGGTTATTGGATGGTCAGCGTTAAATCTAAGTATGCTATTGAGCATCAAAGCCACCAGAATCCCCTTCATTTTCAACTGAGCCTCATCCTTAAAAATTTGGGATACCGCGTGAATTCTGTTTGCATGTAAAAAGTATCAGCTATATGTTCACAACAATTCAATGATCGAAGAGCCGCAGCAACTCGTATTGGAGAATCTAATGGAAAGTAGTTCGGATAAATCTTACACTTTGTCCGTTATTATTATTGCCATGAATGAAGAAGATCGCATTCCGCTCTGCCTGCAATCCGTAGCGCCAATTGCCGATGAGATCATTGTCTTTGACAGTGGCAGCACTGACCGCACCGTTGAAATTTGTAGACAGTATACAGATTTGGTCTATATAACCGATGACTGGCCGGGATATGGTCCGCAAAAACAGCGAGCCCTTGAAAAGGCAGCATGTGACTGGGTGCTTAGTCTTGATGCGGATGAGGAGTTAACACCTGAGCTTCGAGAAGAAATTGATTCGGTGCTGAGCAAGTCACCGGCAGAACAGGGATTTAAACTTAAATGGCTGCCTATTATTTTTGGGCACAAAGTATTCCACGGCCAAAGCGCACGGGCGCCGTTACGGCTTTTTAGGAGAAAAGGCTCTCGTTTTTCTCCTGCTATGGTTCATGAAAAAATACTCCCAGCACCAGGAAAAATCAGCATATTGAACAACAGGTTGCGTCATTATACGCATCGTGACTTTGGGCATTATTTATATAAAAACAGGCTCTACGCGTGGCTCGGAGCCCAGCAAAGATATGAAAATGGCAAGCGCGGATTCGGGTTGTCCGGTGCTGCATTACGGGCTTTGTTTACCTTTGTTCAGGTATATTTTATTAGGATGGGTTTTTTGGATGGTCGTGTTGGCTTCCTGGTTGCGGTAATGTACAGTCAGAGCAGTTTTAATAAATATGCTGGATTATGGACATTGCGTCATGAGGCAGCAATGAAAAAGACTAGTACGTCGTCGGAGACCAGTTGAGAAAATATCTTTTTTACGTCAGTCAAATTTATGCCTTTGCCATTGTTCGTCCTTTACAAAAAATCATAATTGGGCGGGGAGACGAAGTTGCATGGTTTCTTGAAGTCCCAGATAGATTAATGCCCTATCTGCGGCCTGATGAAAAAGTTCTAAAAACTGTTGACGAGGTCTTGGCATATGATCCGTGTGCGGTTTTTGTACCGGGTAATGTAGTGCCTGATTTTTTTCCCGGTATTAAAGTGGAATTGTTTCACGGATTTCATGCTCGAAAGCGAAGTGAAAAACGCGGACATTTCCGTATTCGACATTTTTTTGATCTTTATTGTACACAGGGACCGGACACAACGATTCCCTTTAAAGTCCTTGAAAAAAAGCATGGTTCTTTTGAGGTTGTGGAAACCGGTTGGCCCAAAATGGATCCGCTTTTCGAGGTTCATTCTCATCCCCAGCTGAAAAAAGACAGGAAGATCATTTTGCTGACTTCAACTTTTACTCCTCGGTTGAGTGCGGCGCCAATTTTGCTGGAAACCGTTGAGCGATTGGCCAGCACTGCAAAATGGAAATGGCTTGTCAACTTTCATCCTAAGATGGACAAGGCGGTACTGGATAAATACCGTTCCATCCAAAGTGACCATCTGGTTTTTATTGAGACAGATGATGTAATTCCGCTATTAAAGGAAGCTGATCTCATGGTGTCGGATACATCTTCGGTAATCTCGGAGTTTCTGTTGCTGCATAAGCCGGTGGTAACATTTAACAACAGAGCACCAGGCCCTTTTTTACTGAATATTACCGCACCGGAAAAGCTTGAAGAAACCATCGAGAAGGGATTAAACCACCCTTTACCATTGATGAAAGAGATCAAAGCATATGCCGATCATATTCACCCTTACCGGGACGGCTTGTCCAGCATCAGGGTCCTGAAAGCCGTTGACCAGCTTGTGGCCAAAGGACGAAATCACCTAAAACCGAAGCCGCTGAACCTGGTTCGTCGATTAAAGATCCGGAAACAGCTAGGGTATTACCGGCATATCAGTAGGCTAATTAAAACTGATATTTAAAATTTTCTGCGAAATGACAACAAGCTTAAATGTTCCTTTGCGGAAGGTTTAAGAATTAACTTCTACTCATATTTTCCGATAAGGAGATAGGAAGGAGTAATTACAAGATCAAGCATCAACAGCTAAATCAGACAAACGGTGGGATACATTTAAAGAAGATATTGCTGTCCTCGTCAACTTTCTGAGAAAACAAATACAGTATATCGCTTCTGTTGCCTGTATCTGCTGTATATTGGTGCGATCCTGCATGCAGGACCGATTTCATCGTAAAAAATGGCAGTAGCGTGAATAATAAAAACACCAAAATTTATTCTGTTAGAGCACTGCATAACACGCAGTGTATGACAGGATTTCATAACATTATTATAAATGAAAAAAATCAGATTTTTTCTTGAATATATATTACTGAAACTAATTGGTAAAATTCTACATTTTCTTCCTCGACGAACCGTGTTGTTCCTTGGATCAAGAGTTGGCGACCTGGCGTTTTACTGCATACCAGTACGTAAGAAAATCACACTTGAGCACATTCGGCTGGCATTTCCGGAAAAAAATGAGCATGAAGTTAGTATGATAGCCAGAGAGGCTTACCGTAATCTGGGAATGAACACTTTTGAACACCTATGTCTTCCCTATCTTACTGGCAGTGAGCTAATCGGCACCTTACAACTGAATGACGAAGAAGTTCTCAAGAGAGTATTTGCCCGTAAAAAAGGTACTATTTTTGTAGGCGGTCACCTTGGTAACTGGGAGTATACAGGCGGAGCAGTCAGCGCAATGGGCTATCCCCTCACATTTATCGTTGCCAAAATCAAAAATCCTTATATCAATAAGATGATCAATGCCCATCGTCAAAAGAATGGGGTGAAAATATTACCCAAAAAGATTTCGGTGCGAGGTAGTTTAAAAACGCTTCAAAAGAATGGGTTTCTAGCTATACTTATCGATCAAGATGCTGGCAAAAACGGTATAATTGTCGATTTTTTTGATAGGCCCTGCTCCACACCACGAGGTCCGGCAGTTCTCGCTCTAAGAACCGGAGCAGCCATTGTCTATGTGAGTGCAACACGACAACCGGATGGATCGTTACGTGCTGTTTTTGAAGAAATGGATGTGGATTATGAGGCTGGGATGACAGAAGAAAACATTCTGGCAATTATGCAGCAGTGCACTGCCAGGCTTGAGACTGATGTACGCCACTATCCCGGGCAATGGTTCTGGATGCACCGTCGCTGGAAGACTTTGCCCGAAAAGGTTTTAAAAAAAAGTGAAAGTCGTAATTAGTAATATGGGTATAATGCCTGCAACAAACCATTCATGCTGAAGTTAGCCACTTCTTTTGTATATATTGAAATCACTCAAATTTCTAAACAAAGGTACTAAATTATAGCAAAAATTTCTTTACCCATCATCACCTAGCTTCGCTTGGTGAACAAGGTTTTACCAATAAAAGTGATTATTTACGATACCCTTGCTGAACTCAGCGAGGTGTGCGCTCTTGGTGGATCAAGTTTTATTGGAGAAAGTCTTGTCGATGAAGGTGGGCATAATCCTCTTGAGCCTGCCTATCACGGTAAACCTTTGATATCTGGAACCTACATGTCAGATTCTGAAGAAATCAGTCAGGAACTTGCCGCCTGCGTAGATGGTGTAGCAGTAGCCGATTGAAAAGCGCTATACCAGAAGTGTCACATTTTCTAGAGGATGCAGACCACCGCCATTATTGGGGGGATGCTGCCCGGGTTTGGGTAATCGCTCAGCAGGGTGAACTGAAAAAACATGTTGAACTGACCAGGAAACTCCTTTGAACCTTTTCTCGTATCCTCGTGCACATATCCTCATTGTGGTAACACTCAGTTATATTCTTGGAATACTCCTCTCTTCGTACCTTTCTATACCCACACATATTTACCTTCTTTTTTTTATAAGCATTGCGGCAGCGTTCTTAATCTCTGTTAAGCGAAGTAGCGTGTATACTGCCTTGGTACTGGCCTTGCTTTTCTTTCTGGTGATTGGCCACTATCGTAGCGGGCAAAGTAGATTGCCACCTGACTCACCGGACCATATCAGCAGGCACATTGAGAGCGGCGGGAAGGAAGAGGTCATAGCTATAGGGACTATCCAACGCTTGTATGGATATAACGGCAGGTCTTCCAGATGCGACGTTGAAGTTAATTCCCTCAGAACTGCAGAGAGTCAGTTTAAGTGGACCCACGGGATTGTTCGTTTTACCCTTCTGGACATCTTTCCTATTGATATCGTCCCGGGGACCACTGTTGCTATAAGGGCGAAGCTTAACAAGCCGTACCCTCCTCTTATACCAGGAAATTTCAATTATCCGAAGTATCTTGCCAACCAAGGTATTCACGTTACCGGTTTTATCAATTCACCATTGCACATCCAGAAAGTAGTAAGGTCAAAGGGAGAAATCAACGGAATTCAAAGTCTCAGGTATTGGCCTGAAAGTATACGCACAAGAGTAAATCGATTTATTGATGCAAGCCTCGAGGGCGATAATTCAGCCATCTATAAAGCATTGCTCACTGGTGATCGATCTTCAATATCTCCGGAGGTTATTGAGCACTTCAAAGGAGCGGGAGTGCTGCATATTCTTGCAATTTCAGGGTTGCACATGTCACTGCTTGGTGTTTTTAGTTACGCTGTCTGTTTTTATCTACTGCGCCGCTCCACTTGGCTAATTCATAGAATTAATACCAGAAAAACGGCAGCCATTCTGTGTATTTTACCTTTGCTTTTCTACACGCTCATCGCTGGCGCTAAAACGCCGGTTTTCCGTTCCTTTATCATGAGTCTGGTGGTCATCATAGCCATTTGCTACGGGAGAAAGCACTCCTTTGGTTCTTTACTTGCCTGCGCCGCCCTGGTTATTTTGCTCCTCTCACCAGCGGAGCTAGCAACGCCCTCATTTCAACTTTCCTTTGCTGCGGTAATAGCCATTGCGACTGCTGCACCTTTCATCTCCACACTGAACAAGGCTCTAATGGGGAAAATTGGTAATATGAGAGTGTTCGGCATTTTGAAATGGGTTGTTGTGGGGGTTATGATCTCCCTTGCTGCAACTTTAGGTACCGCCCCCCTATTGATGTATCACTTCAATCGCATGTCATTAGTCGGTGTAGCTGCAAATCTTATCGTTGAACCAATGCTTTGTCTGTGGAGTCTGATACTTGGTTTCATCGCCATAGTCTTTATGTTTGTCTGGCAATCAGCTGCTGTTATACTTTTTCAGCTAGGTGGCTTGGGAATTTCAATGGCCAGCGATGCAACAACGTTTTTTTATGAATTGCCTCATTCTTTTGTTTTTCGCCCTAGCCCATCCACTTTTCACATCATTTTGTACTACTCCTTCCTATGCACATTCTTTTTTCTGCCAAAATCAAACCTTCGGCTAAAACTGGCATTTTCTACCTGCTTCATTTTCTTGTTTATGACTATGTTTTTGCAGGTTAATGAATTGACTGAAGAAAAGCAAAATGAGTCAATTCTAAGCTATCTAGCCGTAGGTCACGGAAGTTCGACACTGTTAGAGATACCTGGAGGAAGAAGAATCTTAATTGATGCCGGTGCGTTATCGTCGCCAGGATATGACATAGGCAGAAGTGCAATCGCCCCGTTTTTGTTTACCAAGAGAATAAGGAAAATTGACGATATCGTCATCACCCACTCCGACAGTGATCATTACAACGGTGCTGCCTTTCTAATTCAACATTTTAGCGTGGATAATCTCTGGATCAGTTCCAAGGAAAACCAGGAAAAGGGCTGGCAGGATTTGCTCAACAAGGCAGCGGCGACTGGAACAAATATAATCGTTGGCAAGCCGCAGCAATATATTGACAGAGGCGAAAAATTCTCTCTCAAGGTGTTGGCGAATACTTCCAATAACGACACGTCCCGCTCTGATAACAATCGCGGGTTAGTGCTCAAATACAGTCACAATGATTTTTCTGCTCTCTTCCCAGGCGACATTTCTTGGGAGGTGGAAAATAAGCTAGTGGAGAGCGATCTAGATCTCAACGCTAACATACTATTGGCTGCGCATCACGGCTCCGCCTCATCAAATTCGATGCAATTCCTTGAAGCGGTCGATCCAGAATTGGTAATTGTTTCCTCAAGTCGAAGCAGTTCCTATTCCTTCCCATCTGCTGAAGTGGCTGGTCGTTGCAGGAAACTGGGAATACCTCTTGTCCCCCTAAACACGGTGGGCACGATTACCATCACTCCCCTAGAGGAAGGGTATTCAATGGAAAGCCATCTGCAAGCCTCTTCCAGCAATACCCTCCAACTACCAGCAAGCTTTATACATCGGTAAAATCGGTGGGTGGTCTGCGCAGATATTTAACAAATTTCGCTTTTTCAACACAGTTGGAATAGGCATCATCCGGACTGATCATTTTTCTATCGAGATATTCCTGAATAGCGTCATCCAATGTCTGCATACCGTACTTCCTTCCGGTCTGCATGGTCGAGAGTATCTGATATGTCTTTCCTTCCCGGATTAGATTTCGTACTGCCGGAGTGGCTATGAGAATTTCCAGAGCAGCACAACGTCCTTTAATATCTACGCGCTTGAACAGCGTCTGAGATACTACCGCTTTGAGAGCGTCGGCAAGAGTCGAACGAACCTGTCCCTGCTGATTCGCCGGGAAGATTTCAATGATCCTATCCACCGTCTTCATGGCGTTGATGGTATGCAGAGTGCCAAAGACAAGGTGACCAGTCATGGCAGCTTCCATGGCAAGAGTGATCGTCTCCAGGTCACGCATCTCACCGACCATGATGATATCTGGATCTTCACGCAGGGCCCCACGCAGGGCTGCCGCAAAGCTCTTAGTATGAGAACCAACCTCCCGATGGTTGATAACGCATTTTTGGCTGGTATGCACAAATTCGATGGGATCTTCAATGGTAAGGATGTGATCCTTACGATGCTTATTGGCTTCATCAACAACTGCCGCCAAGGTCGTGGATTTACCTGATCCGGTTGGTCCGGTTACCAAAACGAGCCCCTTGGGTAAATGGGCAAGCCGCGGAATAACCTTGGGTAAACCGAGCTGCTCACAGGTCATTATTTCACTGGGGATCTCTCTAAAAACTGCACCAACTCCGTATTTCTGCCGGAAAAAGTTGCAACGGTAGCGTGCCAATCCTGGTATCTCATAGCCAAAATCGACATCGCCCGTTTCCTCGTAAACCTTAATTTTCTCTTCCGGGCAAATCTCATAAAGCATGCTGCGCAATTCATCATTATCTAATTTCTTGAACTTCACTCTTTCCATATCACCGCGAATGCGAAGAATTGGCTGCTGTTCAGCAACCATGTGAAGATCAGATGCACCTTCATCATTCATAAGTTTAAAAAAAGCATCGATTTGCGCCATGCGATAACCTCATTGAATCTATTAATTTGTCGTATTTCCTCAGGTTACTTTCCACCAATTCCTGTTGAAGATGTGAAAATGACCAGCAAGGCAGATATGTTGCCGAATTTTCATTACATTCTGGAAACTAACCCGCAATCTGGGTGGTTACGTATTGTAATATATCGTCAACGTCGTCAAGAACCTTAAACAAAGATATGTCTTCTGTGCTGATATTTTTGCTGGCAATAAGTTTGTCCTCTATCCACTCTACCAGACCTCCCCAGTAATCGGAGCCTACTAGGACAATGGGAAAAGGTCGAACTCTTTCTGTCTGAATCAAGGTCAAGGATTCAAAGAGTTCATCAAGGGAGCCAAAACCGCCTGGCATGCAGATAAAACCAGATGAATATTTCATCAACATCACTTTTCTCACAAAAAAATATTTGAAATTCAGAGGGAAATTCGTATACGGATTGGGATTCTGCTCATGAGGTAGCGTTATGTTCAATCCAATTGACACCCCCCCTGCTTCAAATGCTCCTTTATTAGCTGCTTCCATGATTCCGGGACCACCGCCGGTAATGACCGCATAATCCAGCCCGGCAAGACGGCTGGCCAAATTTTCAGTCATCTTGTAATATGGATCATCCCTCGGGGTTCGAGCGGAGCCGTAGATAGTTATCGCAGGGATATCCACAGCTGACATGGCATCAAAGCCGTCTACAAATTCGGCCATTATCCTGAACATCCGCCAAGAATCGCTGGCCATGGTGCTATCAAGGTTGTATTTAGGTTCGCGAGAGACTCTTCTTCTCTCATTTATACCGTTATATTTCATGGATTTCCTCTTTCAATTCTCTTACTCTAGCAGCCATATCCCACTCTATGTTATCATTAGTGGAAAGTTTCGCCAGCCAGAATTCTGCCCTTTTGGTCAAACCCTGCTCCAGATAATTTAGAGCTGACAACAGTTGCGCCTCCGTTCTGGTTTTTTTAATGCGCAGACACTTACCAAGGTTTATCCCAGCCTCTTTATGCAAATTGCAAGCAATCTGGACCCTGGCCAGGTAGATACGTAAAATCTTATTGTCAGGCTCAAGTTCAACGCTTTTCCGGCAGAGAGTCAGGGCGATATCGTTCCCCTCCTCCAAAAGCAGGTAACATAAGCCCAGCAGCCCCATGGACTCACCATCGAATTCATTATACTGCAACGCCCTTTGCAGCCATTCAGCCGCCTCCGCATACTTCTGTAAACCATAGTAAGACCTGCCGAGGTACGGCAACGCTCGCTCTTTCGTCCTACTTTCAGAGTGGTCCTGATACCAGGGCCTGAGTATATCGACAGCCTCCTGGTGCCTTTCTTCAAGGCAAAGCAACCTACCAAGATGATAGGTAAGATCAGCTTCAATTTCCTCGTCTATTTGGGTAATGGCATGCGCCCTGGTAAAGTAGCCGAGGGCGGCTGCCGGTCTGCCGGTCAACTCAGCCTCAAGCCCGGAATTGTATAAAGCCATGAAATTATCGTTTTCTATGTCCAGAACCTTTGCAAAACATCGTTGTGCATCTCTGTGTTTATCCATGTCGGCGTAGACAACCCCGAGACTGTTGAGCAGGTTGACGTTTTGAGGATCACAGGTAATACCGGTTTTATACTCCTTCACTGCCAGGGTCAAATCGCCTTCTGCATAATAGATATCACCACTGACATTGAGACTGACTTCATCAAATATGGCCGATCCGTTGGGACCATAAAAGGCTGCGTGATTGATGGCTTTTCGACAGTGAAATACCGTACTACTTTTTGTGAAGGAAAGGTGTGGGTAATAGGCAACACCGGTGAGGATGTTTTGCAGTTTTTCTTTATCAAGCCATGATTTAACTGTCTTTTGTACCTTATCAGGGGGAGTATGAGGGAAAAAAAGGTAAACCCCGTTCTCATTGACATCCACCATATTCTCTTCAGGCAACGCCCTGATGAGTAAATCTATATTTTGTTTCTCTGTTGACTGCAGCTCTGCTACGGAAAATGAATCAATATGTTTCCACCTTCTTCGAAACTTGGCTAGAAGGACTTTTGAAGGCTTTCGTAATGGGTGTTCATCAGGCTTGCTGAGATGTTGGTAATCACAGAGGGCAAAAGGCCCTCTTTTTCTCGCTGCCTGCAGGGCAAAATTTACCTGCTCGAAAAGGTCACGAGGCAGATCGCTTTTTTCAACTAAGTTGTAGTCTTCCCTGCAACATAAACCTATATGTACTTTGCGGAAACCGTCTCTGCGTAGCCAGGCAAGAATCCGCTTGCCTATGGCCTGAAAATCTGTCTTTTCTATAGCCGTGGAAAGCAAGGCAAAAACATGGTTGCCCAGGTAGTAAAAAGGAATTCTGTTGTTAAGGCAACTGGCAAGTGAACGTGTAGATTTAGCAGTGTGGATCTGTGCCTCATGAGCTGAACGCGCGCGAGGATATAGCTCGATCAGGAGAAGTGACGGCAATGAGTCCATCACGATATCCTGCAAATTACTGAAAAAACATTGATTATTAGGTAGTTCGGTTTCCAGATCCGTACCAGCCTTCTTTATCAGTACAAAGGAATTCTGAAGATGATCGCTTAACTCAGCTAGCCAATCGATGGAAACCCGGTCACCGAAGTATTCGTCCACACCTTTTACAACTGCTACTATATCTCCTCCTCCAACAGTTAATGAAAATAAAATTGTTTGCTTCGATGAATACAGCAACTTTTCTTTGTTTCCAGTCCTTTTTAAAAAATTCTCAATTGTTTTTTTAACTTTGGCAGACAATGAAAAAGCAGAAAGAGCATCTGTTCGGTCGACAAAGAAAAGGTCATTGAATTGCGGAATTTTTTCTTCAACCGCATAGCGAAAACGAGAGTAAAACATGACAAAATCATGCTTTGTCAAACTCTCCAGAGTATTGAGATGGGTAAACGGCTGCATGGGACTAAGACCTGAAATAGTGAATTATCGCAGCAGAGACATGATCGATATCTTCATCTAGCAGAGTTCGACAATCGAGGATAAAGTGTTCGTTTTCGATACGGCCGATTATGGGAATATTTCTACTGCGCATATCTCGCTCAAAACGGTTTACCGAAACGTGGGCAGGCGTTATCTGCACGGCCCAACTGGCCAGGCCGTACTCTGGAATGGCACCACCACCTGTTTGAGAAACTGTTTCTTGAATATGCACCTGATTTTCGCCAATATCATGCCTTCTTACCTTTCTAAGTATTCTGTTAGCCTTCTTCCTGATATCTTCAGGACGGATAATGAGCATTGCCAGCGTAGGTATATTTTGCAAGGCGTCTTCGATGCTGTAATAGTTGCGCAGGACACTTTCAAGAGATGCCAGGGTAAACTTATCAATGCGTAAGGCTCTGTTCAATGGATTTTTCTTGATCTGATCAATAACCTCTTTTTTGCCGACAATGAGCCCGCACTGGGGACCGCCGAGTAGTTTGTCCCCACTGAATGTAACAACATCAGTTCCAGCCTCGACCACTTCCTGAACTGTTCGTTCCCGTGGCAATCCAAAAGGTGAGAGATCGAGGAAACAACCGCTCCCAAGATCTTCCATGACCGGAATTGCATATTCCTGTGACAAGGTCACAAGCTCCTCCGTGGCCACTTCTTTGGTAAACCCAAGCATCCTGAAATTTGAAGTGTGCACCTTCATCATCAAGGCAGTATTCTCGGTTATGGCTCGTTCGTAATCCTCAAAATGGGTTCTATTTGTTGCCCCCACTTCAACAAGCGTTGCCCCACTTTTGGCCATTACGTCAGGAATACGAAAAGAACCTCCAATTTCAACCAACTCACCTCTGGAAACAATTGCCTCTTTGCCACTCGCCAAGGTGTCGATCACAAGAAGAACGGCTGCGGCGTTATTGTTTACCACAAGTCCAGCCTCAGCCCCGGTGACATCACATAACATTTCCTCAACAAGCGAGTAGCGGCTGCCGCGTTTACCGCTGGCCAGATCAAACTCGAGGTTGGTGTAATGCTTACTGCATTGTAGAAGTTGTCTTGTTGATTCTTCGGAAAGCAGAGATCTTCCAAGATTCGTATGAATTACTACGCCGGTGCCGTTTATAACCCGACGGAGATTGTCTCGTGCAGCTTCTTTGATGCGCTCACTAAACAGCTGTAGCCATTGGGAGTTAGAGAGTTCACTACAGCTCTCGGGTGAATCTAAAATGGCTTGTCTCTGCTCACCAATGCACTGACGAATTATTTTTTTTAGCAATGCTTTAGGAATTTTTTCTGCAATTTCCGCTTCCAGCATTGCCATAGCTTCGTCTACTTTTGGCAACAACTTTAACAGAGCGTTTTTCTTTTCCATTATATTTGTGAAAATGATAATATTAATAGTGAGGCACCTACAGCCTGATGCTGAGTGATATTCAACAATCATGGTAAAGTTATTGGTGCTTAAAAGCAAGATCTTTCACTTTTACCACTACTTGTAACAACCTTTTCAACACCTCTCTGGACAATAGGCTTTTCACCGCAAAAAGCTATTGACAGGTGTATACTGATCATGTAGTTTGGCTCGGTCTTGGTGGCAGGGGGGTATGGTGACATATCTTGTTGAGCGAAGATGAAAATAGGCGAAG
>JAAUYI010027757.1_pt1 | contig 12406 bp, 14 predicted proteins | sample 7278041 | NCBI WGS metagenome assembly JAAUYI01 (sample SAMN14350216, study PRJNA611818) | marine sediment metagenome | isolation source: surface marine sediment (0.6m) | place: French Polynesia: Moorea | collected 2018-08
AAGCGTCAAAAGTTCTGACTTTGAGAGCTTCTTGGTAACAAGCGATCGCATTTTCTAAATTATCCGCCCGCTCCCCTCGTATTCTGTTACGGTAAGCAATTGCCAGATTATTTTGCGTGGTTGCCCATTGTTGGGGAAAAGCGTCAAAAGTATAAACTTCCAGAGCGATTTCATAGCCAGTGATGGCAATTTCCATATTGTTGGCTTTGTTACCCAAGGGAAATTGCTGAATTCGATTACTAAAATTGCCTATATGTACGGCGATGGATTCTGCCTCATCTACTGACACTTCTCCCAGTGTATTTGTCCCCCAACGTCGCAAAATTTCTGCGAACACCCCATCAAGTTTGTCCGTATTCTGAGCTAGTAAGGGGTAAACAACCTGTGCATCACCTCCACTGTCTGCGGTTGTTAGCAATACCTCCCCTAAAAATTGCAAATATGTCTGTATCTCCTCCTCACTGAGAGATTGCCAATCCACTTCATTATCCTGCTTCAACCCTTCCCTCAGATAATTTGCCAACCCTTCCAACCAACGAGCATTATTCTCATCCCCCTCCTGCAACAACATCTGTGCTACCGCTTCCACCATCTGCAACAAGCCTGTATCAATTAATTCTTGATTTGCAGCCAAAATCTCTGGTTCTTCCCCACTTGGGCAACTCAGTAGGCTTTGTATTAACTGAATATAGGCTTGTTGACGCTGTTCATTCATGGTTCGGGGGAGAGGATGGGGAGCAGGGAGCAGGGAGCAGGGAAGCATCCCAATTATTCAAAAATATACAGTAGCGGGAGCATCTTGCTCCCTAGATATACAAAGCGGATACTTCCGAGATAAACCCAATCCAGATTAAGAACTGGAGTTTTCCTGGTAGGGGCACGGCATCAGTAAGATTATTCAACTAAACCCGCAAGGAGTCCCACACCGTAATCTCCGATTCGGTGTCGGGAGGAATTGCGGGTTTGATTTGTTGCGTCCTGCGACCAATTCTTACCGTAGGTAAGAGAGGAAGGAGGACAGCGACAAATCAAACAATCTCTTAGACTGCAACGCATAATCTCGTACTCCGCTTGATTAATTGCACTTTTGACAGACTGAATTGTCCCAACCTGTGCCAATTGTGGTCATATACTGAAACGTTTTTAGTTTTGGCTGTTTGGGTATAACCACCAACCCAACCGATATAAACTTTTCCTGCCTTTTTGGCTTTTACCAAGTCACCAGAACGAAAACCAAACGGGGTAATTGTTCCGCCTTTTCGTTTTCTGTTGCCTGGAATATCTTTAACTGGGTTTTCAAAATGAAGTTGGCGACGGAATATGTTAGGACGTGCAATCACGCGGAATGGTGCAGATGTGACCCTGGCTTCTCCTACCCAGTGATACCCACGAGCATTTGCAGCATGAAATTTCTCGAACCGGATAAAATTACTTGCAGCCAACGCAATTCCATCATGAGCGTGAGTTTCGGGACTTTGCTTGGATTTATCTTTCTTATCCTTAGCCAAACCTAGTTGTTGTCTTAGAATCGAAGTTTGCCAGCCTTCCTGTTTATTTGTTGGGGCAATTTCTTCTAACCATTGCAACATCACTTTTTGACCAACCATTACTGGGCTAAATCCTTTGTCTCCTTTAGCCTTAATGTATTCGTAGGTGATTTGAGTTACGGGAAATAGTTTTACTAATTCTTTGGTAACTCGTAATTCCAATTCTTTGTTAGCTCTGATACTAGACGGTAGTTTATTCTGCTTTCGGTTTGAAAACCGTTTTTGACGATGCGCTCTTTGGCGAAAAGGCAGCTTACGGTTTATGCGCCTACCTCGTCTTGCACGTCTTAAAATCAGCCTGACTGACATCTTTTTGGTAACATCTGAGAATGGCAAGATCAGATGTGCCATGAACAAAGTGAACTTGGCTGATTGGACACCAACACCAGTAAACTTCTTTCCAGGGTCTAACCCTAAAGCAATTGGTTGTGTTTCAGTTCCTGATGGTTCTACTAATAGCTGAATGCAAAAAATATTCAGGTCATTGTGTACAACTTTCGCTTTACCTTCTTTTAGCCAACGCCTAGCGCGACTGGCTTTTGTCGGCATCAGAGGTTTACCGTTTTTGTCTAGTACTGAAACACGAATCATGGAGATAATCCTCTCGTGAAAAAGTTGTAAGTCCCTTAGCCCACCATTACCAAAATGTCCTTTCTGGAGCCAGCGCCTTGCGGGGGTTCCCCCCGTTGTGGCGACTGGCGTCAAGCACTACTAATCAGGTAGTTTGTAGTTATTCCGAGTTAGGGAAACGCTCGGAGGTACGTATCAGGTAATGGCTCATGGGCTAGTCATCTCTTACGTTGCAAGCTGATTCAAAGCAAGCCTACACGCTCACCGAAGGTCAGTGTAGGTAGTTGACTATTCCGAGATATTGTGTTTGCCGTGCCCACCTCACCCATCGGATATTCGTAAACAAAAACTATGGGTTTCAAGGTAGACACGGTTTAATTGTAACTTGGTATCATATATCTCCTTTTATTCTAAAGAAAATAAGTGATAGTCAGGTGGATGCTGCTCGTGGGTGTGAGCGATCCCCGACTTCTTGGAGAAGTCGGGGATCTGTTAGCCATCTGTTAGCCATCAGATTTGAGAAATATCCGTAATATAGAAATAATGTAGTGTATGTAGTATATGTGATTTCAACCGGATATTGTGATGTTGACTTTAACAAAACGTGCTTACAATGGGGAAGCAGATCTAAATGCGATCGCAAACCTAATAAATGCTTGTGATGCGGTTGATAAATTAGAGGAAGGGACAACCGTCGCTGAATTGCAAACAGAATTTAGCACACCTTCCATTAATCAGGCGCGAGATTTACAGTTGTGGTCAAATGGGGATGGTGAATTAATTGGTTTTGGATTTCTGTGGATTACCGAACCCAGTGAAGTAATTGATGGTTTCCTGAGCATTTACGTACATCCGAGCCATCGCCATATTAACTTAGAATCGGAAATCATCGCTTGGGCAGAAGGTCGGATGGGTGAAGTTCAGCGACTTCAACAAATACCCGTCAGATTAGGATTAGGTACGCGGGATACTCAATGCGATCGCATAAAAATTATTGAAAATCATGGTTTTCATCCCACCCGTTACTTTTTTACCATGGAGCGTAACCTCCAGCAAGCTATCCCCCAACCACAACTCCCGGAAGGATTCAGCATCCGACAGATGAATGGGGAAGCAGACGCACAAGCATGGGTGGAAATGTTCAATAACTCCTTTATCGATCATTGGAATCACCATGATTTAACCATTGAAAACTTCATCCACCACATCAATGAACCCTGCTACCGTCCAGACTTAGATTTAATTGCCATTGCTCCTAATGGTACCTTTGCAGCAACCTGTCATTGCTATATTTTTCCAGAAGATAATATACGCACAGGACGCAGGGAAGGTTGGATTGGGGTTTTAGCAACAATACGCAATTATCGGCGAATCGGTTTAGGAAAAGCAATGTTACTCTCAGGTTTACATCAATTGAAATCTGCGGGGATGAACACAGCCAGACTTGGTGTTGATGCTGATAATCCCAGTGGTGCATTGGGACTTTATCAATCTGTGGGATTTGACAAAATTTATACCTCGATTATGTACATGAAATAGAATTTAGAATTTAGAATTTAGAATTTAGAATTATTTTTCTGAATTCTGCATTCTTAATTCTGCATCAGTCTCTGAGAATTTAGAATTTAGAAAAACACGTAGGGTGTGTTATCCCTGAGAGTACGGCACCATCCAGTAATATGGCGGGCGTGCGGAACGCTTTTAGCATAACGCACCCTACAAGTACTATAGCGACGGACATATAGGTTAGGACATCGTATTTTGGTTCAAAGGGAACAGGGAACAGGGAACGGGGAACAGAAAAATGTCCTAACAATAATGGCGACTGCTATACTATGGTAAATTATGCGATCGCAATATCTCCGAACCACGAAGGACAATTAAGTTATTGCTCAAAATAGCTATAATTGTAGTTAAAAATAGCTGCATATTTACTATGAAATGGCGAGTAGTTCTCGAACCAGATCCAGAAACAGGAGAATGGGCTGTTTGGTGTCCTGAATTACCTGGTTGTACTTCCGCAGGAGATACCGAAGAAGAAGCTTTAGAAAATATTCGCGAAGCAATTCAACTATATATTGAAACTGATTAGTTTTATTCATATCAAATGTCTAGTTAACAAATGCGATCGCTGAATTCTTCACCCCTATAATGAGAATATAGAAAAACAGTAGGTTAAATAATATTTATGAGTATCTCCCTGACTCCTGAATTAGAACAATTTATCCAAAGTCAAATTGCTAGCGGTAAATATGCTTCGACTGAGGAAGTAATTATTGCAGGTATTAAACTACTGGAGGAAAGGGAAAGGATTTATCAGGGTAGGTTTGAGGAATTGAAAAGAGAAATTGCGATCGCAGTTGCAGCTTCCGAACGGGGGGAAACTATAGATGGGGAAATAGTTTTTCGTCAGCTAGAGCAGAAATTACGGGAGCATCCCAAATTTTAAGAAATAATCATATCCAATACCCTAGAAGGGTATCGCTACACGAGCAAAGCCCATCTACCCTGCGGGAACGTCTTCGACGAACATGGGCTATAAGAGTTTTTAGTCCACGCAGGTGGACTTTGTCCGTGTAGCCCCAGGCTAAGAGGTGAGGGCTTTTCCAAAAATTGGGATGCTCCCGAAATTACAACACTTACGCAACTTGTAACGGTTTTGTTGGAAGCATTCTGGGTTCTGGTAGTGGTTTATTCTCTTCTCTCAACATCTCAACAAAAGTCTCAATTACTTCCTGACCATTTTTGGCTGCTTCTTCATAAGTTCTACCGTGGGTATGAAACTGTTGCCACGGAAACTCTGGTAAGTGTACTAAAAAAAGTTGATCTTCCTCCGACCATTGAATTACCATGCTGTAGTGATAGCTCATTCTTCTGGCTCCTGTTTTTCTTCGTTTTCCGTTTTTTCCATTTCTTCCAATTTTTTCAGCACACGTTGAATATTTCTTTCTAAATATAACGGAGCATCATCGCCATCTTTTCCCGGTATGGTTAGGGGTTCTTCGGGTAACAATGGATGTTTCCAGTATGTATGACTTCCTTTACCTCTTCCTGGTTGAAGGATATAGCCAACTTTTGCAACCATCGCTTTCAACTCCCTAACTTTTTTCGGCATTGCCCCTGACAGCGAACTCTTCATTTATTCTCTCTGCTGAAGAGCCAAAAATTCAAGCCTAATTAAAGCCTAATTACCAGCATTTTTAGATATGATACACCTATATGAGTAGCTATTGTTCAGCGATCGCACTCTTTATCCTCCACAACGAAAAAACCTTAACTATTATGGCAAAAAAGGAAGCGATCGCTCAATTTTTCACCCCTATAATGATAATATAGAAAAATAGTATGGTAAGGGCAGGTGTAATTATGGAAGCTCTTTTTTGGACTGTAGAGGAAGTTGCCCACAGAGCCAAACAATTTTACGAACATGGGATTCGCCAACAAGTTGAGCATGGCGATAATATTGGCAAGATGATTGTGATTGACGCTGAAACAGGCGAATATGGAATTGATAAAACTGGTGTAGAATCAGCATTAAAGTTAAAACAGAAAAATCCCAACGCTAGATTATTTACCATGCGAATTGGTTATGATGTTGCATTTGGTTTTGGTGCTTCCATGGAGCGAATAGTTGAATGATTCATGGAAGATTAATCGATTGCAAGGCTATAGTTCCAGTGATTTTTCGCTTACCACAGCAACCAGATTTTTCATTGAATTTTGTTGTCGATACTGCATTCAACGGCTATCTCACCTTACCAACGCAAGCGGTTAGCGCGATGAATCTTCCTTTGCACTCTAGTACACCTATCAAATTAGCTGATGGTAGCGAATCTCTAACAGCTATACATTTAGCGACTGTTGTTTGGGACAATGTGGAAAAAGTAGTCCTTGTTTTAGCTTCTGGTTATAAGCCTTTACTGGGAGTTGCAATCATGGAAGGATATCATCTTGAGATAGATTTTGCAGACAATGGTTTGGTTTCCTTGGAAAAAATATCATCTTCATAGATTGGTTTTGAGCCGTGGCAAAGATTGCTCTCCCCAAGCAAGTGGATTTCGGTCTCATACTTGTATATTTTCTGCACTACGCTACGCCATAATCTGTATACTGACGCTTGTATGGAGCTTGCAAACCCAAGACAATATCCTCTCGTGGTACTCCCATCATCACTAATTCCTCTGCTGGATTGCGATCTGTTAAATTTTGTTGCAGCCAGATTTTGCCATCTTTAATATCAAAATGCATCACGCATCGATAAATACGATTCAATCCTTCCCAACCTACATTCATCCATTGATAATGATTGCGTTCTGTGTCTAAAATCAGTTGGACTTCGACATCATTATCTGAGACATCATCACTGGCATAGTTCGTCAACAGGGTTTTAATATATTCTTGATATTTTGTTAGTTTATCCACTGTACAATTACCTCATCTACTGGATTATAAATAATTAGATGGGGTAATAATTCTAAATTCCCCTTGACAGGTTATCCTTAAAATTAATATCAAATCTGTAAACACCTTTGGTTAACAATGGTATCTCATGAGTTAGTGGAACAGTTACGCAGGCTAAATCGCGTAGATAAACTCCAGGTTATTCAACTTTTGGCTACTGAGCTAGCAAATGAAGAAAATAATCTGATAAAATCTGGTGCATCCTATCCAGTTTGGTCTCCCTATGATGCGGTAGAGGCTGCCAATATTATGTTAGAGGCTTTGAATGCTGAAACTTCCTTAAATCATGAGTAACGCAGCAAAATATTCTTTCGTTGGAACTGATAACAGTTTGGGGGAAGCAAGCTTTAAGCCATTTTTGCCACTGACATTAAATTATAGGGAAAAATCACAGGAATTTATTGGGCTTTTGGATACGGGAGCGATGGTAAACGTTCTTCCCTATTAAATTGGAGTCGAATTAGGAGCAGTCTGGGAAGAGCAAACAACAGTGCTTCAATTATCAGGTAACTTAGCTCAGTTTGAAGCACGAGTGTTAATTTTATCTGCGACTGTTGGGCGATTTCCGAGTGTTAGATTGGTATTTGCTTGGACGCAAGCTACTCAGATACCGCTCTTGTTAGGACAAGCAAACTTTTTTATGGAATTTGATGTTTGTTTTTATCGCTCTCAAAAGATATTTGAAGTGACTCCAAAAAAATCATTATAAATTGCTATTTTCTCATTTCCTTTTTCTGCGGCAATTATTTTTTCTGCACCTAAATAAATTTGGAAGTTGACTTCTCCAAATTTAAATTTTAATGGGTCACTTGTAATTATCCATTGTTCTTTTTGCAGAGCTTTTTTTACTGATTCATGAAAAATATCTGTCGCAGACACAGTGAGAAAAAATATTCTTTTCAGATTTTATTATATGTTAGGTTGTACTCTGGAGTGCGATCGCACTCAAATATCATTGTAACGTAAGTCAGCGATCGCGCAAGCACTGACTTGTCAGTTCGCAATATCCCCAATACCGAGAAATATTTGCTGCGTTACGACCGAATCACATTTTCTCTGAGAATCATATACCGTCGTCGGTCTAACGCACCCTACTGTGCTGCGGTTTTTTTAATCAGCAACGCCCATATTTTTATTATTTTTAGGAAGTTTAATATTTATTTATTTTATGCTTTTCCGGAATATTTTTACAAAAGTCAATCAATTATTTACTTAACTATACATATTTATCCAGACAAATTATGTATACTAACCTACAGTCGTTGTGAGTAGTCACAAATATTACTCTTGGCGAGAGAAAATACATAACCAGCCACAACAACAATTCCTTGGAACCAACACAGCCTGTTAACGGCACGGCGACGTTTCAGTCGGCGGTGCTGTTCAACTCTGCCTTTAGGCACGGGAGTATCAAAAATTTATTCTTACTTAGTTGAAAGTCTTAGATCAAAGGAGTTTCTTGATGTTAAGTCGTTTGTTTTCAATCTGCTTGAGTTCAGTTCTTTTTCTAACCACTTTATTTTGGGGAACGGTAAGTCTTGCAGCGAGTAATGATCTGACCTTCTATGAGGAAAATGGTTGTACTCAGGACATTGTTTATACTTATTCTTCATCCCAAAGTGCCGATGATAATTGTAAAGAGGAGGGCCCATGCAAAGGAGATAATGACGAAGCTCGCTCTTTAAAGATTGCGAGTGGTGCAGAAGTAGGTGCAACTATTCAAGTTTTTGATGACCCTAGTGCTAAAACGGATGATGATTATTCAACCATTACAATTAAGAGTGCTGTTCCTAGTGAAGGTATCTGCGTATCAACTTTTGAAGACAGCCGAACCTACGATAGTGCAGTTCAAGTTGACTATACCGAGAAAAATGGGCTTGATGGTAAGGTATCTCACGTTACTGTTTCCCCGTAGCTCAATCTCCAATCTCTTAGGATGAGTTAGGAACCTAACAGTCTTCTCCGAAAAATGAGATATCAACCCTGACTGCATAAGGCTTTTATATTCTTTTTTGGGCGTTGCACAATCAAGGGATGATTTTAATATATGCGAAAAAATTTTCCCTTATTTATCAATAGTTTCAGCTTATGGAAATTTGATTATCATCCCGCAATGATGCAACGCCCTTTTTTGGATATGTCTAATACAACACTATCAAACTTTGGGATGTAGAAACTAACAACGAGGTTTGTATTGTTGAAGTAACCTCACGTTGGGTTATTTCACTTAATTTCACCGGTAATGGAGAACTTTTAGTAAGTAGTTATAGTGATGGGACAATTGCGGTGTGTCGGCAAAATTTTCAAAATGCTAAGACACATGTACCGTAGGGGTTTAGCATTGCTAAACCCCTACCCATCATCAAAATAATCCTACTCGGCACCCTCAATTGGTGCAAAACCCTGACGCTGAATATTCTCCGTCACTGTACGCGGTTCCAAGAACTGCAACAGGTAATCGGGACCCCCGGCTTTAGAACCAACCCCCGACAACTTAAACCCACCGAAGGGTTGCCTGGATACAATCGCCCCCGTAGTTGTGCGGTTAATGTACAAATTCCCCACTTCAAACTCCTCCTGTGCTTGCTGAATGTGGGAAGGAGTACGGGAAAACAGTCCCCCAGTCAAGGCGTAATTCGTCCCATTAGCCACCTCCAACGCTGACTGGAAATCCTTCACCTTAATTACCGCCACCACAGGACCAAAAATCTCCTCCTGGGCTATTGTGGCATTGGGGGACACATCGGTAAAGATAACAGGACCAACAAAATACCCATGTTCCGGTGCAGACATCTCCAAAGCCAACTTTGCTTCCGCCTTACCCTTGTCAATATACTCCCGGATGCGTGACTGTGCCTTACCATCAATTACAGGCCCTACCTGAGTACCCGGTAACTCAGCCTCCCCAATATTCAGGGATTTTGTCGCCTCCACAAACCGTTGCACAAAGGCATCATACACAGGTTCCAACACAATCACCCGCGAACAAGCAGAACATTTTTGTCCACTGTAACCAAACGCCGACTGTACCACCCCAGCAACAGCTTGGTCTAAATCAGCACTTTCATCAATAATAATCCCATTCTTACCACCCATCTCAGCAATTACCCGCTTCATATGCCTTTGCCCCGGTTTTAACACCGCCGCCTCAGCATAAATCCGGCAACCAACCTCCTGGGAACCAGTAAAAGCAATCACATGGGTATCCGGGTGATTCACCATATAAGCACCAACCTGGGAACCCTTACCCGGTACATATTGAAATACACCCTTGGGTATCCCTGCCTCCACCAGAATCTCCGCAATCTTCGCCGCAATTACCGAAGCAGGTTCCGCCGGTTTCAACAGAGTACAATTCCCCGTCACTAAAGATGCTACCGTCATTCCAGTTGCGATCGCTAGTGGGAAATTCCAGGGAGAAATCACCACCGCAATCCCCCGAGGCTGGTAAATTAACCGATTCGTTTCCCCAGCCACGTCATAAATTACACCTTCATCCAGTCGTTCCATCTCAGTAGCATAATAGCGGCAGAAATCGATCGCCTCCGACACCTCACCATCAGCTTGTTGTACCGGCTTACCAACTTCCAACACCATCCAAGCACACAACTCAGCACGACGGGACTCCATCAACTCCGCCGCCTTCCTTAATATACCCGCACGTTCCTGCACCGGAGTCTTGCGCCAACCAGGAAAAGCAGCCTTCGCAGCCTGCATCGCCGACTCAGCCTGCTCCACACTCAAGAGTCCAATTTTACCAACCACCTCACTAAAATTAGAGGGATTCACCGAATCCACCACATCCTCAGTTGGCACATACTCCCCATTCACCAAAGGCAAATAACTCTTACCCAACAAACCTCTAACCCTTGACAAAGCCTCCTCAAACTTCCTCCTCTTCAGCTCCTCAGCAAAATCCGTATCCGCAGCACTAGTGAAAGAGTGGGGGAAATTCTCCACCTCCTCTTCTCTGCGTCTCTGCGCCTCTGCGTGAGACAACTCCGCCTCCGGAGATGCCAACAACTCCTCCACAGGTCTATTTTCCAAATTTTGTCGTAAAAACGAACTATTCGCCGTATTCTCCAACAACCGCCGAATCAGATACGCCATCCCCGGCAGCAAATCACCATAGGGACAATACATCCGTACCCGATAACCCTTATCAGCCAAAGCCTTAGCCAACTTATCCCCCATACCGTAGAGAACCTGCATTTCAAAGCAACGCCGGGGAACATTCAAAGACTCAGCAATTGCGATCGCTCTTGCTTGGGATCTGACATTATGACTACCAATAGCAGCATACACGTATTGGTGATTTTCTAGCAACAATTGAGTAATCTTTTCAAAGTTGGCATCCGTAGCCGCCTTATGATTATAAACAGGTTGCTGCCAATGCTTTTGTTCTGCTTTAATAGTTTCTTGGTCCCAATAAGCACCCTTCACCAAACGGATTGTCACCGGATAACCCCGTTGTTTCGCCCAAGCAATCAAATCCTTGGCATCCTTCTCACTATCCCGCAGATATGCTTGAATAGTCATGCCAATATCAGTGCGACTGCGGAACTCCTCCTCCATCAACAGTTTCTTCAAAATATCGAAAGTAATATCCTTGTAGATATACTGTTCCATATCAAAGTGAACAGCCACACCCAACTCCTTCGCCCGACGGAGTAAAGTACGGATACGTTCACTCACCCTTGCTTCACTACCCTCAGCATCCAAGGGGTCAAATTGGGAATAAAACGCCGTTAACTTAACAGAAACCTGAGCCTTTGCCAACGCCTCACCATCAGCCTCATCAATTTGGGGAACATTCTTCCACTTCTTCCCCGCTTCCGCCAATTGTTCCATTAAATCCAGATACTTATGCAAATAAGATTGGGCTTCCGTTTCCGTAATTACAGCTTCACCCAGTAAATCTACGGTGAAAGCCATTTTATCCCTCCGCAGCTTCTCCAGGGTTTTCAATACCTGTTTAATATTTTCCCCCGCAATATATTTATGTGCCAGGGCTTCCGTAGCCGTAGAAACCGTGGTAGCAGCCACCTGTCCCGGCATAGAATCGGGATTGGCAAAATTTAACAAGCTTTTGAGCGCTGCTGGTAATTCTACAGACTCATCCCCTAGGTATTCCTGGAGGTGTGCGGCAATTTCCGGTTTACTTTGCAAAGCAGGGAGAGTATCAATAAAGCGAAATAACTGCACCCGCAAACTGGGGTTACTCATCGCCCATGCCAGTAATTTATCATCCCAGCGCATTTGTTCCCGCAAAGCAGAGAACAGATTCCCCGTTTCCTGGGTAGCAGAGAGTATTTCTCTGGCAATTTCTTGAGTTTTCGTTTCGTATGTGTTTTTTTCGATGGGTAAAATCACAAGTACCAGACTCCTAGCGAAATGTCAGGCTTTCTTTACATAGCCTTTCTCTTCTATTTTCGCTTGTAGATTTTGTGACTACCACTATTCAGGTGTAAGAATATTGAATTATTTTTGCCTTGGCATAGCAAAAAAAATAGAGACGTAAAATTTTACGTCTCTACATAAATATAGCTATGGTTTTGTAACGCATTCCCCACGCATAGAATGCGGGGGCTTTTAGCAGCCCTGTCCACCGACGGTGTCAAAGATGTTCACCTTCGATCACATCAGCTTCCGAACCTCTAGGCATGGTTACGATTAACAGAGGGTGTACTCACCCCCATGCCCCAAAAACACACAGGCTTTTCGCTAAAAAACGAGTAGTATGCTTCTACCCTTTTTAGACTACGCGCCAGTCAGAATGCCTACTAGAACAACCGTTGCTGCGGGGTTACACAGTGCCTTTTCTAATT
>JAAUYI010224013.1_pt1 | contig 12406 bp, 10 predicted proteins | sample 7278041 | NCBI WGS metagenome assembly JAAUYI01 (sample SAMN14350216, study PRJNA611818) | marine sediment metagenome | isolation source: surface marine sediment (0.6m) | place: French Polynesia: Moorea | collected 2018-08
GGGGTAATTAGGGGCTCGGCAGAATGACGATTATCAATCAAAATAAAATCATTACCTAATCCTTGGTATTTACTAAACTCGATTACCATCTTTGATTTTCCTTAAATTAAGAGAACTAAAAATATGACTGAATTTGATACCGATTTGCCTGGTATAAGACAAATCCAAAATTATATCAAAGAAAAACAGGAAGTAGAACTAAAACTAATAACAGACGATTTAATAATCGGCAAAATAATTTGGCAGGACGTTAATTCTCTCTGTTTGGTAGATCATTACAAACAGGAAACACTTATTTGGCGACAAGCTTTGGTTTATCTAAAACCAAAGGCATAAAAAAACGTGAGTTCAGGGGAGAACGGTCGTTCGCCCCTACTAATGACCCATTTAAGATAACTTACTTCTGACTAGCGTCTGAATTTTCTTACCGTCTGCTTTGCCTTTAAGTTGCTTCATTGCCGGGCCCATGACTTTACCCAAATCTTTGACTGAGGTCGCACCAGAAGTAGCAATAATCTCATCAATAATGCTTTCTAATTCGCGATCGCTAATTTGTTCGGGAAGATAGGTTTCAATAATTGCTAACTCTTGAGTTTCTTTTTCTGCCAAATCATCTCTTCCCGCATTCTTAAACTGTTCGATCGAATCGCGACGCTGTTTTGCCTGTTGTGAAAGCAATTCAATTTCTTGTTCTTCGGTAAGACTCTCTTGACCTTTGGGACGTAGTTCGACCTCTTTTTCTAAGATCGCTTTTTTGATACCGCGTACTGTTTGCAGGCGAACTTTATCCTTGGTTTTCATCGCCGTTTTAATGTCTTCGCCAATTTGTTCTTTAAGACCCATGGTGATTATTTCCCCTATATCGAGTAGATTATTATAAAGTATTTTTGTGTATTACAAAAATACTCACATTAATTAATAACTCGCTACTTGCTATTTGCTACTCACTACTAAGTTAGAACCAATTCCCGCTGACTGCAAAGCCATTTCCATAAAGGTATCGTGGGAATTTCTCACTTCTTCATCTTTTTGAGGTTTTCTTTGAATATAGGTTCCGTCAGACTGCAATTCCCAGGCTTTGCGGTTGTCCGCTAGCATTACCCCCAAAATCTCCTGTAAGTCCTGGAAAATTTCGGGAGACTCAATCGAAGTCACCGCTTCTACTCGGCGACTGAGGTTACGAGTCATCCAGTCCGCACTACCAATATAGATTTCTTCTTTACCATTATTGTGAAAATAGAAAATGCGAGAATGCTCCAGAAAACGCCCGATAATACTAATAACGCGAATTTTATCGCTAAACCCAGGTAAACCAGGACGCAAACAACATATACCCCTAACAATTAAGTCTATTTCTACTCCTACTTGAGAAGCTTGATAGAGTGTTTGAATTACCTGTTGGTCTACTAGAGAATTCATCTTAGCTACAATACGACCTGTTTTACCCTGACGACAATTCTCCGCTTCGCGATTAATCATTTCGATCATGCGATCGCGCAAACTAACAGGAGCAACCAGCAATTTACGATAAGATTTTTGTTGAGAATAACCAGTTAAGAAATTAAACAAATCCGTCAAGTCTGCACCCAACTCTTCACGACAGCTTAAAAGCCCTAAATCGGTATATATTTTTGCTGTTTTGGGATTATAGTTGCCAGTACCGATATGAACATAGCGACGTATACGTTCTTTTTCTTGGCGCACGACTAAAGTAATCTTGGTATGGGTTTTTAAGCCCGTAACACCATAAACGACATGAACTCCCGATTTTTCTAATTTTCTCGCCCAAAGAATATTATTTTCCTCATCAAAACGAGCCTTAAGTTCGACTAATACCACTACTTGCTTGTCGTTTTGCGCTGCTGCAATTAAGGCTTTAATAATTGGTGAATCTCCAGAAGTACGATAAAGAGTCATTTTAATTGCCAAAACGTCAGGATCGTAGGCTACATCGGTGATAAAACGCAACACAGTACTACTAAAAGAATGATAAGGATGATGAAATAATAAGTCTCCCTGACGAATGACGTTAAAAAAGCTTTCTCCTTCTCCACTGTTTTCTCCTTCTTCTTTTAAACCGCCAAGGCGTGAAGGTAATACCGCAGTCCAGGGTCGATCTTTCAGTTCGGATAAAGGCAGTGCCATAAAAGACATCAAATCTCCCAAACCTAATAAACCATCAATGTCATAAACGTCGTTTTCGTGTAAAGCCAACTCACGAATAATGGTGGAGCGAATTTCGGGTGGTACTGAGGCTTCAATCTCTAATCTTACTGATGAGCCACCAATGCGCCTTTTTTGGAGTTCTTTTTCAATTGCCAGCAACAGATCGTCTGCTTCATCTTCTTCTACTGACAAGTCAGCATTGCGCGTGACACGAAAAGCATAAGACTCTAGAATACTCATACCTGGGAACAGATATTCCAAATTATGAATAACGATTTGCTCAATAGGTACACCAGTCCAAACCACAGGCTTACCTCGGTGTAGCTGTCTCAATTCTTCTGGTAATTCCACAAATCGCGATAATACCTTGGGAATTTTGACTCTGGCAAATAGCTCATTGTCAAGTTTAGGATTTTTTAAAACTACAGCTAAATTTAAACTGAGATTAGAAATATAGGGAAATGGATGAGAAGGATCTACTGCCAGAGGAGTTAAAACTGGGAATATATGTTCTTCAAAGAATTGATTGAGATAAGTTCTTTGTTCTTGATTTAAGTCTACATAATTTAGTAGGTAAATTCCTGACTTAGTTAGTTCTTTCTTTAGTACTTTCTCAAAATGCTGATGTTGCTCCTCGATCATCGGCGACAAGATTTCAGCAATTTCCTTTAACTGTTGTTTGGGAGTTCGACCATCTGCTGTAAGCTTAGTTACCCCTGCTGCTACCTGTTGTTTTAATGCAGCTACCCTGACCATAAAAAATTCGTCTAAATTCGAGCTAAAGATAGCCATAAACTTGAGACGTTCTAGTAATGGCGTTCTTTTATCCAACGCTTCTGCCAACACCCGTCGGTTAAACTCTAACCAACTTAATTCTCGATTGAAATAATATTTGGGATCGTTTAGATCGACGGTCTTCTCTACGGGTTTGGTACTAGTCATCACTCTATGGTTTTAGATATTTCTGGTGTTCGACAATAGGCTCGCTTGCTACTACGGCTCTCAATTTAAATTTAACAGGATCTGCTCTTAAACTTGTCTTAAAAAGATACTTTCTATAGATATTAGCTTTTCATCTATCCACGGTAGTAATTACTTAATAAGACTAGATTAAAAAACAATTGACCGATAACAAAACACATTTGATATAATAAATTCCTCATCAACTCAAGAATATGTGAGGAAGCAAGCCATTTATACGCCTCCTTTAGCCCGTTTAATCGAGCAGTTGCAGCTTTTGCCAGGAGTAGGGCCAAAAACCGCCCAAAGACTAGCCTTACATCTAATCAAACGCCCTGACAAAGAAGTTCAAGCACTAGCTCAAGCCTTAATTGCAGCCAAACAGAAAGTAGGCTTGTGTAAAGTCTGTTTCCATCTTTCTGCCGAACCCGTCTGTTCTATATGTAGTAACCAAAATCGCGATCGCTCTACAGTTTGTGTCGTTGCCGATTCTAGGGATATTATTGCCTTGGAAAAAACTAGAGAATATAGCGGACTTTATCATGTCTTGGGGGGAGTGATTTCGCCGATGGACGGTATTGGCCCAGAACAACTAAATATTGAAGCCTTAGTTCGTAGAGTCACTAAAGAACAGCTTAAAGAAATTATCTTAGCGATTAGTCCTAGTGTAGAAGGTGAAACTACTACCTTATACATTAATGGCTTGCTGCGACCCTTTACTAAAGTTACTAGAATCGCCTTTGGCTTACCCATGGGAGGCGACTTAGAATATGCCGATGAAGTCACCCTGGCTAGAGCTTTGGAAGGAAGGAGAGAATTGGATTAATTTAAGCAACGAGGAGCAAGGAGATAGGAGATAGGGAAGATGGGGAGGATAGGGAAATAGCAACTACTCAGAGACAAGGCATGCCTTGTCTATCCAAACTTCTAGCAACTCGTTCCCGTAATGACTATGATATATTGATTAAGATTCATAAAAATTATCTAAACTGTAAAGAAATACTGCTTGACACTTGAGGAAAATATAACTATGACTACAGAAGGATGTTTGAGAGTCGGGCAAGAAGCACCCGAATTTACTGCTACTGCTGTTTTCGATCAAGAATTTAAAACTGTGAAACTATCTGACTATCGCGGTCAGTATGTTGTCTTATTTTTCTATCCTTTGGACTTTACTTTTGTTTGTCCTACCGAAATTATTGCCTTTAGCGATCGCTATGAAGAGTTTAGTTCTCTTGGTACTGAGATTTTGGGCGTATCTGTAGACAGTGAATTTTCTCACCTGGCTTGGATGCAAACCGACCGTAAAGAAGGTGGTATTGGCGACATTACTTATCCTTTAATTTCTGACATCAAAAAAGAAATTAGCACCGCTTATAATGTTTTAGATCCTGAAGCTGGTGTGGCATTACGCGGACTATTCATTATTGATAAAGAGGGCATAATTCAACACACAACTATAAATAATCTTTCTTTTGGTCGTAGCGTTGATGAAACCTTGCGTACCCTCAAAGCTATTCAGTACGTACAGAATCATCCAGATGAAGTTTGTCCGGCTGGATGGGAAGAAGGAGATAAAACTATGAATCCCGATCCCGTTAAATCTAAGGTTTATTTTTCTTCTGTAAGTTAAAAGCAAATTTAAGTAAATTGGTCGAGGGGGATTTAGCCCCTCTTTTTTTTGTTTAGTAATTAGCTCTCTTCCTCTTCACCTTCCCCAGTAATACACTCTTGGGTTCTCAAGGTAGCTGCTGCTGCATAGTCTCTGGCTGCGGGAGTATCGGGTTGGAAAGCATCCCCTGTTTCTTGGTAAGCAGATGCTGCGCCACAATAAGCTGACATGGTTTGAATGGTTTCGGAACCCCAATGATTGCTAATATCAGAAAAATTAGCAGGCTCTTGGTTTACTACTAGTTCTGCGGTTTGACCCTGTTTCATATTGGCAAACTTAGCTGCATTTTGAAGTACGGCAATTAGTTCGGCTCTAGTAACGGGTTTATCTGGTTGAAATGAACCATCAGGATAGCCTTTGACAATCTCGTTTTCTTTTGCCCATTGAATTTTAGCAGCACTCCAGCGATCGGCATTCACATCAGGATATGGTTGGCTAGAAACTGATTCAGCAGATGCTAATTCAATACTATCAACAGTTTCTAATGCACCGTAAACCATGGAAACCAATTGTTCTCTGGTTAGGGGTTCGGTAGGACGAAAAGTATTGTCTTTGTAACCAGCAATAAAGCCCATTGCCACCGCTTCTTCAATTTCGTCTTTGTAGATATCGCGATCGATATCGCTAAAAGAACTGGCAGTTTCAGCAGGAGGAGGAGTAGGTGCAGTACCACCCGCAGCAGCGATCGCCTGAGAGTCACCGCTAAAGAAGAAATGCCCTAATACCTTACCTTCATAAGCTTTTTTGGTAAATTCCCAACCTGGGTTGAGGTTAATTTTGGCGTATTCTCCGTCTGCTGGCTTACCAAAAGTCTGACCTACCACTAAGTTAGAACCATCTTGGTAATTTCTAGCGACTAGCTGAAGATCGTCTCCCTTGGGGACGATATCGAGTCGATAGTCCAGGCTGGTATCTTGACCGTCGAGACGCACTGAATAACCATTACTATCAGTAGCTCGATTACAACTACCTGTAAAGTCAAAAGTCGTCCAGAGAGGATCGACAATTATCGGTTGAGAGCCTTGGAGGGCATAACAGTCTTGTTTGCCAGGAATTTGTTGTACTACTGCTAAATTGTAACCAATTGCACCTGCGGGAATTGCTACTGCTATCACTTCATCTTGGGGGACTGGTTCTTCAGTAAACTGGGCCCAAGCTGGAAGTAAAGGACTAGTTAAAGCGATCGCACCTGTAAATATTGCTGCTAATTTTAACTTTTTTGATAGTTTCATAGTATTTCTTGAGTGCTTTCATCGATATGATTAAAGCCTAAAATTGCGACTTCGTCCTGTTTTAACAGAAATTATTTGGTTTTAATTACTGATTGCCAATTGGCGATTGTTGTTCCCCAGTCTCGGTAATTACTGTAAATTGTTGTAAGTAATTATGCTTAGAAGCAAATTTTTACTCCACAATCGAGTAAACTACCAAAGGGAGTTATTTGGCTCGAATCGTTGATTGTAAAAGACATCCACTAAAATTATTTTGGGAATCAACCCAGAAAAAATCTCAGTCTTTGTAATTTAAACATCCTCCTTCCTTACTCCTGATTTTTCTATTCTGATTTAAATTGATTTTATGAAAACAGCAGATAAAATAAACGATAAGGCGATCGTCAAGAATTATTTTAACCAGAAGGGATTCGATCGCTGGCGTAGGATCTATGGCGAAACTGATGATGTCAATAAGGTACAAAAGAAAATTCGCCAAGGACACCAACAAACTATCGATACTGTGGTTGGTTGGTTAGAAGATGACGGTAATTTGACAGAGATCTCGATTTGCGATGCGGGTTGTGGTGTAGGTAGCTTGACTATTCCCCTAGCTCAAGCTGGTGCGACGGTTAGTGCTAGTGATATCTCCGAAAAAATGGTCGCAGAAGCTCGAGAAAAAGCAGCGCAAGTATTAGAAGATACTAGTAAGATTATTTTTACCGTCTCAGATCTAGAAGCTTTGAGTGGTAACTACCATACGGTGATTTGTCTGGATGTTTTGATTCACTATCCTACTGAAGATGCAGCTAAAATGATTGCCCATTTAGCATCTTTAGCCCAGTCGCGTTTAATTCTCAGTTTTGCACCCAAAACTTATCTTTTGTCTGCATTGAAAAAGATCGGGGAATTTTTTCCTGGTCCCTCTAAGACTACCAGAGCCTATCAGCATAAAGAGTCAGAAATTATTGCTATTTTAAAAAATAATGGTTTTGAGATTAAGCGGAAGGGAATGACCAGCGTTAGTTTTTACTATTCAAGGATATTAGAAGCAGTGAAGATTGAGGATGTTGAGCAGCAAAGTTAAGTAGGACTTGCTGGAATTAGATTCGCTCATTATCTTAATTCAGTCAAAAATGCTCAACCCGCAAAGAAAAAAAGTCCACGCCTTATCCGTCAACGGATGGGCGTTACAAGTGCATCACCTGACTGACACATCTTCACAAGGAGTTCAGACAGAAGTTTAACCAATTATCAAAGTTTGGTTTACGGAGAAGCAGTAGCAATCGGGATGGTGGCAGCCGGGAAGATTGCCAGCGTTATGGAAACTTGGAGCGAGCCAGAAGCCAAACGCCAAAATAAGCTACTTGAAAAAGCTCGATTACCCCTTACTATTCCCCCTCAATTAGACAAACAGGCAATTATCGCTGCTCTACAAAATGATAAAAAAGTCCAAGCAGGAAAAATGCGCTTTGTTATTCCTACCGAAATTGGACTTGTCACTATTAGCGATCGAGGGACTACGGGAGTGATTGAAACAGCAATTTAGGCGATCGCTTTTATTGAAAAATTGAGGGCAAAACTTTTATGAAGAAATTCAACATTAGCTTTACACTTCTATTTTCCCTCGATAATGATTAAAATCAAGCATCCTCACAAGTTCTTCAAGCTTTTCTTCTATCCTAAACCTAAAATCCAAACTAATGAGGATAAAAATCGATAGCTGAGACGATCGCAGCCAATCGATATCAATCTATGCCTCAAAACTCAGTGAGAGATTAGAACCAATAGCGCGTATGGTACTCCCCAAAAGACAAATATCTATAGAGCAAACTGCTATGACAGAACAAAAACTAAAAGCAGCATACAAATCAGGTCAAAGAGATTTTTCGCGATCGCATTTACTCAAAGCCGATCTGCACAAAGCTTGGCTGGCAGGCATAAATCTCAGTCATGCCTATCTCAATCGAGCTAATTTGGGTAAAGCCAATCTAGAACGAGCTTTTTTGAACCGAGCTATGCTCTACGCTGCTAATCTGCATCACGGCAAGCTATATAGGGCAAGTTTGGTTGAGGCAAATTTGAGAAATGCTAATTTAAGCAACGCCACTCTCAATCATGCTAATTTACACGGGGCAAATTTAACCAATGCCAATCTAGAACACGCCCATTTAGTCTGGGCAGATCTACGAGAGGCTAATCTTACTGATGCTTGTCTCGACCGCGCCGATTTAACTGGTGCTAGGTTTTGTCGGACGATGATGCCAGATGGCAGTATCAGAAACGATCATTGTTAGGAGTTCGGAATTCGTAGAGACAAGGCATGCCTTGTCTGCACAGGAGTTCAAAGAGACAAGGCATGCCTGTCTTGGTGCGTGACCGAAGGGAATCCTTTAGGGCGTACATGCGGGTTTATGCCCGAATGGGTGCAAGCCCTTTGTTTGGCGGATTTTCAATCCGCAGGGTCGTTTATCCCCGAATGGCGGCACTGCTTGTCTCTGAGGAGTTCGGAGTTGATTGTTTTTGAGAGGGAATTGGAGATGTTTGAAAAGATTTTAGTGGCGTTAGATCGTTCATCAGAAGCACCAGCAGTTTTTGATTTTGCTCTATCGATTGCTCAGCCTGAAGTGACTGAAATGTTGTTGGTTCATTTTGTTGATTGGCAGATGCAAAATGTATCTCCTTGGGTTGGAGTGGCGACTTTATACGACGTGGATATCTCAGGCGAGCGTTATGATTGGAGTCGTCAACATCTGCATCAAGAAGTTGAAAACCGCAAACAATGGTTAGCAACTCTGACCGAAACAGCCCAGGAGCAACACATTAAATGTGACTATGAATGTCAGGTAGGCAACTGTAATTTGGGAATAGGCGATCGCGCTAAGAATTGGGGCGCGGATCTAATTGTGATTGGTCGTCGAGGTCATCGCAATATATCAGAGATCTTTTTGGGTAGCGTTAGTAATTACGTCATTCATCACGCCCCCTGTTCGATTTTAGTGGTTCAGGGAAATGAAATCTCAGAAGCTGATGAGATGTCTGATGCGGTCGAGGTTAATTAAAAGATAGAGGGAACAAGGAATAAGGAACGAGGAATTAAAAACGATAGAGTATGAGGTACAACTAACAACTAACAACTAACAACTAACAACTAACAACTAACAACTAACAACTGATGACCAATGACTAACTACTGTACGAACTCCGAACTACTGACTCCGAACTACATCTTTAATTGCTTGCAATAAAGCATGAGTAGTGTAGGGTTTTGCCAGAAAGCTTTTGATGTTAACTTGGCGATCGCTAAATGCTTGGCTGGTAAAATTACGACCGCTGATAGCGATAACTTTGACCAGGGGATTGATTTTTTGTAAGGTGCGAATGGCAGTCGTCCCATCCATAACAGGCATCATCATATTCATTAACACGACTGCAATCTCAGCTTGATTGCGGACATAAGAGGCAATGGCTTCAATTCCATCACGCGCATCGATAACCCGATAGTTGTGTGTTTCTAAAGAAGCCTTGGTAATTTCTCGAATTGTTGCCTCATCATCTACCACTAGGATTAATTCTCCGTTGCCCTTGGGTAAAATTAAATTCTCTGTTGTCTTGGTTTCTGCGACTTCAGCAGCAGGTATAAACACGTTAAATTGAGTTCCCTGTTCTCTCTGACTGACTACATCGATAAAACCACCATGACTCTGGACGATATTCATTACTGTCGCCAAACCTAACCCAGTCCCTCCCTCTTCTCCTTTGGTGGTAAAAAATGGTTCAAAAATCTGTTCTATATTTTCAGGTGGAATACCAACTCCCGTATCCGAAACCGTAATTGCCACATAAGAGCCAACTTCTGCTTGAGGGTGTTCTCGGACATATTCTCGGTCTATTGTGAGATTAATTGCGGAAATACTTAGTAATCCGCCATTGGGCATGGCATCTCTAGCATTAACTACCAGATTGAGCAATATTTGATGAATTTGGGTGGCATCTCCCCTAACAGTCCAGAGGTTGGAGGCTATATTAGTTTGAATTTCAATTGACTTGGGAAAAGTTTCCGTGGCAATTTGCTTGATATCCCTAATTAAATGCTTTACTTGCACAATGCCATGCTTTCCTTCTATACCTCTGGCAAAGGATAATACCTGTTGCACCAAAGCTGAACCTCGTTTGACATTGTTTTCTAGCATTTCAATTAACTCTCTAGAACGAGGATTCATGTGAGAGAGAGTTACAGGTAAAAGCTGCAAACTCATCATAATCGGTGTCAAAATATTGTTGAGGTCGTGGGCTATACCACCAGCTAAAGAACCGAGGTTTTCTAAACGTTGATGACGCAAAGACTGTTCTTCCAGGCGTTTTTTTTCGGTAATATCGGCAATGACACCAATCATCTGTATTGGTTGACCTTCAGCATCGAGCAAAACATGACCTCTAGCTGTTACCCAACGATATTTACCATCTGACAAGATAATGCGCGTTTCTATTTCATAAAGTCCATGTTTGGCGATCGCTTGTTTGGCTTGTTTGTCGATCCGCTGACGGTCTTCGGGATGGATACGTTCTAGTATCGCAGCTAAAGTATTAGATTCATCAGTAGTCAAGCCCAAAATTGACTCCGAACGTGGGGATAAAATCACCTGGTTGGTGATAATCTCCCAGATCCAAGTCCCCATCGCAGCAGCATCTAAAGCAGTTCTCAGTTGGGTTTCCCGTTCGCGCAGGGTTTCTTCTGCTTGTTTGCGACTGCTGATATCAACACCAGAACCAATATAGCCAACAAACTCGCCATCGCTAGTAAAACGCGGAACTCCCCGATCTAAAAACCAGCTATATTCACCATTAGCCTTTCTCAGCCTATACTCAAGGGTAAATTCCTCTCGGCGATCGAAAGCAGCCGAATATATTTTCTGACAACGCTTTCGATCTTCTCGATGTATTCTTACCGTCCAGTCACTACCTATCGCCTGCTCTAAAGTTTGCCCAGTAAAATCTAACCAGGGTTGATTCAAAAAGCTATATCGTTTGTCTATTCCTGTCATCCAGATCGTGACTGGTGCCGTATTTGCCATCAGCCGAAATCGCGTCTCGCTTTCTCGAATAGCTGCTTCTGCTATCTCGCGCCTTCTGAGTTCGGTTTGTGCCTGTTGATATAGTTCTCCTTGCTGAATGGCGATCGCCACTTGAATCGCTAAAAGCTGGAGTAATTCTAATTCTGCTTCCTGCCAATTTCTCGGACTAGAACACTGATGAACGATTAATAATCCCCAGAGACGTTCTGCGGTAGTATCTTCATTTTCTTCGGTTAGCAAAATGGGAATTGCCACATTTGCCCTAACCTGAAAACTTTCCAAAAATTCGAGATGACATTGACTCAGGTTAGACCGATAGATATCTGCTACCGCAAAGATATGTCCCTGTTGGTAGGGTTCGAGCCAGGCTCGTTCAAAACAAGAGTCTTTGATGACGCGATCGAGAATTGACCATTGAGGCTCGCTAACTGCTTCGGTGGTTACAATTCCACTCCAGTCTGGCTCAAAACGATAAATCAAGACCCGATCTGCTTGAATTAGCTGTCTTACCTCTTCTACAGTTGTTTCCAGAATCGACTCTAGGTCTAGAGAACGACGAATTCTCAGGCTAGTTCGGGCAACTAATTGTTCTCTTCTCTCTCTTAATTCGGTAGCTGGTGCATCTCGTTCGGTCATATCGCGATGATTTTTTGGCAAAGATATATTTAGTTCTGGTTCTAAGGGAATCACTGGACTGGGCGATATTTCTGAAGCATTTTGTAGATCGCTTAAATCGATCGCCCGTAATAAATCTCTCTGGTCGATCGTACCTAATAATTCTCCTTGAGTCCCAGTTACTACCAAGCGTCGCAAGCCAGATTGATTCATTTGCCGATGCACTTGCCTCAGAGAGTCTTCGGGGTGAGCGCAGATTAAGGGAGTACTTATGACCTCCCCTGCCTGAATTGCTGCTAAATTTAATTCTAATAGTTGGAATTGAACGATATCCTGTTCGGTAATGATTCCCACGGGTTTTAAAACATTGTTGTCTTCCCCAGTCTCAACTATAGGAATACAGCTAACTCGATAATCGCTCATTAATTGTGCTACCTTTAGCACCGAGTCCGTAACTAAGGCATGAATTGCCCTAGACATCGATTCTCCTACTGTCCGCAGTTCTAATAAATCTGCCGAACGCAAAGCTCGACGCAAACTATCTTGAGTGACTAACCCGATTAAACCCTGCTGTGGATCGACAATTGGTAAGTGTCGAATTTGATAGCGACGAAATAAATTTAGGGCAGCTAAAATATCTAAAGTTCTTGTAGAGGTCATGGTAATTACATTCTCGTTCATCACCTCGGCAAGAGTGACCCCTCTCA
>JAAUYI010198551.1_pt1 | contig 12399 bp, 5 predicted proteins | sample 7278041 | NCBI WGS metagenome assembly JAAUYI01 (sample SAMN14350216, study PRJNA611818) | marine sediment metagenome | isolation source: surface marine sediment (0.6m) | place: French Polynesia: Moorea | collected 2018-08
CTCCGAGGAGGGATTCCGGCGGTCAAGAGCATCGCCGACAACGCGGTGGAGATCGAAGCCCTCTACAGTCAGTTGCTAGCATCGAGTGCCGTTGCCGAAGCACCAGGGTAGGATAAGCAGTGGCCACCCGGGTTCTCTTCATCAGCAACAATCACCCCGATCTCTACCTTGGGGGAGCCGAGGTCTACTCCTATGAGCTATACCGGGCCATGCGCGACTCCGACTCTGATGAGCTCGAGCCGATCTTTCTGGCCCGATCGATCGCCTCAGGTCACGGCTCTCGTAGAGGTACACCGTTCTATGCGCTGAACGACGATCCCAACCAGATTTTGTGGTCTCAAGCCAATCACGACTATTTCTTCTTGACTTGCCCCGATAAGGAACAGTATACGGTTCACTTTCATGATTTCCTGAGAGCCTATCGGCCGGACATTGTTCACATTCAACACACGATCGGCCTCGGCGTCGACCTGATCCAGCAGATTCGCACGTCTCTCCCGGCCACCCCCATCGTCTACACTCTGCATGAGTTTCTGCCGATTTGCGCGGCCAAGGGCTTGATGATCCGCACGACAGGTCACGAACTTTGCCAGCAAGCTTCCCCTGCACGCTGCCACGAGTGCTTTCCGGACACGCCACCTCACGACTTCTTTCTTCGTGAGAGCATCTTCAAGACCCATTTCCGACACGTCGATCTATTTCTCGCCCCGAGCCAATATCTGCTCGAACGCTTCGTCGACTGGGGAATTCCGCGCGAACGGATCCAGTTCCATGAATACGGTCGCCTGCTCAGGCCCATGGCGGAAGAATCCGGAGACCCGGCGCTCGGGCAAATAGGATTTTTCGGCCAGATCCGACCCCACAAAGGCGTGCTCGTGCTCCTCCAGGCGATGAGGAGACTAGCGGATCAGGGTAATCGAGATATTCGCCTGCTGCTGAGCGGCGCGGGGCTCGAGACCGAAGATCAAGATTTCCAGGACGACTTCGCAGCCTTGCTCGAGAAGTGTCCGAACGTGACCTACCTGGGCAGGTATCACCCATCCGAGATCGGCGAGCGAATGCGCGATGTTGCCTGGGTCGTGGTGCCGTCTATCTGGTGGGAAAACTCGCCCCTGGTGATTCAAGAGGCCTTCATGCATCGCCGGCCGGTCATCTGCAGCAACATCGGCGGCATGGCCGAGAAGGTCCGCGACGGCGTCGACGGCCTGCATTTTCCCGTCGGTGACGCCGTCGGATTGGCGGCGACGCTCGAACAGGCAGCTGAGTTACCACCCAACCGTTGGCGTCGGATGTGCGACGCCATCCGGCCTGTCTATTCGATCAGCGAGGCTGTGGCGGAGCTGAGCTCGCTCTACCGATCGCTGTTGGCCAGGAAATGTGGGACCGCCACCGCTGACTCCTAGTTGATCCGGTAGAACATGTAACTCCCATTCGACAGGAGGCCCTCATATTGATCTCTACAAGTACTCCAGTGTGCGACATCGCCGATCATCATCGGTCGATACCTTGCGCCTACCTCCTCTTGCTGCTCCCGTTATTCGCAGCTTGCAATAAAGCCGCTGACGGCCCCATGTCTAGCGAGACCTCCCAGGTTCGGCACATGATGAGTTATTCACTCATCGAGCACCTTGACGAGGCTGAGCTTCAATCGGCACAGAAAACCACTATCGAGGCGAGGGTTGTCACGGCAGGAGGTGTTGAACGACCGGCTATCTTTGCGCATGCCCCCTCGACAATTCGCTTCAAGGCGATCCCAATACTTCCCGATACGAGTCTTCATTTCGGTATAGGGCTAGCGGACGGGCCACGTAAGAAGAAGGCCGACGGCGTGCGCTTTGTCGTCCAAGTAGAAGACGAAGCGGGCTCAGCCAGTGAAGTCTTTGCACGGGTCATCAACCCGCACAAACACCCTCAGGAACGTCGTTGGACCGACGTTGAGGTCGCTCTCGGAGACTTCGCAGACCGCACAGTTGATCTTGTCTTCATTACCGATCAGCGCCGGACCTGGAACGTTGATACATCAGCCTGGAGCTTTCCGATCCTTCGGTCCACCGGAAGCCAGATTGACCTAAGCGACTTTAAGATTAAAAAGTGGAACGTGCTGCAGGACCTTCACGCCTCGCGTCGAACTCAGCGCTTCCAGATCACGCCGGCAAAGGGAGCCTCTCTCGAGCTCGCAGGCGAGATCGAGTTGAGGGGGGCAAGGACGAAGCCCCCGCTGGAGCCGGTAGACTTTGCCGCCACTATCGATGGTCAGTCGATTTTCTCCAAGGCTCTACGCGTTTCGAGCAGAAGGGTAGGGTTTGCTGAATCGATACCCTTGGATAGGTTTGCTGAACGTACGGTCGAGCTGTCTCTGGAGATCAAGCATCGAGATGTCTCGAGCAAACGATCCGTTTCCGCGAGATGGCTAAGAACAACTGTCGTTCAAGCTGAAGAGCTGCCGCGAAGTCACGCCTCAGATGGTCCAAATCTACTGATATTATTGGTCGATACGCTGAGGGCCGATCACCTCGGTCTTTATGGCTACGAGCGGGACACCACCCCTAATCTCGACCGTTTCGCAGCTGACTCCCTCGTCTTCACAAAGGCGATCTCTCAGTCCTCGTGGACCATGCCCGCGACGGCTTCCCTCCTGACCGGTCTCTCCCCCCTTGATCATGGGGTGACGGACGGCCAGGCTCTCGCCTTCGAGTTCGAGACTGTCGCGGAACGACTGCAGGAAGCTGGCCTCACGACCTTCGGGCTCTCGGCAAATCCGATTGTCGGTAGGGAAGAAGGGTTCCACCAGGGCTTCGAACGCTTCATACACCTACCCTGGTTACGGGCTGACCAGGTCAACGAGCTCTTCAGTGCTTTTCTGGAGGAGCACCAGGATCTGAGATGGTTCGCCTACCTTCACTATATCGATCCACACGATCCATATGACGCTCCCGAATCCACAAAGGGTGTCTTCACGAAGGACTACAAGGGACCCTTCTCGCGACGCCGGCAATTCAACAAATTGGTGGAGTCAATAAATTTCGGCTGGGGAGAAAAACCCTATACCGATCGTGACATCGAGTATCTCCGCTCAGCCTATGACGAAGAGATACTTTTTTGGGACATGGAATTCGGCAGGCTTTTCGAAGCCATGCGGCAGCTCGGCGTACTCGAAAATACGATCATTATCGTCACTAGCGACCATGGAGAGGAGTTTCTAGACCACGGAAAGTTGAAACACGGATTGCAGCTTTATAACGAGCTGATCCGAGTGCCCTTATTGATCCGGGCGCCCGGGTTGGTAAGCCCGGGGCGCCGTAAGCAACCGGTCGAAACTCGTAACCTGATCCAGGCAGCTCTGGGGGTAATGGTCCCAGAAGGGGGTTCCGTCGGATCGAAGGGATTGCTTGCGGAACGACCTGGCCGGCAGATCCCTGCGTTCTCGCACACCAATCACGCGCTGCTACCGGATCAGAAAGGTCGCACAACGCTGGTGTCCGTTCAAGATGATGAGTGGAAGTACATTACCTTTGTCGACCACGGACGTTTCGAGCTCTACAATCTCCAAGAAGATCCGTCCGAAACTGTGAATTATGCGCAGCAGCGACCGGAGGTGAGCTCGCGCTACCAGAAACTTCTTGAACGTTGGTTCGCCCAGAGCCGCCCGACGCCAACCGGCGCTTCAGACGCTTCCCCGGAGACGGTGGAGAAGCTACGAGCTCTAGGTTATATCCAATAGCTCCATGCACATCTGATAGCACAGAGCATTAGTTAGCCCCGTTCTTGAACAGCATCACGACTGACGACTGAGTGGATCGCGGTTATGACTCCGGCGCGAAGAAGTCGGCTACCAATTCAGCGATCTCGGCATATCCACGTGGATTCGGATGGTCGTTCGTCTCATTATGAAAGAAATCCGCCCTGGGGCGGCCGACGTCGGCTAGGAGCTCCGCAAAACGATCGTACGGATCTATCAGGAAAACATCGTCGTGCCGAGCGCTGAACTCCCGCATCTCCGTGCTCATCGCGACCTGATACACGAAACGACTTTTGCGGCATGGCAGATTAAAGGCAGAGTAGGTCAGCACGATCAGTTGGCTGCCGCTATCAGCGGTTAGAGTGCGGATCTTCTCCAGATCCCGCCGCAGCAGCTCGCGGCCTTGCTCCACTCCAACGGATCGCCCACGGATATTTCCTTGATGCCGTATGAGCAACTCACCAGTCTCAGCGTGCCTGTGCTCAACGCCCTCTTGTCCATCTTTCAAGAGCACGCGCTCCAATGGCGGACGATCTGCTTCCCCGGACTCACCCTGCAGATTCAACCTCAATAAGCTGGCGAGCCTCATGATGCGCAGATCAGCATACCATCGAGCCACCGTCGTCTCCTCTTCCTCGACATCGCTGAGATTCCAGACATTGTTCATACCAACGCACACCACGATCGCGTAGGGCTGAAACCGTAGCAACCACTCCGGAAGGCGCGCGACCACCTCTGAGGAGTTCATCCCTGGCAGGCCGAGGTTCACGACATGGAATCCGCCTGGCGCCCGATGATCGAGAATCGTCTGGAGTTGGCCCGGGTAGGATTCCTCGGAAGAGTAGTGAACGCCATAGGTGTGAGAATCACCGAGAGTCAGAATTCGCAGCTCCTGTGCAACGCCTGCCGAAATTGCCCGTGGACCGAAGAAGCGGGCGGAGATTCGGAGCCCAACCTCGAGCAGCAGCAGGCCCACGAGCAAGCCAAAAAGCATCAATCCGACACGCTCCAGTGAGACGCGTAGCAGGCGCGGCACAGACATCGAGAGCCTCCTGTTCTGTTCGTAGAAACCGGTTGCAAGACCCAACGGGCAGGCACCGTACGATCGGGATCGTAGCAACGCCGACTGCCACCTTCAAGCGGGAAATCCGATCGCCGCTCGAGGCCGGAACGCTAAGGAGCGACATGGACACGCTAATAGCCCTTCAAGCTGAGAGGAAAGGCCGCCCCCGGATTACAGCGGTCAATCGGCGACCGGCGGTTCGGCGGCCTCTGCCCAAGAAACTTACAGCGCTTTGGGCCAGTCCCGAGCGCACAGTTGCTAGCCTAGCAGAGGCTGCCTTGGCGTATTCTGGATGTGTACAGCAACCGCTTGGGTAAGCAGAAAACTCGGCGCCCGGGGAAGACTGGGACGCAGGGGCGCGGGCTCACTCTTCGCCGAGTGAGCGGGTTAGCCGATTAAGCGCTCTGCGCGCGACCTTGTCCTGTGGACGATTCCGTAGGATCCGTTTATAAAGAGCAATGGCTTCGCTCTTCCGTCCCGCAGAAACATAGGTTGCAGCTAAAGCTCGCTGGAGGGGGGATTTGTCACTAGCCAGGCCGATCGCTGCTTCAAACTCGACGATGGCAGCATTGAAGTTCCCGGTCTTGCGGTGGATCCTGGCAAGCCGGATTCGCAGCTCGAGGCGCTCAGGCTCGAGTTTCAAAGCCTCACTATACAATCTCGCAGATTGGCCGAGCTGCCCAAGGCCCTCATAGGTTCTCCCCAAAGCCCGGCGGGGCCAGGCGTCTTTAGGAGCCCGGGCGATGGCTGTCTCAAGATCAGCGATAGCTGCGTCGATATTTCCGGCCTTGAGGCGGGTCTCGCCCAGACGTACACGAGCGGCGGTATATCGAGGATTGATCGCGAGCGCTTCCTGGTAGAGTGCTATAGCTTGATCGAGCTTTCCGATCGATTGGAAGATCTCTGCCAGCACGAAGCGTGGTCGCTCGACCTCAGGAAATAGGGAATTCGCTGTTTCAAGCTCGGCGATGGCGGCATCGATCTTGCCACTCTTGCGGTAAGCTTCGGCAAGCTTCTCACGTGTGTCGAGATTATTCGGCTCGTCTTCCAGCCTCGCTCTAAGCACCGCTTCCTCTGACAGCCCACGAGATCGGCGTAACCTCTTCAACATTCCGACAGCCCCCCGCGACTTATCTTTCTGGGGAAGATCGAGTGCCGCGATCGAAGCTTCAGCTTCTTCGAAAGTCAACGGCTTGGTGCGCTTAATGAGCTTGACCCCTCCGTTCGGGGAATCGAACCGGGCGATTGTTCGATGCGCGCTGGCGAACCTGGCGGGAGGTGATTGAAGGAATCGGGCGGCCGCGATACCATACGGCACTCCCATTCTAGGAGGTTTAGGATCAGGGTACAGAAGGTAATCGCTATTCAACAACTTCTCAAAATTAAAACCCGTCCCTCGTCGATTGTGAGCCTGGGCAGAGATCCGCACGCGGCCGTGGTTCCCATCTTGTATCAAGAAATATCGGAGCCTAGGCATCCAGAGGTCGCCTGTGGTCATAAGACTACACGGCCGACGCTCTCGGCATTTGGGGTCCTTGAGCACCGTACGCAGCACATCGCGAGCCGGCCAGCGGTCTGCTTCGGGAGGGGTGGGACAGAAGACCGTCGTCAGCCGAGACCGGCAAGCCTGGTCCAAAGGAGCACCCAAGGCCACAGCGAAGGATCGGTTCCAAGGCGAAACTCCCCATGTCACCACGGAATAGATGAATGCACTGCAAGCTGCCGCAAGCACGATCAATGGCCTGGACAGCCACTTCGAACGGATATACATAATGCCCACGGCCGTAGTGGCCGCCGCCACCGGTAGTACATAAGCAAAATACCACCAGGTTCTGGGTATTGGCCTGAGGCTCCATATTGAATACGTCACGATCAGCGTGAAAGCGAGAACCAATGCCGGGACGCGCCGCTTCACCAGTATAGATACGACTCCCACTATGAGAAGCAGCGTAAGGACATTCGAGATCGCGCTCGGCGTAGTCTGCACCCAGCGCCATAGAAGAGAGTCGACCTCGGGGAAACCCTGCATACGGGCCGGCCCTCTTTTTGCCGCATCGCCATACACTTCCATGTCACCAAGGAGACCGTAGCTGAAGTTGACATACCAGGCCAGGGGCAGGCAGAGCGCAAGCACCCCCCCAGGCAAAAGTCCGAGCAAAAAGAAACGATCACTAACCTTGCCAGAAAACCACCTCAATGTATTCGTAAGCTGCCGCGGAAACTTCGGACGAGTGCAAAAGAGCGACAAGTAGACAAACGACGCAAAGGCAGGAACCGCCATAGCCCAGGCAAAGTATGGATGTGTAAGCAAGCCAAAGGCCAACGTAGCGCAGTAAAGCCAGGCAGACCTGATTGAGCGCTCCTTTATCACCATCAATAACAGCCAGAGGCTCAGAGCAACACAGGCTGGCAAGGCAGCGTGCGGAAGATAAGTACGCGACAGGTGGATAATGGGTGGATATGAGACGACCAGAAGAGTGCCCAGTAAGCCAGCCACATCATTGGCAGCAAGGCGCCCTATGTTATATACAGAGACCATCAAGAGCACCAGAAAAACCAGGTTTACCGCAAGCGCCGCATCCTCCGAACGCCCGAAGACACGAATAAACGGAACAGTTAGAAGCTGATAAAGAGGTGGCCGGCCTTCGACGCTCAACCGTTCAAGTGAGACCCAGAAGTTGCCGAGGGACTTCTGGTCGGAGTTATCTACAAACGACAAGAGCTTAGTCAGATATATGTAACAATCACCCTTGATCATACGGCTCTGATCTTGCCGAATCCAAAACGTATTGATGGTGGCAACGACAGCCATGAGCAGCACTAACGCAATGTGCCACTTATGCTTCATTACTAGGCTTTTGCCGTAGGCCCGATCGGTCATAGGACTCTTCACAGTGTACAACTCGCTGATTGGAGGGTTGATGAGGCTCTCTGACCCGGCCGATGATCGCCTGATTCGAGGCGTCTGGTGCCCGCCAAGGACCGCGTTGTACGCCCCGGTGGCGCCTCCCTAACTAAAGAAGGCGGGCTTATGGAGACTTCATACATGCTCTGCGAGCCGCTCCGGCGTGCGGCCGGGGAACGCTGATCCTATCAAGCTCATATCATCTCGGGCGGAAGCCATGGGAAGGAGGACGCACGGGTCGCGCTCGAAGCGTCCTCCTCCTGTGAGAATCTTGCGCAACGGCCCCTCGATCGCTCTGGTCGGTCAGAGACAAGCTCGCTTGAGCAGCTTCACGTAGGCCTGGGCGGCCGCTTCCCAGGAGTGACGCTCAACAACTCGGGCACGGCCCGCCGCTCCCATTCGCCGAGCCGTCTCGCGGTCGCGCATCAGGGCCAGAAGAGCATCGCCGAGCTGTCGCGGCTCGTCGAGGGCAAACAACAACCCGGTCTCGCCATCGTCGACCAGCTCATCATTACCGATCACGCGGCTCGCCACCACCGGCAGACCGCTGGCCATGGCCTCGGTCACGGTATTGGGCAACCCCTCGTAGAGAGACGGATTGACGAAGCAGTCAGCGCTCCGATAAAGCGAAACCAGCTTCGGCTTGGCCATCCACCCGTGCCAGAACACGCCATCGGTCAGCCCCAGGCGCTCTGCATACTCGCGGAGTCCCGGCCCGAGGGGACCATCGCCGGCGATGTCGAGCCTGAATTCCGTTACGCCCTGACGGCGCAGTCGCGCCAGCTCGTCGAGCAGGACTTCCAGATTCTTCTGTTTCTGCAGCCGACCGGCAAAGAAGATCCTGAAGGACGCGCCGGAGCCCGCGCGATCCTCCGCGGGGTGGAACATCGCGCAGTCGACGCCGTTGGGGACCACCTCGACCGGAAACGGATCGGTCTTGACAGCCAAGTCGGCGAGCCCTTGGGAATTGGCGACGATCGCTCGTGCCGAGCCTAGGATTTTCCGGCGCAGCCACCGGATTCGACGGTGGGTACGATCGAGCTCGGGGATCAGACCCGGGACGTCGCCGCCTTGGAGCGACACCAGATAGGGCAGCCTGCGAAGCGCCCGGAGCCAGTAGCCGACAAGCCCCGACGGTAGGGTGAAGTAGACGATCATGCCTTCGATCCGCTCACGCCGGGCGATCAACGGCGCATAGACCAGAGCCGACGTGGCGAAATGCTGCATCTGCCTCACGTCGGCGCGGTCGATCATCTTTCTCAAGGCCGGGATCCGGTGGACGCGCACGCCCTCCTCGACTTTTAGCCCTCGGTACTCCCTGAACGCGGAGGTCACGACGCTGACCTGGTGACCCTGCTGTGCCAGCGTGGTCGCCAGGAAACCGCTGGCATTCGAAGCACCGCCACCTACCGGGGGGTACTCGTAGTTGACGATCAAGAGACGCAAAAAGATCTACCCCGGGGAATTATCCGATATCCAACTTCGTTCAGCAAGCGACGCCCGGACTCATTCTTTCATCCGTGCAACGGCCGTTCAATTCAGTCACGAAGGCCCGTTTGCCGGGAAACAAAAGCTCCGTCACGGGCGCTGGCCAAGAGTCGCAGTAGTATATTCGCGCAGCGCGATGACCTTCAGCCTCTACTCAGGGCAGGCCTGGTGGTTCGTGCGGACCCAAGAAGGCGACAGACAACGGGAGCATGCCGGTCAAGGATCAGATCTCGAGCGCACTTCTCCCGAACTCTGGCTCGGTGCTTAAAGACCTGACGGTGGCGTTGGCCCTCATCGTCACCGCTGTCGCCTACTACGGCCACTACTACGATCACGGTTTCAACGTCAGTGACGAGGGCTCCGCCGTCCTGATTACCCAGCGGCTGCTGGAAGGAGAGCGCCCTTTCCTCGATGTCGAGATCGGCTACGGTCTGCTCTGGTTCTATCCCCTCGTCCTCCTCTTCAAGTGGACGGGGGTCAGCTTCATCGCCCTGCGGATCTATTTCTTTGCGTTGGCGACTGCCACGGCCGTGCTGGCATTCCTGACCGTCCGACGACATACCGAGCGTCGGGGTTTGGCAGCCGCTGTCGCCTTGCTCATCCTGGCCCTACCAGGAACCCCTCACAAGACCTACATACCGCTGATCGTCGCCGCCAACATGTTTTGCCTGCCGCTGCTTGGGCCCGGACACCGTGAGCTCAGCCGAATTCAAGTCCTGGTGCCGGGCCTGGTGGCCGCGATCAGCTTTCACATCCGGCCCGATCTTGGCCTGGTCGCGATGCTCGTTCTACTCGCGGTCCTGACCCTGCAGGCCCTGACCCGGCCTCGGGACTGGCGACGGCGGCGGGCTCAGCTCGGGAGAATAGCGGTGTACCTGAGCACAGCCACCCTCGTGCCGACCCTCCCGCTGATCATGGTCGCTCGGTCTCAGGGCTTCCTCGACCCCTTTCTGGATCTGCTCCGACAACCCTTCGTCTTGCTGGCTGAGATTCTCGGCAGCGTCTGGTCCCAAATGGGGAATATCGTCGCCATGATCCTCTGGACACCGGTCGCCTGGGCGAACCCAGCCCAGACGCCCGCGACCGCGGCGACCGCGGAAGCGGGCAAGACGATGGCGAGACTTCCCTTCGCCGCCATCTGGCAGGGTCCGAAGCACGACCTGGCGATTCTCACCTACCTGCCGATCCTGACCCTGGTTCTGCTTGGCCTTTTCATCGGTGGGACGGTGTTGAGACGCGGCGTGCCATCCAAACCATCGTCAGAAGCCCTCGGATTCGCGGCAATTCTGGGATTGACCTGCTCGACCTATCCGCAGTTCTTTCTGTTTCGACCCGACCTGCCTCATCTCTCGCAGTTCATGCCCGGCTACCTGGTGTTGGTCGGGATCTACCTCGGAAAGTGGCTGCCTGCAACCCCCGGATTGCTGCAGGCAGGTGGCGCCGCGAGCCGGCTCGAGCGGCGCCTGGATCTCCTGGTACGTTGGGCGACGGCGGGCTTGCTTCTCGCTCACGTCGTCTTCTATGTCTGGTACGCCATCCCGCGACCGGGTACCGGGTCGATCGCCCTCGCTCGTGACAGGACCGAGCGTTTTCAAGGTGCCAACGGTGTCGACATAGCCGTCACTCCGCAAGAGCGTAGATACCTGAATAGAGTGACCCGGATGGTCATGGATCACACGACGGAGGACGAGGTTCTCCTATGTGTCCCCTATTGCCCAGGCATCAATGTGATGACCGACCGCCGGACTATCCTGCGTCGGCTGTACCTGGACGACGGCATGCTGACCCTGGAGCCCGACTGGCAACAGCGAATCACCGAGCAGATCGACTTCGAGCGCGTGCCGTTGATCATCGTTCGGGATTGGGCTCCCAACCGAACCGAGATCTCGCGGTTCAAGAACTGGGCGTCTGTCGTCATGAGCCATCTCGCCGCATGCTACGAGCTCACCGAAAAAGTGGGGCACACCCGGATCTACCGACGAGCACCGAGAGCAAGAGCCGAGATCGAACCTCGATCGGACCAGGCGACGGTTTGCGCCGAGGACAGAGAGCATTTGACCGACATCTACCTGCAAACTCTCGACGCCGCTGAATTCGAGCGCCGGGGCACGGATTTCGCGAGCCCGATCTTCGACCCCCAGCGCGTCGCCGATCAAGTCGGTCGTCGCGCCGAAGAGCTCAAGGGCGGCGTGGATTACGACTTCGAACGTCTGGAAGAAATCGATCGGCGTCTCGCCGGTGTCGACCGCGAGCGGGCGCTTCGAAAGATCTTCGAGCAGGTGACGAGCGACGCCGATTCCAATACCGAGAAACATGTTGCAGTGGCTGATTTCCTGAGCAAGGCGATCCGCCATGGGCGGCTGAATCCGACCTACCGAGAGACTTATCTCCGTGAGCCCGTCGAGCACCCGAGCTTGCTCAGAGTCATGGACCCACTGGTGCTGCTCGAGCTCAGCGAGGGCGGGAGCGGTCGAGTGGCGGCGGTCGCCGTTGACCTCTGGCGCGCCGCCGGCCTGGAGGCACGCCAGGTTCGACTCGGCCTAGGCACCGTGGCTGAATTGTTTTATGACGGAGGTTGGCACTATCTCGATGCAAATATCTTCAGCGGGGCCGAGATGATCCGAAACCCCGACGGCACCATACCCTCACTGGCCGAGCTGAGCCGGACTCCGCTAGCGATCGATCGCCTGGCGTCACACATAGAACCGACAATCGACGGGAGGTTGACTGTGACCTCACCGCGCTATCCATCCTTCAGCTACTTCGGCTTCTGTACAGACTGCGGACAGCCCAGGGCCTATCGCACCAAGATCGGCACCCGGCGCCAGCAAGCCTGGGATCGACACTTCGGCTGGACCGCCGCCTTCACTCGTCTGGACGAAGCCGATGACCTCGTCATCTCGAACATTCCAGAACGATTCCAGCCCGGTGCTCCGCGCTTCTTGAGTGTCGATGTCGGCCCCCCTTCTGGTGAGACTGTGCTGGTCGATATTCTCTGGCGAGCGTCGTCAGACCACGACGGCGATCTTGCCGGCTACCGGATCTTCGTATCGAAGCAGTCGCGGGGCTGGTCGTACAGTCCAGGCGACGTGGCCGCCGCGGTCCAAACCTATTGGAGCCATCCCGACGGCTGGAAACCCGAGATGTATGACCGCTTGCCCGAGCTCCCGAAATCGGACGTGGCGCTGGTGACCACCGCGACAG
>JAAUYI010014710.1_pt1 | contig 12372 bp, 5 predicted proteins | sample 7278041 | NCBI WGS metagenome assembly JAAUYI01 (sample SAMN14350216, study PRJNA611818) | marine sediment metagenome | isolation source: surface marine sediment (0.6m) | place: French Polynesia: Moorea | collected 2018-08
GCATCGATGTGGACAACACGGCTGGCGGTGCGCTCGATCTGGGTGATCTCACCGCCGATGGCGGCATTGCGCTCGATACGACCGGCACATTGACCGCCGGGACAGTAGATGTCGTCGGCGCTCTGACAGTCGGCCAGACCGCGCTGCCGAGTTCGATAACCTTCACCGGCAATGTTGTCGCCGGCAGCATGGATATCGACGGCATTGCGGCGGGCACGCTTGATGCGCAGGATCTCACGGCCAATGCGGGAGATATCGATGTCGACGTTGGCTCGATCACCGCTGGCGATGTCAGCGCGACCGGCAATGTCGCGCTTGACGGGGCGGGCACGATCGCGCTCACCAATGCGACCGCCGACAGCGACACGAGCGGGGCCGGAGACCTGTCAATCGGCAGCGCCACCATTCCGGCCCAGCTGACGGTCACCGGCACAGCGAGCGGCGTGAACACTTCGCTGCACGCGACGACCATGAACGTGACCACCGCGACGGCTACTGGCGGCGACCTGGTCCTGTCAGGCGATACGCTCGTGCTCGGGACGGCGCAGGCGACCAACAATGTCATCGCCGACGCGACCACGTCGATCACCGCCGACACTATCACCGCAGACAGCGACACCAGCGGTATGGGCGATGTCGAAGTCGGGCTGATCACGCGGCCCAACGTCCTCACCATCAATACCGCGGTGACCGGCGTCAACATTACGCTTGAGGCCGACACGCTGAATATCGCGAATGGCCTGTCGAACAACGGTAACATCACGTTGAGGGGCGATACGCTCGACCTTACCGATATCGCTGCGATGGGCGGTGACGTGACGCTCGAAGCGACGGGCAACGTCACCACCACCACGATCGCGGCAACCGCGGCAGGATTGGTTGGTGGGAACATCGATGTGGACAGCACCGCTGGTGGTACGCTTGATTTGGGCGACCTGAGTGCCGATGCCGGGATCACTCTGGATACCGCGGGCGGCATCACCACTGGCGTCGTCAATGCTGGCGGAACTGTTCAGGTGGGCGGTACTGCGCTTCCGAGTTCTGTCGATTTCACCGGCAATGTCACGGCAGCTGCGATCGACGTCGACACGGCGGCCACCGGGACAGTCAATGCGCTTGATCTCACGTCGACCGCTGGCGCCATCGACATCGATGCCGGGTCGATCACCGCCGGTGTGGTCGATGCCACAGGCGGCGATGCATTGCTGACCTCGGGAACCGGCAACCTGTTCACGACATCGATCACCACGACGGGCGGCAGTATCGATGTCGACAGCACGGGCGGGGGCGCGGTCGCGGTGGGCGATCTTACCTCCGATATGGGGATTGCGCTCGACACAAGCGGCCTGCTGAGCGCAGGGACCGTTAACGCCACAGGCGCATTGACGGTTGGTCAGACTGCAATGCCGATCGCGACCACGTTTACAGGCAATGTAGTTGCGGGCAGCGTGGATATCGATGGCGCGGCTACCGGTACGCTGACCGTACAAGACCTCACCGCCAATGCGGGAGACATCGACATTGATGTCGGGTTGATGGTGGGAAGCAATATTGCCGCGACCGGCAATGTTGCGATCGACGGGGCGGACACGATCTCGATCATCAATGTAACCGCCGACAGCGATACGAGCGGCGCAGGCGATCTCTCGATCGGTAGCACAACCATTCCGGGTCAATTGAACATCACCGGCACGGCGAGCGGCGTTAACACTTCGCTGCACGCCGCCTTGATGAATGTCACCACCGCGACGGCTACGGGTGGGGACCTGGTTCTGTCCGGCGATACACTCACCGTCGGAACGGCGCAGGCGACGAACAATGTCATCGCCGATGCCACCACCTCGATTACGGCCGACACTATCACCGCCGACAGCGACACCAGCGGCATGGGCGATCTCTTCATCGGCAGCATCACGGCACCCGGGCAGTTGACCGTCAATGGCGTCGCCAGCGGCGTGAACGCGTCGCTTCAGGCGGGTACCATGAATGTCACCACCGCCACGGCGACCGGCGGCGATCTGGCTCTGTCCGGCGATACGCTCACCGTTGGGACGGCGCAGGCGGCCAACAACGTCATCGCCGACGCGACCACTTCGATTGCGGCCGATACGATCACTGCCGACAGCGACACCAGCGGCATGGGCGATGTCTCGGTCGGATCGATCACTGCGCCGACGCAGCTCACAGTCACGACCACTACGGGGGTCAACGTATCGCTTCTGGCTGGCGAGATTACCGCTACGGACACAACCGCGACCGGCGGCGACGCGACGCTCAATGCCAGCGGTGACATCACCACGGGCACGATCACGGCGACTACTGTTGGCATGGCCGGCGGCAATATCGACGTCGACAGCACCGGTGGCGGCGCGCTCGATCTCGGTACGCTGACCGGTGATGCCGGTATCACCCTGGATACGACCAGCAGCATCACGACCGATCAGGTGACAGCAGGTGGCGTGCTTCAGGTAGGCGGCACGGCGCTTCCCGGCACGGTCACGTTCAATAGCGATGTGACGGCTTCCGCCATCGATATCGACACGGACCCTGCGGGCAGCGTAACCGGAACGAACCTCACCGCTTCAGCTGGCGATATCGATGTCGATACAGGCTCGCTCACTGCGGATGCGGTAACCGCGACGGGCAACGTCCTCGTCGATGGCGCGAACGCGATCGCGATCGGAACGGCAACTGCGGACAGCGACGCCAATCTTACCGGCGCACTCGCAATCGGGACCACAACTGCTCCCGACACGCTGACTATAACCGGCGCAAGTACCGGCACTGCCGTGACCTTGCTTGCCGACAATGCCGTTACCGTGGACACCGTGAGCTCGACCGTTGCCGATGTGGTGATTGCATCGGGTGGTTCGGTGACCACGCAGGACGTCATGGCGGCAGGCGCAGTCGACATTTCCGCTGCAACTTCGCTGGCAACCGGAAACGTAACGGCGATGGGCGGCGATGTTGCTCTTTCGGGCGATGATGTCACCGCTCTCGCTGTCACCGCTACCGACGGTATCTTTGTCGACGGCGCTGGCTCGATTGACCTGCAAACTGCAACGGCAGACAGCGACGGCAATCTTGCCGGAGACCTGAATCTCGGCACAATCACGGCGCCCGGATCGGTCGTGGTCGCAGGCGCCAGTTCGGGTGCGAATGTGACGATCAACGCGACGGGCACGGTGACAGCCGACGCGCTCACGGCCACCGTCGGCGATATTTCCATCGACGCGGTCGGCGACGTGACCACCGCGGACACCGTCGCTTCGGGCAGTGTTACGATCCAGTCCGACGCAGGGCTCGTAACGCAGATAATCACAGCGAATGGCGGCAACGTGACGCTATCGGCGAGCGACATTGTGTCGGACGTGGTCCAAGCGACCGGCAATCTCACGATCGATGGTACCGACGACGTCATGCTCGCCAGCGCGATCGCAGACAGCGACATGAACGGCACGGGTGACCTCGCAATCGGGACCACCACTCCTCCCTCGAGTGTGACCATCGCTGGCGCAAGTTCGGGTGTGAACACGACGATCGTGAGCGCGGGCGTGCTCGCAGCCGACACGGTGGACGCGACCGGGGGCAGTGCGAGCCTCATGGCCACTACCATTACCGCCAACACAGTGACCGCGGCAGGCGGCGATGCCATTCTGAATGCGACAGACGGCATCACGACCAATGCGATTTCGGCGGCAGGCGGGAACATCGATGTCGATAGCGCCGGAGGCGGCACTCTCACCCTCGGCGACCTGGCAGCTGGCGCAGGGATTGCGCTCGATACAACCGGTAACGTCGAGGCTGGAGCAGTCTCGGCAGGCGGTGCGCTTCGGATAGGCGATGCAGCCACCCCGGCTTCGGTCAGTCTGACTGGCAATGCCATGGCTGGAAGCGTGGGCATCACATCCGCCGGTGCATTGAGCGCTCAAGATGTGACAGCGACCGCGGGCGCCATCAACGTGATTGGCAGCGAGATGACGGCTGGTGCGGTCTCCGCAACAGATGGCATCACCATCGACGGGGCCGGTCCCATAACTCTCGCCAGCGCCGCTGCCGATAGCGATGGGAACGATATCGGCGATCTCACGATCGGTGCGACTACCGCTCCTTCCGACCTAACGATTGCGGGCGCGGTGTCGGGGGCGAATGTCACCACATTCAGCGATGGCACGACCACGCTGGGCGACGTATCGACAACCACCAGCGAAACGAACATCACCAGCGCCGGGGCGACGACCATAGCCAGTGTCGATACAGGAGAGCTCACGATCCTCTCGGGTGGGTTGCTGACGATCGGTGCGATCGATGCCTCTGGAGTGGCCGTGCTCGAGAGCGCCGATATCGATCTGCAGGGCGCGGTAGATGTCGGAGGGGCGAGCCTTACCCTACGCTCGACTCCGGACACGAGTGTCGGCGTAGGTTCCGGAACCGGCGACTACCAGCTCGACGATGCCGAAGTGGACCTGATCAGCACCGGTACGCTCATCATCGATGCGGTGGATCAGGAAATCGGAATTGGCGGTGTTTCCTTCACCGATCAGGCAGGGGCGGATGAAGTCATACTCGCCACTTCCGGCACGGGTAGCCTCATTAGTATCACTGGCGATATCTCCGGCGCGGGCGCTTCGCGACTATTCCGGTTCGGCGGCGATCCCACCACCGGTGACATGCTCGCCGAGCGGATCACCATGGACATCGAGGCAGCGACGATCGACTTCTCCGACTCGACGCTTGAGTTGTTTGGCGAAGATATCGTGTTCGGCAACCAGACCTTGATAGACGAGGTCGCGGGGCGTGACAGCGGCGATCTGGCGCTCAACCTGGTCGGCGACGCCAACTCGCTGTTGTTCAACCCACTGCTGGCAGGCGGCATTGGCGGCCAGCGTATCGCCGATCCAGTCTATCTGCGGGCCGGGAACATCTCGGTTAGCTACGGCAATTCCGCGCTGTTCCAGAACACCGCACCGCCTGCAGAGGGTGGAACGATCTTCACAGGGATCGAGCTGGGTGATTTCGGCAGCGGCGGAATCCTCAATCTCGATGCAAGGGACGACACCAACACGTTTGCATTCTTCGGCAAGATCAATGGCCTTGAAGGAACAGCTGCCGCTCTGGCTGGTGGCAGTGTTATCCTGCTCGGTGCTGATGTCCGGCTGCCCGATTCGCGCGTGAACGGGTGCATAATCGGAAGCGGCGCGGATTGCGTGACGACGATTGTCGGGACGACGACCATTTCCATCCCGCGCGAAGCGGTGGAATTGCTGACTGCCGATGCCGGCTTGCTGGTTCCGTTCGACCCGCTGGTCGGCACCAACAATGAAGGCCTGTTCTCCGATGCGGCAACAGGTGATGACGAGGATTGCGAACGAGATGAAAATGGCGCCTGCATTGGGTCATAAGGAGATCAAAGCGATGCCCCCCTTTCGCTTGACCAGAATGTTGCTGGGCGGTGCGGCAATTGGCGCCGTCCTGACCGGCTGTGCGTCAAACCAGACTGTTGGAACTGCAGTCGGGTTTACGCTCGGTTCCAATGCCAACGGCGAGCCGTGTTCTGCCTCGCAGAACTGGACCGACGAGAGCTACGGCGATGCGGCGATCAAGTTCAGCGACACCTACTCGGTCAATTGCCGGGGGGCGACGTCAGGCGTCCTTTCGCGGGTGCGTGCATTCGACTCGGCCTCGGAACGCGACGAATTCTCGGCATCGCTGACTTGCGGGGAAGCGATCGGGATCGACCTAGAGGGCTTCCGCGATGCGACCGCGCGCCGGTGCCTCGATCCGGCACTAGGTTTCGCTACGATCGTCGTCGATGCCGAAAATGGTGGTACGGTATTCCAGATTTCCTCCGCTCCAAATTCAGTCGGGGCAGGATATCAGGCTGCGCGTATCCTCGCTGGGCTGGATCAGCCCGCAACCGCTCGCTCGGACCGGACGCCGGTTGACCTTGCCAGTGTGCCAGCACTCCCTCCGGGTGCGTCCCTATCCCTGGTCGAGCCGTCTGCAGGAGAGGCGTTGACCACAATACTTGGTCGCGGGACCGCGCTAAATTTCCGCGGATTGCATGCAGCGGCTTCGCGGTTCCTGCGCACTGCGCTTACCGACCTTCCCGACGACGCTCCCGGACAGATTCGTGCCGAGCTCTTGCTTGAAGCGGGGCTTGCCGATTCGAACATCGAGTTTTTCGGCTCGGCCAAGCGCAACCTCGATGCTGCCAGTCGCGAAATCGGACGGCTCGGCAGTGCGGAGCAGCGGTTGCTGCAGCCCAAACTTCAGATTTATCGTGGCCTGGACGCGCTCAACCGGCGCGACTTCGAGCAGGCGCGCTCTATCCTTGCGTTCCTGTCGTCTGACGGGCTTGGCTCGGCCCGGGATCTGAGCGATCCGACCACGCTGGTCCGGCTCAACTCCTCTCCGGAAGAGGTGGCGGATGTCCGGTCCTCTATTGCGCTTCCGGACGAAGAGGCGCTGCGAGAGGCATTCCTGCGGATTCAAGGCAACTGGGCGCGGAGCGTGGCTGAGCTGGCGCTCGACAATCCGGTCGGTGCCGACGCGGCGATCACCGTTGCGCAAAGCGGCTTGGTGGATCTCGCAGCTGCCTTGCGTAGCGCAAAGATCAGGGAAGACGGCCTGTTCTGGCTCAACGCGCGGCTGCTTCGTCAATCCGGCCGAATTCAGGCATCTCGCGGCGACTACGGGGCGGGTATCTTGGCGTTCGACGAGGCCATTTCGGAATTGACGCGAGGGGCGCTCGCACGTGGCGGGACGGGGCGCGACCCGGCGATCGCCGAGCTTCTGCTTGAGCGGGCGGCTCTGATTGCCCGGTCGGGCGCACCACAAGCGGACGTGGATGAGGCCTATGGCGAGGCTGTGGACGTCCTCGTGGAAGCGCGGGATGAAAGCGCGAGCTTCTCGACCTCGTTGTTGCAACCCTATCTGGATCAACTGGCGACGCAGATTGAAGCAGGAGATGCCGAGGCAGCGGCCTACTATTTCGAGGCCCTTCAAATCGTCGGTGAAACTGGTGCCGCGCGCCAGTTGAGTGCTTTGCAGGATATCGTCGCACAGGACTCGGGCATCGGTGCCAAGCGTCGCCAGCAGACCGATCTCTTGCGCCAGATCAGCCAGATAGACCTCGATATCGAGGATGCGCGCGAGCTGGGGCAGTCGGTCGCTGAACTTGAAACCCAGCGGATTCAGTTGCAATCGCGCTATTTCGAGGTCGATGCGGAATTGCAGAGCGAGTCCCGCCTCAGCCAGGTCTCGACAAAGCCGGCCGAACTGGCGGACCTGCAGGCGGCCTTGCGTCCTGGTGAAGCGTATGTGCGTTTCGCAGCCATGGGCGACCGCGTGTTCGGCATGCTGGTCGAAAAGGATAACGCTCACACGATCCGGCCGGGTGCAACGGTCGAGGAAGTGTTGGCGATCACCAATAGCCTGCGCGCATCGATCGATGGCCGGATCGCACAAGGCGACCTAGTTGAATTCAACGTGACCGATGCAGCGCTTTTGTACCAGAACCTGTTCCGCGAAGTGGACGGGATTTTGCGCAGCAAGGAGGAACTGGTCGTCGATGGCGGAACAGTTCTGGCGGGTCTGCCGGCTTCGGTGTTGGTCAGCGATCGCGGCGCGGCCTTGCGGTTTACGCGGCAGGAGGATCGGTTCGACTATAGCGGGATCGAATTCCTGGCGACGCTGATGCCGACTTCGGTCGCGATGTCGCCGCGAAGCTTTATCGTTTCGCGTAACCTGCCCGAATCCGAAGCGCCGCGAGACCTCATCGGTTTCGCCTCGCCTCAACCGATCACCTCAGTTCCGGGATCTGGTGATCAGATCAAGATCGGAAATTGCCTGATCACGCCGGCCCAGCTCGCCGGTCTTAGCCGGCGTTTCACGCCGATCCCGTCCGACGAAATCGGCTACGCCGCCGAGGCGCTAGGCCTGCGCGATGGTCCGACACTGGTAAGCAATTCCGCCTTTACCGACACCGCGGTGCTCGGCCGTGGGCAGGAAGGTGGCGATCTCGGTCAGTACAAGGTGCTCCACTTTGCTACTCACGGCCTGACCGAAGGCATGTTCGGCTGCCTGCAATCACCCGCTGCGCTGCTGACCTCGTTCGGACAGGACGGGGAGTCCGACCTACTGCTCGATTTCGAGGAGATTGCTGGGCTCAAGCTTGACGCCAATCTCGTGGTACTCTCCGCCTGTCAGACAGCCTCGGCGATCGGTGAGCGCACGGCACGACTGAATGGCGATTCCCAGCCGGGTTCGACGCTCGAAGGCTTGGTCCGTTCGTTCTTCGCGGCGCAGGCGCGCGCGGTGATGGCGACCTACTGGCAAACGCCGAATACCGGCGAGAGCGAGATATTCATGCGCGAATTCTATCGCAGTGGCCGAACCAACGACATCGCCAACGCCCTCAACCAGGCGCAGCGCCGGATGATCACCGAACCGAACACGTCTCATCCCTATTTCTGGGGCAGCTTCTTCGTAGTGGGCGATACGGACAACCGTATGCTGGATCAGGCCGGGTCACGCCGCGCGTCGCTCGAAGAACCGGGCGAAGAAATGGAAAGCTAACCGATGCCTCCCGCCGCCCGTATCACAGACATGCACACCTGTCCGATGGTCAATCCCGGGCCGGTTCCACATGTCGGCGGGCCAATCATCAAGGGGCAGCCGAACGTCCTGACATGCTTCATGCCGCAGGCGCGTGTGACCGATCAATGTGTGTGCGTCGGACCGCCAGACGTCATTGTCAAAGGCTCGATGACGGTTCTGGTTGGTAACCTTCCAGCGGCTCGTTTGGGCGACATGACCGCGCATGGCGGTGTGATCGTAATGGGTGCTCCGACCGTGCTGATCGGCGATGGCTCGAATGCGCCAGGCGGCAGCGCGGGTGCCGGGATGGGCATGTCCAGCAAGGTCCCCTTCAGTGCGCCGAACCTTCAGGCGAAAGCCATGATCGAAGCGCACAAGGCTGCCAAACCCTTCTGCCGCCTCTGCGAAGCCTAGGCGGCAGCGTGCCGGGCTGGTTTGCAATCGTCGATGGAGCCGCCGATCCGCGGCTTTATCCGGTGGTTTCAGAAAGCTCCAAACACGCCTGTCTCTACGAAGACGACTACCCGGAAGATACGCGCGCTGCGCTCCCCTACTTGGTCGAAATGATCGAGGGAGAGCAGCTGCCTGACCTTTGGCGCAAACATGAGCCTGGGCGGTTCTGGGGCATCGTGGTGCAGTCCTCGCTCGACTTCGCTGCCCTGCGTCGGCACTTGCGCAAGTTCACCACGGCACGGCTACCGCTCGGCGATGTCGTGCTGTTTCGGTATTGGGATCCGCGTGTCTTCGTGACCTTCGCAGAAGCAGGGAGCGATGAGGAGATCGGCCCATTCTTCGAGAAGATCGATGCGGTGATAGCCGATCTCGGACCGGAGGGCCGACGGCGCTACTCATGGGATGACGGGGTGCAATCCTCGTTCGCACCGCCCAGGACACAAACAGCCCAGCCGGAGGCGCACGGCTGACGTGCGGTCGTCACTCGTTCTCGTCGATTGCGGCCTTGGTCGAGTCCCGCTGTGTCGTGAACATGATCAACGCTTCGCCCGCCAGGGCTTCGACTTCGGAGGTTTCAAACGTCAACGGATCGAGCGGTTCGCCATTGATCCGGATCTCGTAATGCAGGTGCGGCCCGGTGGATCCGCCGGTCGTTCCAACGTAGCCGATGATCTCGCCCTGTCGCACTTCCTTGCCGGGTACGAGACCCTCGGCAAAGGCGTCGAGATGCATGTACCAGGTCTGCATCCCCTCCTGTTCCTCGTGACCGAGCCGGATGAAATTGCCGGCCGCGCCGCGCGGACCGGCGAACAGCACGGTCGAATCGCCAGACGCGTAGATCGGCGTCCCGGTGGGGGCGGCGAAGTCGACGCCGTTATGTTTCTTCTGCCGCTGCGAGATCGGATGGGTGCGATAGCCGTATTTCGATGTGATCCGCGCCCCGTCCACCGGCGTGCGCATCAGCCCGCGCTCGTTGCCCTGGCCACTTTCGTCGAACCAGCGCTGTTCGGTTTCGTCGGGCGGGGTGAAGGCATAATAGGTCTTGCTGCCTTTGCTGGTATTGAGCCGGACATAGAGCAGTTTGGGCGGCACCGTGTTGCGCCCGCTTTCGGTGACGGTTTCTTCCCAGGTGGCAGAAAACGTATCGCCGATGGCCACTTCGCGCTGGAAGTCGAAATCGAACGAGAACGCCTTGGCGAAGGGGGTCGTCAGGCTGTCAGGCAACCCGGCTTCGACCGCCGAGGCGTAAAAAGTGTTCTGGTTGATCGTGCCGCTGACAGAGCGGACCTGCATAGTTGCGGCATCGAGGATGTTCTCGCGCTTGAAGGTTCCGTCGGATTGCCGCGTGAGTTTGACCGACGTGCCGTTGGGCAGTTCGGCTGTGATGGTGCGGAGCGTCGTCACCTCGCCCTCGCCGGCGAGTTCGACCGCCACCCGCATTTGCTCTTGCGTGCCGAGCGCGGCGATCGCTTCTTGCGCTATGGCGAAAGCGTCGCCGGTCGGTATGCCCATCGCCTCGAGCGAAAAACCGAGATCGTCGACACCGCCGACCTGCACGATCCGCACCGAATTGCTCGGGCTTGGTGTGGGCGCGGGAGCCGCACTGGCTGGCGCCTCAGTGCTGGGCACTTCGGCGGGGGTATCGTCGCCGACCGGCCACAGGAACCAGGCGCCTCCGGCGGCCAGAACCAATGCGGCAGGGGCGGCAAGCAGAATCGGTTTCGGTCCGCCCGGTTTGGCGGGTTCAGAGGACGACTCCTCTGGAGGGGCGGAAGTCGGTTTGAGGTCCACCCACGTTTTCGGATCGAAAGAGGTCGTTTCGCGGTTCAATTCCCCGGTGCCCAAGCTGCACGCTGCGAAAGAAAAATCCCTTTGCGGTCAAACAGTGTGCTTTATCTGACCCGCCCTGTATGCTTAGTTGCTTGGGAAAGGGGGAGCAAGGCATGAGCGATCGCAATCGTGTTGCTTGGCGCGAAGGCATGTTCCTTCGTCCGCAGCATTTCCAGGCGCAAGACCGGTTCATGGAATCGTTCGTCTCCGCACGTCACGATTGGACGCAGCCTTATTCATGGGGCTTTTCCGAAGTGGAGATCGACACCGGGCTGGCAGAACTCGGCCAGTTCGCGATCAAGGCGGCCAAAGGCATAATGCCCGACGGGACGCCATTCTCGATACCGGGCGACCAGCCTCCGCCGCAACCGCTCGCGGTCAGCGCGCAGGCCCGGGATGCCGACATCTATGTGACTCTGCCGCCGCGTCAGTCGGGAGCGATCGAGTTCGCCGAAGCCGAGGCCGGTTCGCTCGACGCTCGCTTTGCGACGAGCGAAACGCAAGTCAGCGATAACTTCTCGACTGACCGCGCGATTGAGGCGATCGAGACCGGCGCGCCCAATCTGCGCTTCGGCATGACGCCGGACGAAACCGAAGGGCGCCTGCTGCTCGGCGTCGCGCGGGTACGCGAGGTTTCGGGCAAGAAGCTGATCTTTGACGATCGCTTCATCGCACCAGCCATCGATGTTCGGGCATCGCGCCTGCGCAGTGCGCTCTCCGACCTGATCGGCCGGTCGGACCAGATGGTCGGCGAACTCGCTTTGCGCGCGGCTGAGACCACCGAAGGCGGGCAGGACACCTATCGCGCCTTCCTGTTGCTGCAATCGCTCAACCGCTGGCGCGCGATCCTTCAGCATCTCTCCACCATGCCCGCGATCCATCCCGAGCGAATGTTCGAGAACCTCGTGGCGATGGCGGGCGAGATTTCGACGCTGACCCGCAAGGAACGGCGCCCGCCCGAACTGCCCGAATACGACCACGAGAATTTGCAGGGCTGCTTCGATCCGGTGATCGACCTGCTGCAAACGCTGCTTTCGGGCGAATTCGATCGTTCGGTCGAGCCGCTCGATCTCGAAGCGCGCGGACCCGGTTCGTATATGCACGTCATCAAGAACCGCGCCTTGCTCAAGCAGAGCTACATCTATCTCGCGGTCGCCGACAAGACGAAGTCGATGGAGGATATCCGCAAGCGGTTCCCATCGGTTTGCAAGATCGGACCGAACACCAAGATGCGCGAGCTGGTTGCGAACCAGCTGCAGCCGGGCGTTGCCCTTCGCCACACCACGACACCGCCGACGCAGCTGCACGTACTGCCCGGATACGTCTATTTCGAACTCGATCGCGGCGCGGCCGACTGGCCCGAAATCTACGAAGCCCCGGCCATGGGCATCTTCGTCGCGGATGACTGGCCGGAGCTCAAACTCGAACTATGGGCGGTTAAGCAGAAGCAATGAGCGGTGACGACCGGAACAAGACGGTGTTTCGCCC
>JAAUYI010061299.1_pt1 | contig 12363 bp, 8 predicted proteins | sample 7278041 | NCBI WGS metagenome assembly JAAUYI01 (sample SAMN14350216, study PRJNA611818) | marine sediment metagenome | isolation source: surface marine sediment (0.6m) | place: French Polynesia: Moorea | collected 2018-08
GGATGTGATCGGTCTGGGTAGCCTCAACTTTTATCTGCCTGGCAAGTTGATTGACATGGGTGTCCGGGTTGATGCCATCCTCAGCGATGGTGTCGAGCATTGTGGGAAGATCCAGGTTCTTCTCTTTAATCTCCCGCCAGAGATGTTGCGCTTCCTCTCTACTGGAGGGACCGACTCCAAACTTACCACTTAACGTTGTTCCTTCATCATTGAATAATGCCAGAAATGCCCGGTTAAAGCGAAGACCCTCCTCTGAGGTGATTCCTGCCAGGATAGTTTGGAGAACGCTGTCGAGCTCCAGCGCGTTAAGATAGGCTGTATTCATCTTAAAATTAAGGTTATGCAGGAACTCCATACGAAAATTGGCGCTCACGAGCTTCTGCTGATAAATCCTGTTTTCGATGGCCAACCGTCTTTTTTTCAAGGTATTACGGAGGGTATGGTCAAATTCAGCGGCAGATACAGGTTTGGTGAGATAATCATCGGCACCTTTACGGATGCATGCTATTGCAGTCTGGACATCGGTGGTGCCGGTTACCATGATGATGCCAAGATCAGGATGATTGGGTACCAGCTCGATAAGAATCTCTATGCCGCTTTTTCCAGGCAAACCAATGTCAAGAAAAACAAGGGCAATGTTTTTCTGAGGGAGCAACTGAAAAAACTCTTCCGCATTTCTAGCCGTGACGACTTCGACGTTCTGACGGTTAAGATAGGTCTCCAGTAAAAGGGCAACTTCGGGAGAATCATCGACGATGGCAATGACTTCATTTGCATAAAGCAAATCCTTGGTCACCGGAAGACGGTCAATCTCTTTGTTTGGAAAAATGTCTACCATCACCAATATTAAAGGTTTACTTCATTAAATAGTAAATATTGCATTGTCTGTCATGCTGTGATTGAGCGTCAAGATTTCTTTCGACCATATAGCCATATGCCATAGAGGGTAATAAACACCAGTACCTTGGTAAAAAAGATTTTATTTTCAGTGTACAAGGGCTTATTGAAAAATAAAATCAAAAATCGTATAACCTACGACCATTGTGTCCAATCTGGAGGATAAGCAGAATAGAAATCGGAATTATCTGCTCTACATACCCAAATAGCCATTCGATTTGTCTCTTGTTGTAGTTCCTTTGGTGAACACTATTCCAAAATATGATATGACCGAAGATGTTTGGTACTCAAATAAAATGACCTGAGCGGTTGTGGGATAATTAATGGAAAACTACTTTGGTGCGCAGGGGAATCTTGCCCGTTTCGTAGAAAACTACCAGCCAAGAGAGGGGCAGCTGGAAATGGCGGAGGCTATCCATGCCATGCTCAGCAGTTCCAGCGAACAAATAACGGCTGCCGAGGTGCTGCTAGTTGAAGCAGAGACCGGTATCGGTAAAACCCTGGCGTATTTGCTACCCGCCGTTCTCTCTGAAAAACGTCTGGTAGTCTCTACGGCAACTATCAATCTACAGGATCAAATTCTCAAAAAAGAGATACCTCTGCTGCAATCCATCCTTGAACGGGAGATTGCCACGGTCTGCGTGAAAGGACGTCAAAACTATCTCTGCCTGTTTAGGTGGTACCAGTATCGCAGCTCACAACAGCTTTCTCTTATCGATGACGAACTTTGTGACCTCGTTGATGAATGGCTGTTGACCACGGAAACAGGAGATCGGGCGGAGCTTGAATGGTTACCGGATAACTCGCCATTGTGGGCGAAGATATCCGCCAAACCGCATCAATGTCTGGGCTCAGAATGTCCGGAATCCTCACAGTGTTTTGTCAACGAGTTACGAAGAAAGGCTGGCAGCGCCCAGCTTCTCATCGTCAACCACCATCTCTTTTTTTCCGATTTGGCGCTGCGCAAGCATGGGCACGGCGAGGTCTTACCCCGTTATGAAGGCGTCATCTTTGATGAAGCACATCATCTTGAAAACATCGCATCCACGTTTTTTGGCAAGAGTTTCAGTCAGTATCAGCTAATCGATCTCGCCGGAGACATAGAAAGGCAGGCCCAAGCCGATTTGCCGCCATCCAAAGCGGATACCATGACCATGTCGGCCAGGGGATTGAAAGAGCGGGTGGATGGTTTTGCTCAGATTTTTCCGGAAGAAAGAGGACGTTTTTCCCTGGTCGATTTCATCGAGAAGGAGAAGAGTTGGTATGATGAGGTAAAACATCTCTCCACCGGTCTGGAGCGGATTTGCGGTGAACTCAAAAAGCTCGAAGGCTATGGCGAAGGATGGAGAACGTTGGTAAAGCGAGCCGAGGAGCTACAGGACAACCTTATCGAAATAGCTCTTCCTGAAGTGGTCTATGAGCAGGGTCGGCAGGTGCATTGGTATGAAAAAAGAGAGAGATCATTTGCCCTGTCGGTAACTCCGGTCAGTGTTGCTGAAAATCTTCGGGAAACGCTTTACCCCGCGGTTAATCATTGTATAATGACTTCGGCGACTTTGACAGCGGGTGGCAACTTCTCCTATGTCTGCGAGCGTCTGGGGCTGGGCAGTGAAGTAAAAACCATGCGGCTGCGCTCACCATTTGATTATGGTCGTCGCTGTTGTATCTACGTTCCGGAGAATAGTTTTCCACTGCCGGCGGATGCGCAATATGGTGAACAGCTCAATCGGAGGATATATGATATCCTGCAGATCACCAGAGGAAAAGGGCTTGTTTTATGTACAAGTTTCAGGGGAATGGAGGGCGTTGCCGAATATTTGCAGCATCATTTACCTTATCCTGTACTTGTTCAAGGCAGCGCCTCGAAGCGCTCTCTTCTGCAGAATTTTCGAGAGGTAACGGATTCTGTTCTGGTTGCAGTGGCGAGCTTCTGGGAAGGTGTTGATATCAGGGGTGAATCACTGAGCTGTGTAATTATTGACAAACTTCCTTTTGAGGTTCCCAGTGATCCAGTGTTGCAGACACGCATTGCCGATATTCGGGAGTCGGGCGGGAATCCCTTTTTTGACTTTCAGGTACCTCGGGCAATACTGACACTCAGACAGGGGGTGGGGAGGTTAATGCGCTCAAGTCAGGATTATGGGCTAATCGCCGTGATGGACGGACGCCTTTATTCCAAAGGATACGGCAGGAATTTCAGAGATTCTTTACCACCGGCGCCGGTTTATCGGAACTTGAATCAGGTGAGTGTCTTTTTCAGCAATATAGTTTCAGACTCTTTATCGCAGTGAAAAAGTGATCGGCAGAATTGCTGGAGCAACATATCACTAAGTATCTGCAAGTGCTCATTGGCTTTGCTTTGACGCTTTTAACCAGGTTTTGACGATCTGTGATAAAAAGTAGCAGGTGAAAAGAGCCTGCTGAAATAGAATTATTGCATGTTTGTTCAGGGTGCTTACCAACTTATAGGGTACGAACAGCAAAAGGAAGAAATATAGACGGATTTGATTATGGTGGAAATTACGACATTTCTAAAGTTTCTTCAAAAAGATATAAAACGGGTGAACGAGACCATATCGCAGGATATTGATGAATTGGAGACCGTGCACGACGATCAGCTTATCGAAATTCTACGCTATGGCTTGCTGGGAGGGGGAAAGAGAATCCGCCCTCTGCTGACCATCATTTGTGGTCGTTTGTGTGGCTATTCTGCTGATGATATATTCAAATTGGCCACTGCCTTCGAATATCTCCATGCTGCCACACTCTTCCATGACGATGTCATTGACCAGGCAAATACGCGGCGTGGTCAGCCATCGGTTTATAAGGCATACGGACTTGATGCCGCTATCCTTGCCGGTGATTTTCTCCATGCCCGTTCCATGGAAATTATCGGTACATACGGTGGTGTTGAGTGCTTGAAGATTTTTTGTCGGGCGACTTCCACCATAGCGAATGGTGAATTCTTACAACTGCGTAATACTAAAAATTATAACCAATCCGAAGAAGACTATCTGCAGACCATTGAAGGGAAGACAGCTTTGTTCATTTCTGCGGCAACGGAGATAGGGGCGATGGTAGGTTCTGCAGATAAAGCCCAACGATTTGCATTGGCGGAGTATGGTAGAAATCTTGGCTATGGCTTTCAGATTGTCGATGATCTGCTCGATTACCAGGGAAATGCTGACAAAACAGGTAAGGCGACTGGAAATGATCTTATTGAGGGGAAAATGACTCTACCCCTTATCCTGGCCATTCATCAGGCGGATAACGAAGACAGGCAACGGCTTCTTACCATTGTTCAGGATAAGAAAGAAAGGGAAGAGTCTTTTGAAGAGATTTATAATCTCATTGAAAAATATAATGGATTTCAGCTCACCCGTAAAAAAGCGGAGTATTTTATAAAAGAGGCAATCCGCAATCTCCAGGGTTTTTCAAATGAAAATGAAAATATTTCCATTCTGAAGGCATTAGGCGAATATGTTTTGGCCAGGGAGAAATGATGCCTGAAGATAGAATGGTAAAGAGATAGCAATGGTAGCAGTCAGAAGAACGGACAGGAAGAAAAGAAAATCAACTGCCAGAAATCGAAGAATATTGCCGAGTGTGGATATTAAGGGATTGATTTTGGCACTCTTCGTTCTCACCTTTCTTCTTTTTACCTTGGGTGCGCTGGTTTATGTCGTATTTTTTCAAACCGTTATCGTCATCGAAAGCATTCCTGATATGCACTGGTTTCTGGCCCGATCATCTATAGATTCGGGCATATCCTCCATTAGTTATTGACGATGCACTAGTTTTATCTGGTCGTAAGCTCGTAAGTCTATAAGCTATTATTTATTTACTCAGTACCTCTTAAAAATAAAGAGAGAAGAGTGTTATTGCCCAGACACTTGCGGCAAGAGCCAGGGCAATGAAGACGGCCGCACTTCCCATATCTTTTGCCTTTTTTCCAAGTTCACTGAAATCCGGAGAGACCAGATCAACAACGGCTTCGATGGCTGAATTGAGAATCTCAGTAATCAGCACCAGGGTATTGATTCCCAATAACACCAGCTTTGACGTTAAGGATATGGGTAGAAAAATGATAATTGGCAGGGAAAGTAAAAAAAGAGCCAGTTCTTGACGAAAAGCGGCCTCACGTCGATATACATCGACTAAGCCATCTCTGGAGTGGAAGCAGGCTTTCCAAATTCGCTGCAGTGAAGAATATTCAGGCTTCATGTGTACGCTCTCTTATTATTTACAGCAATTATATTAGGAAACGCTGAAGTGATGGCGCATTTGTGGTGACTTTCCCTATGAAAGTAAGAAAACCTATTGATCTTCCACGTAGGTGTAAATGAGCATTACAGGTTCCCACACTTTTCAGCCTTTCTCAGCTGTTCGGGCAGCACAGTACGATATCCACAGTTTTTGGCAGAGAACTAAATTGGGATATTTACTGCCAAGTTATTGAAGAAGATAGTGCTGATTTGGCTGGAGAGAAATGCGGTCTTTGTTTTAATGTTTGAAAGAACGCTGCCCGGTAAACATCATTGCCACCTGGGGATCAGCTTCATTGCAGGCGTTGATGGTTTCGAAGTCGCGCATTGATCCGCCTGCCTGGAGAATTGCCGACACTCCCTGACGGATGCCAACATCGGCACCATCACGAAAAGGAAAAAAAGCATCTGAAACCATAACCGAGCCAGGAAGATTAGCTTTGTCAGCCTGCACCTTGGCATCTATTTCCTGTTTTTCAGACTGTTGGCGCGCACCTTTTTCTATTTCCAGTAAGAGATCGGCATAGGACATTTTTAAGCTGTCATAACAGAGTATATCTGCATATTTTATGTATGCTTTATGTACCGCAATTTCAGCGACTCCAACTCGGTCTTGTTCTCCAGTGCCAATTCCCACAGTACAACCATCCTTTACATAGAGAACGGAATTGGAAGTAACACCATGCTCTACGGCCCAGCCGAAAATCATATCGTCTATTTCCCGCTCCGTAGGCTGCCTCTCGCACTGATATTCTTTGTCTTTCCAGGTTGCTTGTGCAGGTTTGAGATCCTCGAGGCTGCGAATGGAGTTGACCGCAGACTGTTGAACGATAATCCCACCATCAATCAAACTCTTAAAATCAACAAAGCGGTAGGATTCGAAGTCAGCCAGATTGTCAATTCCAGCGATCTTGACGACGCGAAGATTTGCTCTCTTTTGGAGTATACCAAGTGTACCTTCCTCGAATTCCGGCGCACAAACTACCTCAAGATAATTTTCGGCAAGTAATCGGGCAGTATCGATGTCGCAGGAACGACTCAAGACGACAGCACCGCCAAAAGCGGCAATACGATCGCTGCGGTTAGCGCGGTCATAGGCGTCGGCAAGGCTATCTCCGTAAGCTGCTCCACAGGGATTGTTATGTTTGAGAATAACTGCTGCTGGCCTGTCGGTAAGATACTTAATGATATTTAGACCATTATCGATATCGGTGAGGTTGATCTTACCAGGATGTTTGCCAACCTGGAGCATGTCTTCTACGTTAATGCCTGAAACAAGGCCACTTCCAGGTTCGATGAATGAACAGTCACCAAGAATGAGGTTGCCGTTGATCAGTTCATATAGGGCAGCTTCCTGGTCAGGGTTCTCGCCGTATCTAACCCCTCGCTCATCATAACAGCCATCTTCCTGCTGGATTTTCCATGTTTTTTTGCGATAGATAAGGGTTTGTTCACCGAAAGAAATCTTCATTTCCATGGGAAAGTGATCACCCAATATGGTTGAATACATCTTTTTAATATCACTCATTATTTTCTCCTTTTGTCACAACGTGAGGCATGTTCAAATGAAAATTTAAGGCCAATTTTTTTGATGAGATAAGTTTAATCACATACATTCATCTTCTTCACTTAGCTCATCTCTGTCATTTGTCAAAGTGGAGGAGGACAGTGCCGATGAGGAGCAATTACTTTTAATTAACAGTTTTTCGCAGAAAGTATGTAATTAGTGTTATGCAGGGTTGCAAACGCTTGAATATGCGATCAATTTAGTGATGCAAAGCAAAATCGATTAAGGAATTATAACGGTAGACTATACCTAGATAATATACTCTTGCCAACCTTGTTTTATCTACTTGGTAAGGAAGTAACACAGCTGGAGAACCCATCTGCTGAAGAATATTACATCGAGCAATTATCGTGGCTACCTTGCTGCAAAGATGGAAGAAATATCTCGAAAAGCAAAGCGAAAACGATTACTAATCTACAAGTACTTTTTCCAAGAAGATATAAAGAAACAACGTAATTTTATCCAGAACGGTATCAATAGGTAAATAATGAATGAAAAGCCCGATCTCTCTGTGATTGTCCTTGCCGCAGGTAAGGGTACCCGAATGAAATCATCTCGTGCCAAGGTTTTGCATGAGATTTTTTTTAGACCTATGTTGCATCATGTTCTTAATGCAATTCAGCCACTTGGCAGCAGGCGCACGGTCGTTGTTGTTGGACACCAGGAAGAGCATGTGCGTAGTGCCCTGCAGGCATATGATGTTGAAATTGTCGTTCAGAAAGAACAGCTTGGAACGGGGCATGCAGTACAGATGGCTCAACCGGTCATTCCCGAAAAAGACGGGGTTGTCATGATACTCTGCGGTGACACGCCGCTAATATCCACCTCTTCGCTACAACAAATGATCGCGAAGCACAGCGATAACAATGCAGACTTGACTGTTATGACGACTCTTTTGGATAATCCGTTTGGGTATGGACGAATTATCGTAGAAGGTAACTCATTGGCTGCAATTATTGAAGAAAAAGAAGCGGATGAGGCCCAAAAAGAAATAAAAGAAATCAATGCGGGCATTTATTTGGTGGACAGGAAGTTTCTCTTTGAGGCACTAACAAAGGTAACTCCGGAGAATACTCAAGGTGAGTTCTATCTTACAGATATTGTTCAATATGCTGTCAATTGTAGCAAAATAACCCAGAAATACAGAAATGATGAACCTGTTGAAGTGCTTGGGGTAAATTCGAGAGTTGAGCTGGAGGCAGCGCAAAGGCAACTACGGGAAAAAAGAAATCAACAGTTGATGTTGCAGGGAATAACAATAACCAATAGCAGCACGGTAACCATCGAGCCATCAGTAGTGATTGATGTCGATACATGTATTTCACAAAACGTCATAATCTCCGGTAATACTTACATCGGCCAGGGATGCCGTGTTGCTAGCGGAGTTGTCATTGAGAACTGCCGAGTCGGCAATAACGTTACCATTGGTGCGAATAGTGTAATTCTGAACTGTAGTATCGGCGATAATGCTACTATTCCACCATTGACCCACAAAACAGACACCCATTTTTAATTGATAAGTATAAACAGATTGATCGACGCACTTTAGAAAACAGTTTTTGGATAATGCGCCTAATTCCAAGTGCCAGCATACCTGAGCTGCTGGTTTTTATTGGGTTAAATCACACAAACAGGCAATATATCATGCTTCCCCAATTCGTCAGAGCAAAAATCTGATAATTACTTTCCTTAAGAGATGCAGTTTGAAGATGTAATTTGCATTTGCTCCACAATCAAGGAAAGGTAATGATAAAAGAGTTTAGTATATAATGTCCGCTTCATCTTCAACTATAAGCAAAGGTCTTTTTGTTATACCATGTCTTTGATGTTTGATTTGGTACGACTTAAAAACATGTTTTTTCGCACAATCCCAATTCTTTGTATTCTCCTTTATTTTGATTGTTCCCCGTTCTGCCCCTGTCATAAATTGAAATAAGAACCTGAAAAGACATAAGAAAATATGAAGCTGTGGCTAATGTTTGAGTAGGGAGTCAGTGGGTAAAAAAGTTAAGATTTTTTGATGTAAAATATCATTAAATATTGTATAATCACCAGAAGTACAGAGGTGTTCATATCTTAGACCGCGATGTTGTTGCACTTTATAGTTTAAATAAGTAAGCAAAAAACCGAGCAAGAAATTGTCTTAAACCTTTTTGTGCACTCGTTTAACGCGCCGAAAGAGAAAATTGAGCGGAAAGCCTATCTGAAAAAAGATTTAAATCTCTCAAAAAGATAGGTGATAAAAAAACCTTGTGCCGTCGAACTAAATGAAAAGCCAATGCCCCGGAAATAATAATGCGGGGCAGTAGATAGAGCGAGGATAAAAGACTCAACTTAACCAATCAAAAGGAGGTGATACAAAGGTCTGGCAGTTAATCACATTCGGTCAGAAGGAAAATATTAAAAGACAGGAGGAGAGCCACAATGGAACCAAAAGTATGGGTGTACATCTTTTTGGGCCTCTATATCATCTACTGCTTCTGGTGGGGACTAAGAGGTTATTATACTGAGAAAACAGCTTCCGGCTATGCAATCGGAGGTAGATCAATTCCCTTTATTGCCTTTTTGATGGCAGCAACAGCTGCATCGTTTTCCGGGTGGACCACCGTTGGTCATCCAGGACTCATCTGGCGAGACGGTTTGGCATACGCCTTTGCGTCATTCTATGTTCTAACCATCCCCATTACCGGAGCCTTTTTTGCCAAAAGAAACTGGCTACTGGGGAAACGCTACGGCTTTGTCACCCCGGGTGACATGTTCGCCTATTACTACAACAACGAGGCTGTCCGTTGGCTTACGGTCCTATCGGCTGTTCTCTACTCCATGTTTTACTCCGGCCTGCAACTCATAGCCGCAGCAAAACTCTTTCAGATCGTTGCGGGTGTACCCTACACAGCAGGCCTGTTTTTCATGGCCTTCATCGTCTGGTTTTATGTCGTTACGGGAGGACTTAAAGCCAGTACCTGGGTAGGAGTTATTCAGTTTATCTTACTTGTTTTAAGTATTGTCCTGCTGGGCTACTTTACCATTACCGCACCAGCACTTGGCGGTTGGTCGGAGTTCAGTAAAGCTGTTATGGCACTTGAGACCAAATACGTGGAGGTGCCAAGCATTATCCACTTTGGCCTAGGCACCGGTGGCTGGACAACGGTTATGATTCTTACCTATATGTTTGCCCTCATGGGTATTCAATCATCACCTGCATTCACGCTGTGGAATTATGGTATGGCTTCACCAAAACCCCTGGCCTGGCAGCAGGTGTTCATGTCAACCTTTGTGGTTGGTATAGCTCTTTTCTTTTTCACCGCTTTCCAGGGTATGGGCGCAAGAATTCTCCAGGGTATGGGTGAGATTGCTCCCAAGGTTGACGGTGATGTCGTACCAATGCTGATGAACTATCTGCTACCCGGACCAATCATGGCTATCGTTTTTCTTGGTATAATCGCCGCTATTCACTCCACGGCTGCGCCATATATCGGAACGGGTGGTACCATCATTCTGCGTGATGTCTACTGGCGCTACTTCAAGAAGCAGAAAGCAGGCCATGCCGAGCAGATCTGGGCAAACCGCGTATTCGTTACAGTTTTGACCATACTTGCGGTGGTGGTAAGTCTTACTTCGCCAGGAGCAATCGTTATGATTGGTGGTTTCGCCACCGCCTTCGGATTCATTATGTATCTGATGCTGCTTGGCGTACACTATGGCTTCAAGTATCCGACAATCGGTGTGGTCATTGGTTTGATTGGTGCCATTGCAGCCTGCTTTGTAACGTATTTCTTCTACAAGTATCCGCTGTCAATGCATACAGCCTTCTGGGGTCTGTTCGTCGGTCTCGTAATCGCTTATCTCTGCCGTGCCGTGGGGATTAAAGACTCTCAGGAAACTGAAGAGCGTCAAGCAGAGATCAGAAACTGGCTCAACGATATCGATGGTCCTTCAGAGACAGGCCAGAAGTGGCGTAATGCCATGAAATTCTTGGTTCCTCTCTGGTACCTTTTTGCTATCGGGCCGTTCTGTATTCTCGGCAACACCTCCTTCTCATTTGCAGGCTTTCCGCCGTTGTGGTCATGGCAGATCGCCTGGTGGATCGTTGGTATCGTGATGATGTGGGCTCTTTGCTTTAAAGCTGAGATGTCAACCACATCCGATGAACAGATTCGCCGTGCCGATGAGGAAGAGAATCTTGTTGTCCAAGAAGTATAAAGCAAATCCTTGGGAGGTTTACCATGGCTAAAGAAGATATATATTTGATTGCTGTCGTTGCAGCAGCCATCCTCTTCACTGCCAGCTTCAGCTGGGGGATTTGGGGGTAACCTAAACCACATCACAACTCGGCAGCTTTGAGTTGAAAACTTAAAAAGGGTGTTCCAGTAACTGGAACACCCTTTTTTTATACTCAGATTGTATATCTGTCGTTTGGGGGAACAAGAATTACTTCATGTATCTAAGATATTTAAAGTATGTAAAGCTAGTCTACTAACTGTTTTTAATTTTACAGGCTCGCAAAATAAAATACCCGATAAAACCACCAACTCCATAATACGGAATCATATTAATGGAATATGCACCACCGATAAGTTTTACACCACCAATAGAAAAGCTCAGGTTTGAAAAGAGACCTGGCAGAAAATAATAAGTTGTTTCAAGTAAAGTTAGTAAAAGAAAGAAGGCCATGAGCACTGTTTTGGCCTTTTGTTTTGGATAGATAAGCTGCAAGAGCAGGGCCAGTAATATTATCAATATTGCTGCAGCAAAGTAACCTCTGATGAATTCCATGTAGGGACCATTGAAAAATTTGGCGCTGAGCCAGAGCGGCAAGATTATGGCAAGAAATTTTACTAATGCCCAACGGTTTTTTGGTTCATCTCCAGCTTGTGTCGAGTGTTTCTGTGTCGTCATTACGTAGCCCTATGAAAGAGTTTATACAGCAGAACCAGCAGAACATCTCTAAAATTAGTTTCAGATAAAAGCGTGGGGATATTTATATATCCGGAGCTTGCAGTGCAAGAACTAGTGTACAGACAGTTTCTCGTGATTGCAAGATCCAAGAAAAAGAAGAGAGTTTCATAAAGCAAGGTTGAAGCAGCGTTGCGTTCTTAACGACACTTTGCAACGATATAGCAGCAGTGCTTATAGAAACAACTTACCAGCAAGTCCAGGCGGAGTAGGAGAAGGGCAACAAAAAAGGCTCAACCGCGTGAAGCGATTGAGCCTTGATTATAATAAGATTCGACGGCGACCTACTCTCCCACATAGTCTCCCATGCAGTACCATCGGCGCTGAAGAGCGTTCGCCGATATTTTTCGAGTTGAGATGGCTTGCTAGTCAAGGAGACGTGAGAGTGGCCATAGTAGATTATGCCATTCTCGCAAGCGACGCAGAATAGCAAGTCATATCAGCTTACCGCAGGCTAAAAATATTGGCGATAACTTCCGTGCTCGTAATGGGTATAGGTGGGACCTCTTCGCCATGGTGGAAAAGAGAGAAAACAAAAAACCCCGAAAGGAAATCATCCCTTCGGGGCTTTGCTTACAATAAATTTCGGCGGCGACCTACTCTCCCACATAGTCTCCCATGCAGTACCATCGGCGCTGAAGAGCTTAACTTCCGTGTTCGGAATGGGTACGGGTGGAA
>JAAUYI010022173.1_pt1 | contig 12361 bp, 10 predicted proteins | sample 7278041 | NCBI WGS metagenome assembly JAAUYI01 (sample SAMN14350216, study PRJNA611818) | marine sediment metagenome | isolation source: surface marine sediment (0.6m) | place: French Polynesia: Moorea | collected 2018-08
CACATTAATTTTGATGGGCAAACCAACTTCTAGACTTCTCCTCTCCTCCTCTGACTCTGCGCTCTCTGCGCCTCTGCGGTTTCTTCCTCTACCCCGCAGAATTAATGTGGTGGAACACTAGTCCCCCAGGGGGAAATACCACAACCAAGGATGAAAATATCTCAAGTGCGGTTCCCACATCTAAGCTGTCAACCATCAACCATCAACTAACAACTAACAACTAACAACTATTAACTATCAACCATTTTCAATTTAGTTTTCCCTGGATTCATCAATCCATGAGGATCTACCATTTTCTTAAACTCTAAATGTTCGGGATCTATCGCCCTTTTCCACCCTTCTTCAATCAGATAAGAATGGGGATTGGCAATAAATACCCCTCTTTGTTCGTGATAGCGGATAATCTCATACAGACGTTCTTCAGTGGTGTAACGTACTAGCTGCAAGCCTGGATTAGCAACTGCACCATTGGCACGAATAAACTCTAAATGCATCATCACCTCATCTCCAAAGTGATGATACATATGCTCAATGGTTTGTAAATTATCGTTAGGGAATATACTTTGCAAATATGTAATGGTAGGGTCTGCGTTTCTCGCGTGTAAGGTAGTATGGTTCCAGGTAAATTCAGCTAAGTGTAAACCCTTACCAGCATCCACAGCTAATTTTTCATAGACTATCTTACCGCCATACTCTTGTAGCAAACCAGGTAATAATTCTAAACTGGGTTCGGCAATCATGAGCAATGCAGCGTGAGCACCCTCAGGGATATATTGCTGTAAGGCTGTAAAGTATTGAGAAATCGGCGATGCAAACACACCTATTTCCTTCTTAATCATGCCATCAGCTAAGGCTAGAGCTTGTCCAAATCGTACCGTTGCCATAAAGTCTTCAAAAGTAACGATTAACTCTGCCCAAGGATAAGCTGCTCCCAAAGGAATTTCTATTTCCGTAATAATACCGTTAATTCCCCAAGCATGATTGACCTTTTGCACATCATCGCCACGTAATTCAATTGTGTGGGGTTCATCTTCCATTGTCACCACTTTTAACCCCAGCAGATTTCCCCTATCTTTTAATAACCCATATTGGATAGAACCAATCCCACCACTACCACCGGCGATAAATCCACCAATAGTGGCGGTGCGGTAGGTTGAAGGAGCCATCCGCATTTCCCAGCCAATTTCCTGCGCCTGTTTGTCCAAAGCCGCCAATTTCACACCTGCTTGTACCCTAGCTACTCCAGGTTTTACCCACAGAATTGAATGCATTTTGGTCATATCGACAATGACACCACCATGAAGAGGTACGCATTGCCCGTAATTTCCCGTACCCGCACCTCTGACAGTAACTGGCACTCCATGCTCCACGCAAGCTTTGGCAACCTTTAATACTTCAGCCTCATTGGCAGGACGGACAACTAAATCCCCTACTTTCCCTTGTAATTTTTCTATTAGTACTGGACTGAAGGTATGGTAATCTTGCGATAATTTTGCTACTTGGTGAGGGTCAGTAATAACTTCAATATCTGCCAAGGATAGGAGCAAGGCTTCTAAATCGAAGGATTTTACAGGTGTTACAGCCATGGTATTTTACCTTGTATTTGCCTAACTTCAGTAGCGTTGGCAGCAGCCACTCCCAACGGGAGTATTGCTGATACTGAGTTCAAATTAATATCATGGTGAATTAGTCAAGGGAATTTGAGAATTATTATTCCCTAGCCCTTACTTTATCCTTCTAAATTGCAATCTAAACTCAGACAAGCAGCCATTGCTAACACAAATTATTACACCTAAACTTGGTTCGGGAGTCAACGAGATTAGAAATTGCTCAACTGTCCCCACTCGGATTCTAAGCAAAGCAAAGAATCCGTAGGGGAACGATTCACAATTTCTCTCCCATTCCTCCAACCACTTCCTTTCAGGTCAGTGGTGCTCTCCTGGGAGGTTAAGATGAAAAATATTTAAGAGGAAATAAACCACTCCAGACGCAGAGAACACAGAGGAAGAGAAGAAGAAAGTGTATTTTGATTTTCACAAATGATTTAGAATTACTATACATAAATTAAGGGTTTGAACGATATATAAACGCATCAAAATTAATGGAACAGACCACTAGTATTGCATTTCATTAGTTTTGATGGCTAGGCAACAGATCCCCGACTTCTGAATCAATATCCGCACATTGTAGCAATTCCTAGGATAGAAGTCGGGGATCGCTCGCACCCGCGACTCGTCAAAATTAATGTGGTCAAGTACTAGCCCTAAAATCGAGTGAGCAATCCAAATTATATATTAAAACTTTTTGGGAATTGATAAGTAACATCAATCCACATTGAAAAAATCTTTGTAATCTTGCTGGTTAATTGCTTGATTTACAACCGCAGTGTACATTCTAAAACTAACTTTTGATTGACAACGGAATAAGGTTGTATTTCTAAGGCGCGACTAAATGCTTGGATTGCTTGATGGTATTGTCCTAGGGCCGCTTCACACAAACCGATACCATGAAGTGCTCCAAAATGTACGGGATTGATTTCTATTACCTTCTTGCAGTCTGCCAAAGATTTTTGATAATCACCAATACTGTAATAAAGGAAAGCACGGCGATTCCAGGCTTCGGCAAAATCGGGTTGCTCTTTTATCAGTTGATTAAGTAAAGTTTTTGCTTGATTAATTTTCCCTGCATCTATTAACTTTTGGCTGCGTTCGATCATTTCCAAACCATAAATGCCTTTTTGCTGGAACCAAATACGCCATAATTTTTTCGTCGCTTCTTCTCGAATTTCTTCATTAGGGTTTCTGAGATTTTTAAGTAATGGTTGAATAGATAAAAAATCCATGAATTTGTATTTAGTAAATATTGCGGAGGAATCAGTGCTATAAAAATTATTCTATAAGAAAAATTTAAAGTTAATTTTAAGTTTTCACTATGAAATTGCAAAGAATAGAAGTAGTTTTACTTTCTTGTGCTTTTTTATGCTTTTGCTTGCATCAGTAATACTTGTGCAATCAATCACTGTGATTGATTTTAGGCAGTCACAATATTAGTAAGATATTTAAACCTAAAAATAAGGGTTAGGTATTAGGAGGTAGAATCATTTTCATTTTTAGTTATGGATGGGGTGATGGGATGATGAAGTAATAAGTAATAAGTAATAAAGAAAAACAGGACTAAAGCTGCGCGTCACAATCGGTGCTTGGTGCGTGACGCTACAAGTCTCATTGCTACGTTCAAATATTTTTGCAGTGTCACACAACGGCAATAATGCGGGCAGAAAATCTACACCGCATTTTGCCTCCCCTACAGAAAAAATATGCCAGTTGGGTAAGTCCTAGAAAATTTGTCCCCTTGTCTCCCCATACTCCTTCACTCCTACTCTACTCTTCGAGAAGCCACTGCGTGTCTACGAGAAGCCACTTCGTGTCTACACTCCTTCCCTCCTTCCCTCCTACTCTTCGAGAAGCCGCTTCGCGTCTACACTCCTTCACTCCCCCTTTTGCGGTAAATTTACAAAGCAGATGCGTAGTTTGAATGCAACTGAGGAAATGATGAAAGCAGTGGTAATGACAGCACCAGGGACTCCAGAAGTGCTAAGAATTCAGGAAGTACCCAAACCATCTGTATTAGGGGACACAGAACTATTGGTAAAGCTGATAGCAGCAGGAATTAACCCAATTGATACTAAACTCCGTCAACGAGGTACTTTTTACCCAGAACAAATGCCAGCAATTTTAGGATGTGATGGTGCAGGGATTGTGGAAGCTGTAGGTACTGGAGTAGGGGATTTCAGTGTAGGGGATGAGGTTTATTTTTGTCATGGTGGTTTAGGGGCACACCAAGGCAACTATGCTGAATATACCACTGTCGATCGCCGATTTGTGGCACGGAAACCCAGTTCAATTTCCTTTGTAGAGGCTGGGGCTGCACCTTTAGTATTGATTACCGCCTGGGAAGCTTTATATGAAAGGGGGCGACTGGAACCGGGTGAGAAAGTATTAGTTCATGGTGGTGCTGGTGGTGTGGGTCATGTGGCGATTCAATTGGCTAAAATTAAGGGTGGGGATGTCTGCACGACGGTGAGTTCCCAGGATAAGGCTGATTTTGTCAGACAGTTGGGTGCTGATTATCCGATTTTGTATCGGCAAAGGGACTTTGTGCAAGAGGTATTAAATTGGACTGATGGGGAAGGGGTAGATTTAGCTTTTGATACTGTGGGTAGGGATACTTTTGCTCAAACTTTCCCAGCTGTCAGGATTTATGGCGATATTGTGACGATTTTAGAACCATCTAAAGATACGGTGTGGAAAACTGCTAGGTCTCGCAATCTTCGCATTGGTTTAGAATTGATGTTAACTCCCATGTTACAAGGCTTGGTGAAGGCGCAACAACACCACGGAGAAATTCTCAAAGAATGTGCGGCATATATTGATGAGGGTAAGTTAAAAATTCATGTTAGCCATCAATTCCCCTTAGAACAAGCAGCCGTTGCTCATCAGTTACTAGAAAATGGTTCGATGATAGGTAAGATTGTTCTGACTATGGAGAAGGAGTGAAGGAGTGAAGGAGGGAAGGAGTGAAGGAGGGAAGGAGTGAAGGAGGGAAGGAGTGAGGGAATTATTTTCATGTTTGGTTGCGAGATTTTCTTGTGGGAGGCTAATTTGAAAAAAGAATCGCATTTAGGTTAGGACATTTCTAAATCCGGAAACCTTTTGATAGCTTACTGTTCCCTGTTCCCTATTCCCTGTTCCCTAGCACTTAGTGCTATATATTGCTTTTTACTTGAGATTATACAGCTACTTTCCTATGCCAAAAGCCCAGTCAATTTTGACCGGACTTAGTGGGTTATAGGTTATATCCCCTGGCTATTTATAAAGTTATTTATAAGCTTAAAAACGCAATCTGATAATGAATACACCACCTATGGGGTACATTTCGGAAAAATGAAGTAAAGTGTGGACAGTTGGTATGGAAGAACAGCAAAGATATGTGTAACTTCCTAATTCCAAGACTTAAGCTTTGTTTAGCTTGGCATAACCAAAGGTAACATTAAATCGCTGACACCAAATTGCAACGGATTTATAATTATTCAGGTTTAAGTTGTCAGGAATTGCATAACGTTGGGCACCATTGAAGCTTTTTAAAGCAGATAAGGTAATATAATCCCTAGCTCGCAGCTTCACGGGTACAGTATCTCTACGATGCAGAACAACTTTAACCTTGGGACCATTAGCAGTAGTAAAAGCTCGGTTAAACTCCAGATACCGTTTACCATTGATGTTAACAATCTTAGCTATACCTTTCGTGGGATGGTCTTGTTCCGTAGTCACAAAGCTACCAGAGGCTAGTAGGGATTTAGAGGTAGCTTGTGCATGGGTTGTTGAATGCTGGGCAAATGCAGCAGGTGTGTTAATTACCATTGAACCAACGCTACCAAACATGACAACAGACGCGATTCCTAAACCAGCTAATTTGTTAAGTTTCATTGTGTGTTACCTCAATTTGTTGTGTCCCTTTGCTTGATTACTAATATCGAATACAACTCTGAGGGACTAGTGATTGGTAACTGAGGGTTTGGTAAGAGTTTTATGAGAAAACTGAGTACGGCTTTGAAGGAAACTTTTACAAATATTACTTCTGACTGGCTCGCAACTGTCCACAGGCTGCATCTGCTTCTAAGCCACGGGAATAACGTACACTCACAGCGATATGATGTTGTTTGAGGACTTGCTCAAAGGCTTGGATACGCTCCCTACTAGGACGCTGATAATCGACTTCGGAAATGGGGTTATAGGGAATCAAATTCACATGGCTTTGAAATCCCCGCAGGCATTGGGCTAACTCGGCAGCGTGTTCGGGTAAATCATTAAATCCTGCTAAAAGTATGTACTCAAAAGATACTCGCCTACCAGTAATTTCCACATACTCCCGACACTCAGCTAGCAAATCGGTAATTTGATAATGATGGGCACTGGGAATCAGTTCTTCCCGGAGAGCTTGATTAGGTGCGTGGAGACTAACCGCTAGGGTAATTTGGAGATGGTGCTGGGCTAATTGGCGAATGCGTCCAGGAATACCTACGGTGGAGAGGGTGAGGTTGCGCTGTCCAATACCCACATCTTGATTTAGGCATCGAATTGCTCCTAACACATTATCCGTATTCAGTAAAGGTTCTCCCATGCCCATAAAAACAATATTACTCACCCGTTGCTGAAAATCTTCTTGGACAGTTAAAACCTGATCGACTATTTCATGACGTTGTAAATTGCGCTGATATCCTCCCTTACCCGTGGCACAGAAATCACAAGCCATAGGACAGCCAACCTGGGTAGATACGCATACGGTTAGTCTATCTAAGGAGTGGGAATTTTCTCTTTTTCTGCCCCATTTAAAACTAGGAATGCCTACGGTTTCAATAATTTGCCCGTCTGTCAATCGTAATAAATACTTAACCGTGCCATCAGGAGCAACAGAACGGTGATGTAGAGTAGAGCGTCCGATGGGAATTTCTGCTATTTGCGATCGCCATTGTTTGGAAAATACGGAAATATCAGCGAGCGATCGCACTCCTTTATGATACATCCAATCGTGTAGCTGTGTGCCTCGGTAAGCAGGTTGTCCCTGTTCTTGTACCCAAGTTTTTAATTCTTCTAAACTTGCACCCAGTAGGGGAGGAAGGGGAATTGTGGTTGTGACAGACATAGTTGGGAGGAGTGAGGGAGTAGGGGCGGGGTTTCCCCGCCCGGAGTGAGGGAGTGAGGGAGTGAGGGAGTGAAGGATTAAAGACTGTCAACTGTCAACTGTCAACTGTCAACCCTTAACTAACCAAAAGTTGTGCCATTCCAGCCCCACATAGCGCCTCTGGCATCGGCGAATTCAATGTAAATCCTATTTTGAGGTACGCCTAAAGCTTGGTTAATTTCTTGACAAAAATCCTGACTCATGGATTGAGTTTGTTCGGACTTCATCGTCCCCACACTTTTGATTTCCAAGTAGCAAACTGGATCGGTATTACCAGCAAAAGTCATGGGTACTTCAGATTCAAATGCGGTCATTACATAGGATTCTGGTTTACCAGTATGTTTTGCTAACTTAGCTGATAGGCTTTTGAGCATTGCCTCAACTTCAGACTTTGCTGGGGTAGGTACAGATGTTTGAACTTTAATCAAAGGCATGGTGAGAATTTTTGATTTTATCTTACAAACAATATTATGAGTCAATAGGTTACTGCTTTGCAGAACCAAGCTAGACCGACACGAGTAATTATACTCAGATCAAGGATATATTAGCGGAGCTTGGCGCGAAGCACCATAAATAATTCTTCTCCACTCTTAACTCCGAACTCCTCAAGGGCGCACGCAATGCGCCCCTACAAATTCCGCGCCTCCTAACTATTTTCTAGTTAGCCCCCCACGGTAAAATCCCATAACCAAGGATGAAAATATCTTGAGTGCGGCTCCCACACCTAAGCTGTCAACTATCAACTATCAACTAACAACTAACAACTAACAACCATTTTCAAGTTAGTATTCAACTATATTATGTCTAAAAGCCAAAATATCCCCGACTTCTGAATCAATGTCGCACATCAAAAGTTATTCCTAGAGCATCAATTCATCAATTAAGAGAAAGAGGGGAGTTTGGGGAGTGAGGGAGGGAAGGAGTGATGAATTAAAGACTGTCAACTAACAACCAACAACCAACAACTAACAACCAACAATAGTATCCTTAATTGGTCAGGTTTTGGTATGCTAAAGACCTAGACTAAATGTTTATTTTCAAATATGCCTGCCTCTACTCTAACTCCTAATGTTACAGCCTTTCCCCTAACTGCCGTAGTTGGTCAAGAAGCAATTAAATTAGCCCTCCTACTAGCAGCAGTTGATCCGGAATTGGGAGGAGTTGCGATCGCAGGTCGTCGAGGTACGGCAAAATCAGTAATGGCGAGGGCTATTCATGCTTTAATTCCCCCCATTGAAGTTGTCCCTGGTTCTCTAAGTAATTGCGATCCCCACCACCCAGAGGAATGGGATGATGAATTGTTGGCCAGATGTAACTCCACGGCAGATGTACACACGGAAGTCATTCCCGCTCCCTTCGTGCAAATTCCCCTAGGGGTGACAGAAGATAGGCTTTTAGGTTCTGTGGATGTGGAAAAGTCTGTCAAGCAAGGGGATACGGTATTTCAACCAGGATTGCTCGCCGCAGCAAACCGGGGAGTTCTCTATGTGGATGAAATTAACCTATTAGACGACCAAATCAGCAACCAGTTATTAACCGTATTATCCGAAGGACGGAACCAAATTGAGAGGGAAGGCATTAGCTTTCAACATACCTGTAAACCCCTATTTATTGCCACTTATAACCCAGAAGAAGGAACCTTACGGGAACATTTACTTGATCGAATTGCGATCGCTCTTTCTGCTGATGGGATATTAGGATTAGATGATAGGGTACAAGCGGTAGAGCAGGCAATATCCTACTCCCGTTCCCCCCAAGAATTTCTCCAGCAATATGACGAAGAAATTGATGCCATTAAAACCCAAATTATTTTGGCACGGGAATGGCTTAAGGAAGTAAAAATTAGTCACGAACAAATTATTTATCTGGTAGAAGAGGCAATTCGGGGAGGAGTACAAGGACATAGGGCAGAGCTATTTGCTACCCGTGTCGCCAAAGCATCCGCCGCCTTAGATGGACGCTCCCAAGTTAATGCCGATGATTTACGCCGAGCTGTAGAACTGGTAATTGTCCCCCGCTCTACCATCGTCCAGACACCACCCCCAGAGGAGCCACCACCACCTCCTCCCCCACCACAAAACCAAGAGGAACCAGAAGATAATTCCGAACCGGAACAAGAACAAGAGGAGCAACCAGAGCAAGAAGAACAACAGGAACAAGAACCACCCAGCATTCCCGAAGAATTTATCTTCGATCCAGAAGGGGTAGTTCTTGATCCCAGTGTGTTATATTTTGCCCAGATGTCCCAACGTCAAGGTAAATCTGGTAGTCGTAGTGTCATTTTCTCCGATGACAGGGGACGCTACATCAAACCCATGTTACCCAAAGGGAAAGTCAAACGTATTGCCGTTGATGCCACCCTGAGAGCCGCCGCACCCTATCAAAAAGCCCGCAGACAAAGACATCCCGGCAAAAAAGTGATTGTTGAACAGGGAGATATGCGCTGCAAACGCTTGGCACGCAAAGCCGGAGCATTGGTAATATTTGTGGTAGATGCCTCTGGTTCCATGGCACTTAACCGGATGCAATCAGCCAAAGGCGCGGTGATGCAGTTATTAACAGAAGCTTACCAAAGCCGGGATCAAGTTGCCTTGATTCCCTTCCGGGGAGAGTCAGCAGAAGTTTTATTACCACCCACCCGTTCTATAGCCTTAGCCAAGCAACGCCTCGAAAGATTGCCCTGTGGTGGTGGTTCCCCCCTAGCCCATGGTTTAACCCAAGCAGTGCGGGTTGGTTTGAATGCCCAAATGAGTGGAGATATTGGGCAAATCGCCATTGTGGCAATTACTGATGGACGAGGTAATATTCCTTTAACCCGTTCCTTGGGAGAACCTCAAGAACCAGGAGAAAAACCTGATATAAAAGGGGAGTTATTAGAAATTGCTGCCAGAATTCGAGCTTTAGGTATACAGTTGTTGGTAATTGATACCGAAAGTAAATTTGTTTCTACTGGATTTGCCAAGGAGTTAGCAAAAACTGCCGGTGGCAAGTATTATCATTTGCCTAAAGCTACCGATAAAGCTATTGCTGCTATGACTAGAGGAGCGATCGCAGATTTAAAATCTTAATATAAACTCTTTGTTATCTGTAATTCACGGTTACTTAATCAGCATCAACCCTAATGGGTGACGGCTGACTAAGAACCACTAGCAATAGCTTGTGGTTGTAACATACACATCAAATCTTGAACGCCCTTTTGCAGATACCGGGTAACAGTCATGGGACTAGTACCAATCTTTTTGGCAGCATCCTTACGGGATAGTTCCTTGAGAAATACCATTTCCACCGCCATGCGGGGCTTTTCTTCCAATAAACTAATTGCACCTTGCAGCTGTTGCCGTTCTTCTTCCTGCTGTTGTTGTGCCGCAGTCCGAGGACAGGTTAAAGCTTCACCCAAGGTAATTTGACAGTCAACATAGTGAACAACCGTGGCATCTAAACTTAATGGCATCCGGTTTTGTACAGCTAACTTAGTCTCTTGCCATTCTTGCAGAGATACATTGAGTTCCGCAGCAATTTCATTATCCTTAGGAGGACGACCTAATAATTCTGCTAATTGCTTGCGAACTTTTTGTCCTTCATTGTAGAGTTCCTGCCAGCGACGGGGTATCTTTAATAAAGTACTGCGATCGCGTAAAAAGTGGAGCATCTCACCCCGGATATAGGGCACAGCAAAAGAACTAAAAGCGTATCCTTGGCTGGGATCAAAACGCTCAATAGCTCTGATTAAACCAAAGTAACCAATTTGCTCTAAATCTTCGTAAGGTTCATTACATTGATGGCTAAACTTATGTGCCATCTTCCTTACTAGACCAGTATGTAATCGTACAAGTTTGTTCCGAAGTTCAACTGAGGGATTTTGATGATAGTACAGCAGAAGTTCCATACTATCAGACCGCACAGAGGACTGACTTGCTGTCATAAGATATCCTTTAAAATAAGTCTTGTTCTAAAAAAAGAAAAAGCAAACAATCGTCTAAATTTAAATCCAAGCTGTAATTATTTTCCTTAGGAACGCCTTAAGACACCATTCGTCGTTCTACTGAACTTATGAGGGGTCGGACTCCACACACTAGTATTTATACGTATGTACCTGTGACCCTATCTGTGTGGGTATGGGTTTTGGGTATGCTGAGGGCCATATAAAAAATTCGTTAAAGGCAGATAAAATTACTGATCGCAGGAAATTATCAAGTTTTTACCTGGCAATTTAGTAAGCATTTGCGTAAAAATAAAATCGATCGGCTATTTTTTCCATCAAAATTCGCTGTCAACTATGGCTAATACTAGTAACTTCCGCGACGCTATGCGTCAGGCTCAAAACCAAGTCTTAGTGGGTCCCAATGTCATTGCTAAGGCTCTACCTTTTGTGGGTGGGGGATTGCTCCTAACCGCTGTGGGTACTTACGGTGGTTTGGGCGTAATCACTACTAAACCGGAAATTTTCTTCCCCACTTTCATTGGGGCATTGGTCTTAGAGCTAATTTTGTTCTTTGTCGCCAGAAATGTCACCGAAAAAGGACAAAACAACATTGCCCTACCCATACTGGCAACCTATAGCTTGCTATCGGGATACACCCTCAGTGGCTTAGTATTTATTGCCTTGAGAACTCAAGGAGTAGGTATTCAAGGTATTGGTTTAGCCGCCCTAGGTTGCGGTGTGACTTTTATCGCAGCTCGTCAAATAGGTAGTAATCTCTCTGAGACTGATGGCATGGCTTTAACCAAAACCATCAATCTTGGCATTATTGCCTTACTGGTGGTCTGCGTGACACAGTTTTTGTTTACCTTATTTGGTGTTTACACCCCAAATTGGCTAGAAATTGCCATTTCTGGTTTGGGTGTCTTCCTATTCGTAGGTGCATCCGTCGTTGATTTTTACATACTGCCCCGTAGCTATAGGGATGACCAATATTTACCGGCAGCTTTATCAATGTACTTGACTTATATCAACCTATTTGTCTTCATTCTCAGGTTGCTCATAGCCATTAATGGTCGCGATTAAGGAAATCTGAAAAAAAGTTATCCTCTGGGGAACATCCATAATCTCTTAGAACCTGAGAATCTGGTGATTGATGTCCCCTTTTCTTATTTTGGATCAGTTTTTCGCAGCTGTGTTAACAACGCAAATACCATCCAAATGAACATAACCGTTCTGCCAGCACCTTGACTTGAACTCTGAACCCTCCCCTGTGTTGGGAAAGACTGATGGTAATGTGGGGAAGGCACAGAAACTTACTCCCTTCGGTGCTATTAAATTACCGAAAAATTGTAGGCTGGGTTGAGGAACGAAACCCAGCATATCATTGGGTTACTCTCCGAGAAGCCGCTGTTGCGTCTACACTTCGTACCACTTCGTGGAAGCAAGCTACAACCCAACCTACGTTATGGGTAATCTTCTGCCGGGAAGGGAGTAGTCGCCATGCTAAATTGAACAGGTTGCAGATTTACGAAGACAACCGCAACCCCGACCAACTGGAGATGCCTGAGTTATTAATAAATGGGTTGGATTGATTGACTACTCACCCCGGCTTAAAGCGCGGGGGATTCTAAGCTGATGTTGTTCCGCAGTCTAAAGACGTGCTGCACAACGTGAAACACTTTTTCAGATTGCGAAATA
>JAAUYI010027809.1_pt1 | contig 12360 bp, 7 predicted proteins | sample 7278041 | NCBI WGS metagenome assembly JAAUYI01 (sample SAMN14350216, study PRJNA611818) | marine sediment metagenome | isolation source: surface marine sediment (0.6m) | place: French Polynesia: Moorea | collected 2018-08
ATCTGTAATTGGACATTTGTTTAACAGCAGCCTATTCATATTCTGAGAAAGCCTAACGGGGGGTGGGGGGGGGGTTCTGGATTTCCAGTCATCTCAGACCGCTACCATCACGGGCCGCTCATCTCGGGCCGGTCAGCACTCATCTCGGGCTTCATCCACACACACAATAAAACACATCACTTTTTGGTGCCTATTAGATCAAATATCACCACCAAGCGTGAAATACCCTTAGAAAATAAATTAATTATTTAATTTTTGAAGCAAAACTGATTGAATAATAACGACATTCTCAGACAAATTGATGAGGTAGACTGCCAGGAGGAGCGGGGCGAGGTGACCGCTCGCCGGTGAATTGGCGGGCCGGGATGAGCGGTGAGCGGTCCGACCTTGTACCTGGTCCGAGATTGAAGTGCCCCGAGATGAGCTGACAGCGTTTTCTGCATTCCATTAATACCGTATCCTCTGGCTTAAATGCACAGTTCGGGACAGCGCGCACCCCCGTTTGGGATAACATTTATTTTCCAAAATCTTGCCTCACTCAATGTGAAACAAGGATGGCAATAGCGCGCATCCCGCTCTTTCATCGTAATCTGGTTGTAGACCCCCTGCGCGTATATGCGAGAGGATACGGTATATGACATACACTCCCAAAAGTTGTATCATTGTGTTCAGTAGATCAAGATCCATATAATATTAGAACATTCTCACATTGCTTACATAGTTTTTAGTGTAGATTTAGCTTATTTCTCGATGCTATTAAATATTCATGTCAATACGACTAAAAAATGCTGAAATTAGCAAAGTCTGTCAGAATAATATCATTCTGCCTGGAGTAATGAATACAATGGTACCAAATTTGGGAGTGTATAGCGAAATATCGATGAAATGAAATGGATTTTGGGTACAGCAGGATATGATCTGGCCGAGTTTAATGCAAGTAGGAGCGTGACAGTAGGGTATTTTTTTCCACTTGCCCACCGGTCAAGTTCCAAGAAAATTGTAGTTGGCCACATGACGGACTCGCCCACCACTTGAAAAAGTATATATAAGACACTGGATTTCATATGTCAAGGGCAGAAAATCAGCTTACCCGATGGGCAAGAAGGTAACAAATTATATTGGCCGGCTCTTCAGTCTGTTCGCTCTAACAAGAGGTAGCTCTGCATTCGTTCTCAATCCAGGGCGAGCTCTTTTTACATTGAACAGAGTGTAGTTCACAGATGTGAAATCTCCGATTCTAAGGAAGAATAACTGCCTGAACATTTCGCGGGCAATATTGTGTTAAATCCTTTACACACCCGTATTAGCCAGAATCAGTACCCACGAGGTTTTATTTCAAACTATTTGCAGTTCTCGTGCCCCCCCCCCCAACACACATGAACATCGTAATTGCACACATGCAAAAACAATCTACAGCGAGACCAAGATTACTCTTCCTGATGTATTTATTTAGAACTGTCTTTATGTCTTCGAGACTGTGTTTGTTTATACTCTGTGTAACACATTATCAAGGCTGGTAACATTTGGCTGTGTATTTTATCTAGAAAGATAAGTTATCATACGATGAGAGTCCAGACAGGAAGATGGGGGAGAATACGTATTTCGTAATTGTTTATCTCAAAACATCTGCTAATCCTAACACACTTGACAAATGAGTTAAACACACACCAAGGAAATACATCCAACAAATGCTACATTCCATACCCCCCCCCCCCACCTCATAGAAGGACGCTACATATACAGTTGTGTATTGGCAAGCATAGTATTCTAGCTGTGATAAGCACAGCGCATTTAAATATAACTTTGTGTAAAAATAAGGGCGAGGTTACAATGGAATGTGTATTCGCATAGAGTTATACTAAATTTAAAAGTCAGACAATCTCCAAATAGATTAACGTGTGCGTATCACTGAGAGATTACGCTAAGGTGTATCCTCGCGCATATACGCTCAGTTGTGGACAGCGCGCATCAACCTGTGTCCCTCAAAAGTCATTTCAAATTATGTACATGGCTCACAATAACCCTCATCCCACTATTTTCATAATCATCTTACAGGAAACGCTCTGGGCGTATGTGCGCGACGATATAGTATATCCGCTACCCCCCCCCCCACCCACACCCGACAGCTATTAACAGAGAACATTACACAAACTAAACCTAAAGCCTGTCAAGTGTTATCCTGGTGGATAACAAAATCATGTCATTTCAAGAATATCTCAGATACAGTGACAAATGAGGCACAGTTGCGTTCTGTTTGCTATGCATGATGAAATGAGTCTATTCTGATTTTGCTAGCTTGGTTTCCGCACCATTTAGCTTATATGAGCAAGTTAATTACTGTTGATGTGCTCTGCAACGCCTGCAGTGCAGAGCAGCGCAAGAATAAATAACATCCTCAAATAAGCCAAATCTGCCAGAAATCGTACCATTTGAGAATACACTCACATTATGCCTCTTTTAGTGTTGAACACAGTGGTCCCACATATGTTTCCGCCAAGATAACATTTGACAGACTATAGTAATGTAAAGTTGAATTTTCTACTAACAAAATTCTCTTAGCTGTCCGTTTTTTCTGTGTGAAGCTTATCTATTGGCATCATCCTAAAATCAGGAAAATCTAGCAGACAAAACCTTGGGAGTTACATATTTATATGCTTAGATGATTTGTGCTAGGATACCGTAATCTCGCTCTCAGACACGCAGGGAGTGGGGACGGGAATGGCAATATAGGACGCACTTATCAGTGGTCTGATTTGATTTGCGTTTTGACCTCGCCCGATATTAGGTGGGGTGGCCCGATCTGGTTCCATTTCACATGGCCGTGCGTGCGGACACTAGTCCTCCCAATCGCGCCAGCCTATTTGCCCGGTGAGGTTGTGCCCCGGACCATGAGGCCGCCCTACTTTCTCTCGATCAGGTGATCTGGCCACCCACAATGAGCAAATCACATCCGGCCAGTAAAGGAAGCCGTATAGCATAATGAATTGAAAGAGGGAGATGCGCGCTGATGCGATGCATGTTTTGCAGTCATTGACACAAGATGTTATAATTATATTTCATGACAACCCGGCAATGCGCTATGTCTGGAACTGAGCTTTTACGCACGAGGTTAGGGTATGTTTCAGTCATTCTGAGAAAAAAATTCGAATTTTTTTCTCAGAAAAAATCTAAGCAATGTTGTTCCATTAAGCATCAGGCCGTAATAACCAAGAGTTGCGCGTGTAACCCTCACTGAGAATAAAAAAGGGGTCCGCGAGATATAATGGAACATACGTGTATCTTCGAGATATCAGGGTAAATCTCGACCCCCCCCCCCGCACCCCGCCATAAGTGCCTTAAGCGCGTGTCACTCTGAGATTAAAAAAGGGGGCCGCGAGATATAATGCAACATACGTGTATCTTCAATATATCAGGGTAAATCTCCCCCCCCCCCCCGGCACCCAGCCGTAAGTCCCTTAAGCGCGTGTCTCGCATGTGCCTTTTGGAAGGACACGCGCTAAAAATTCCAAGCACTGGTCTTCTTTCAAATTAACCCCCCCCCACCTATTCAGGGAATGAATTAAATCCCCATCTCACTAAAACAATATTCATATAGTTTTGCAGAAAGTGCAATTGAATAATCTTTGTAAATAGACTCCCTGGATGAATATCAATACTCGGGGAAGGAAGGGTCCCGGCACGCGATCAAAGGGGAAGCTGACCCGCCCTCTACTTGATTCTCGGCGACCACACACTCGGACGGACCCACGCGGAGTAACCTAATTTCCGTGCCTTGCGTAATTATGACTTGCTGCACTATGAATGCCTCGGGGGGGGGGGGGGGCCCTTCCCCAAAATCAAAAGATACACTGAAAAAGACAAGTTTCATTTAAGCTCACCTGTACTCCTGCTTGAACTTTCGCGAGCATTACCATCGGATCCACGTGGGTTTCCTGTATCCATTATTTCCGTCGATTATTCCACAACACAATACGTCTGTCAAGCTCTTGAAATCGTGGTAATACGCAGCTGCACGAGTTTCTCTCCGGTCCAAACTCCCAGGTGTTTGCGGATGTGCTGACAAGATGCTGGACAATCGAGAAATGTAACTCTGACTCTGTGTGCTGTAACTTAAGTAAGCTATTGCGCGAAGTATAGCGTAAAATTCTTGGCGGGAAAGATGGGTGGAAACGCCGGCCAATAGTTTTTGTCCAGTCCCATAGCGCGAAATCATACATGGCTAGTAGCCAATGGGAGAAACTTTCTTTGTTCAAGCGGTAACCAATGAGCCCTCCAACCCCAGGAGATACTAGTAATGGCGTCCTAATAGGCAATACTGCCCGCGTCTTCAAGACACCGTGACCTTATGAGGCCAACAGTGCCCTGATGAGGTCATGCTCGGTAACCGTTACCACGCATAGGTCAGAATTAGTCCGTCTGTTTCCAATCAAACACAGTACTGCTGCGCTTGATCGACATGTGTTGGGTGAAAATATGTAGTCAAATTGAATTGTAAGTGAAAGACCATGATCGGTGGGTCAAGGTTTGCCTGTAAATATGTACGGAGCCTGGGAGCCAAGGTACGATACTAATTAAATTCAGTTGTTTTAACTGTTTCACAAGACATGAGGACTTTCAGAAGTAAATGAAACTCAGTCTGTTAACTGAAAGAAAACACACGCTGCCTTTGATTAGCAATCGATAGGTAGTGTTACAAATAAACAAACAAAATAAAATTATAGTATAGAATGTTATCATATTGAGCTTTTTTTTCTTTTCAGATACCCGAGTTGTTGAGTACGTGCCAGTTCAAGGAACAGGAAATCTAGTGCTAGGAGTGGCAGTGGCTATAGGAGTGGGAGTTGTCGTTGTTGCTTGTGGTGGGCTTCTATATGTTCTCTGGAAACTCAAGCAAATGTGTAAGTCATAAAGCAAATACCATGTCTTACGTACTTTTTATATATTTCTGTCTAAACAGAAATATAAAAAATTACCTTGTTACACGAGACAGAGAAGCATATGTATTAAACATTTGCTATCACCTACCGTATTCATTCCTATAGACGCGCATGCTCTAATAGCCGCGCACCCCTCTTCCTCAACAGAATGAATGCACTAAAAACTTGGAGTATTCCTTGTATTTTATTGCAATTTGTGATATACTAGTAATGCAAAATGTGGAAATAAGCTAGAAAGTCCCGCATGCATAAGAATGTCCATGTGTCCCTATAGTATCCATAGGTAATAGTAGAAGTGGGTTTGTTAATACTTGGTCAACTCACACCCAACCCATGACGATAGGCTTCAATCATCGTCACTGCTGAGGTATTGTCAACGCGCAGTGGGCGTTTAAACGAACCAACACGGTATTACAAAAATTCTTTGCCTTAGAGCAGTAACACGAAGCCAAACAACTTATCATATGCTATAAATGACCCTGCAGGTTCAGAAGCCAATCAGTGTCCTTATTTTTAGAAAAATTCTGTAAATAGGGTTTATGTAAAATAAGTATGCCAACCAATAAGGACCTAGATACTTACTAGTATTGCATATGGAAGCTTTCTTGAGTCTTACCTCCTAGTAGGAAATAAATTATTGTTTAAAATTCAATTGGCACTTCAGCCACAGTACTGCATTTTTTATGTTTCTGACATGATAGGCTACTTTCTCCAAGATAACATTGTAAATTACTGAGTAATTAAATTTATTCACATCTAAGGTATTTACTGAATTTATTTTATATTTGACAGGGACTAGAGGGAGGGTCGGTACTCCATTGTTTCCACCAAATGATGTGGAAATGAATCGTAGCCAAAGAAATGAAGCAGCCGAAACCAACATGGATGACGACGAGGACGACGAGGACGACGAGGAGGTACAAAGAGAGGAGGAAGAAGCAGAAACGCATGACGATGCATATCAGGCTGCTGTGCAAAAAGCAGTCAGAGAGTCGATGCGAGATTTTGAGGCAGAGATTTACAGTCGAGCACAAAGGGATCTTCTTCGATTACCTAAGCCTGGTACCGTTCCACCTGTCTCTGCTTCCCAGGCTCCAAAACAGAATTCCCAGGATGTGAGTAACAACAACTTACAGGAGATTTGTCTAGGTAATTTTGTCAAAGTCTAAGCATGCTGCATGCCTTGGGAAAAAGCATGAGAAATCAACAGGATTTGATCATCCTAATTTCAACAAACCCACCCCCCCCCCCGCTTAACCTATAACTTCTGTCCTGAATATTTTAGTGGCAAACTTCTTGGCGAGACTAAGCATAATACTAATTAAAATTTATGCAAACATGGCATGATGTTGTAATTAATATGAATGCTTAATTATGTCTGAAAGAAAATGGCATTCTATAAAGACTACAACCGGTGCAGTCTTGTATTATAGTTATAGGGTTTCATGCATGTTAACCCGAGCCCCCCCCCACCCCCCCCCCACACAGACACCCCACCCCCTCCACCTCCTCCTGCTGTCATCTCTGTCAATTACCTGCAAATTAATTTAGGGCATTCTAGAATGGTCAGGCTTTAGAGGTTTATACAACTCTCTACTATTGTAAGGAAATAAATTTGTAAATATATTACATTCTATTTATTTGGTTTGTTATGTGTGTTTACAGGATGAGGAAGAAGGAGCTTCAGGTCCGGCTGATCGTGCATCAAACTTTGTTCAACCTACATCTCAGATATGGAAGCCAACATTGCTCGACAGGCGAGACCTACCCGGGGAAAAGAAACTAAGTGAAAATCTAATTGACTTGAACACCAACCTAACAAGAGCACCCATTCATCAAGCACTACCTGGTCAAGTGTCTACAAACGTAAGTCGTCCCCATCCTGCAAATGCTTCAACACCCATCCAGGGGCATCGACCTATCGCCTCTGTGTATCCTTCAAATGCAGAACACAGTGATGTTGGTCTTACGCCAACACATTCTCAAGGTCAAACGCAGGTAATTAATACTGCACCCGAAACTGCAGGTGTTCCTTATGATGACAGAAATAACTTTTTTCCCCGTGTAGATAGGGCTGGTTACAGTACATTTGGTTTTAATTTTCCAGGCCATACTAGTCAGAGAATGCCATTCATGCAGAATCCTACAATTTCAGTTGACAATGAACAACAAGGACTAGATGTGCATAGTCGACAAGCACAAATGTCACCGACAGGAAGCACACCTGCACATTATCCCTCTGAAGTTACAAATGACGAGTCTTCACTTTCCTCCAGGACATATACTGCTTCATTTATATCCGAGGGTCCTAGTACGCATACAAGTGGCTATACTACTGATCATCTTTCTGATCTAGTTAGAAGTGGTATTCATTATGGTAATATTGGTTCTTCCACGCCATCACACATCTCGAACTGTTCACCGAATGTTTCCTCCATTTCAGCATCAGCAATCCAAACTACAAACGAAACAACTGGCCACAACTCATGTACGGGTATTGAGCTACACACTCAATACAATAACATTAGTCAGTCACCTATTTCTTCCAGAACCAGCCCGTATGGAATTATGCAACCCACAAATGCACAAATCTGTTCACCTAGTTTAAGCACAATTAACACCCCCCCGCTAGGTTTGGATCCACATTCCTATCCGCTTGATAGTGAGGGGGAGATAACATGCAGGGTGAACCCGAATGCACTGTACCAGGAAAATGACTTATCTGCACATAACCATCAGAACTCGTTTGCAGGAAACACGAATCTTGTGGAGCATCAGTCACAAGAACCACAGAGTACATGCTTCCAGCAAAATATGAATCCACAAACACATGCTGGAGCACAAGAATATTCGACGCCTTTCCAGCCTTACGAGAATGACTTAAACAAATCCAGTTTCTCGAGCGAATTCTCAGCTACTAAAGATAACTGTCAGGCTCCAAAGGACCAATCAAAGAATTCTGTGAATTTGCATGACATGGGGCAACTTCAAAGCAATTACGAAGACAACCTTAACCAGGAATATTTGCTCAATGCTTCTGTTAACAGACAAAGTCAGCCATATGAATCAATAAACATGTCTATTGATCATGGTCTAGTTCCATCTCAGTCAGTCAGACCTTCAAACATGTTAATTGATTACGAATCCCTTCAAGAGCCGGATACATTTGACCTAGAACACCTTCGGAACAGATTGCATGAAGATCATCAAGAAATTACCAACTCCATCAGCACTCAAACAGAGCCTAGTGAAGCCCTAGAAACAGGACCAACAGGGAACACGGGTGAGCAAGGTGAAAATGAAAACAGGCAAACAAATGATGATAAAGATATGACCGAACAAAAAAATGCCATATCTGACAACGAGAGTGATAGCTATTCAGGCCTACAAGGCCAAAATAACTGCCCGACTACACCTGCTAGCAGTGACAATGGTTCTAAACAATGTAAAAATGGTGATACTTCAAAGAAGTCTGGCACAAAGAAGACACCCGTTGCGAAAAAATCTACTAGTGCCAAAAAATCACCTGCTGGGAAGAAGTCAGGGACAGAGAAAGAAACACATACACCTGTTCAAACAACTCCCATTACTAGGGCTAAAAAGAGGCAGGCTCTATCACAAGAAGGGGCTGATGTAGAGCAGGATGAAGATGTTGAAGAGGGGGAGAAGGGTAAAAGTCCACAATCCTTCAGGAACAGGATTAAATATTTCCTGCGCCCTACTCCTGCTAAGGGAGCTAAGTCTGATAAGTAATCACAACACAACAGAATATTTCATTGCTAAATGATATGATTTTATTTTGTGTTCTTGTTCATGGGTTCTACAATTAGAGAAGTAGCAAAAGGTTTTCATATGTACAATTGATTGCATATAGCAATATATAGCATTCTCGTTTATTAGGTGGTACCATATTTGATGCCTCATGAGTCTTTTTTCAGAACAATGTTTTAATTTTGTTTTCTGACTGTCATAAATGAGCATATTTAATATTTTTAGAGCGCTTATGATAGAAATGTGGTGAAGAAAACAGTATTTGAGAAGATGGTGAAGTCTCCTCATACTGTCTTCTATGTAGGAACTATACTACTTCATACTGGTGTATAAATAACAATTCTTGCCAGAACTGTGCCTGATACAGTAGAAAAAGTATGCAATGTACATTTCTTTTTTATCCCGAGTATATATTTAAATTTAAATCACATACTGTATTATCCAGAATATGAGCACCCAGGTGTGAGACATTATCCGGTTGAAACAAATAGATGTTTACTAGTTAAATATGTCTTTTCCAGCAGGAACAACTCAAAGCTACATCTTACTTGAAATTTAACAGCCATTCATACTTGTCCAGTTCCACCAGACTACAACCTTAGTTGGGAAAGTGTGAAATTCATACCTTCATGTGTCACACTTGTACAGTCTGTTCAGTGTAAGACCTCTCTGTCATTAGAAAAAGGAATGAAGAGGTACATCTTACACTCATCATACCTAAAGATGTTTGACATGTATATTTTTATCCTTAATAACAGTTATGCCTCAGGTATTTTATCCCAAAGCAGAGTACAGGGTTTTAAATGGTATGAAGTCCTAGAAATACTTCTTTTGGAAAAATTCAGAATCGAAAATAGCTTACATTCATTTTTGAATCCAGATAGCATGTAACTGAATCAGCTTCCAGCAAGCAAATTTTTTTTCGTCGAAAATTTAAACTTCCAAATTTCGACTGGCTTCTCATACCAACGGATGGTCCATGACAAAATACCCTGTGCTTTGAAAGTACCAAGTGTTCTAGAATACCAGGAACCAATAACCGTGGAATAAAATACCCAAAATTCATCTCGTTGCTTCCTCTGCAGGGATGCCCCTCTGTCTCAAGCCTAGTGTAATCCTACACATGAAAGTATTCATTTAATATTGGGTATTTTACTCCATGGGTATTGGTTCTTGGTATATAATATTTTCATAGATGCAAATAACTTGTTCGTTGAAAATGTTTTTATGTTCACTGCAGAAATTTCTCGAAATTACAATTTCTTCAATGACATGTGACACTTAAGTCAGGTTGATTTGCATATGATTGTACAAATCAGTGTTCAATGTTTGGAAATGTACAAACCGTTATATGTGGACTACGACTTCTAATGTTCTCAGTACATATTTCGGTCTCAGTATAGGTTTCACATGTTTTTCAGTTTTCATCTCATTAGATCTGTCCATGTGAAGCTACTTATGCCAGAAAATACAGAATTTGCTTTTACTGCCTGAGAAACACTTGTTCAGAGCACGAGACAAAAGACAGAGGTTTCTAAACCAAGTTTTGCTCTGACTCAAGCAGAATCGGTTCTTTGTCCAGCCTATTATGTTCATTACATTTATGCTAATAAAAGGTTTTTTCTGATGTTCGTCTCACAGTGTCTTTGTAATCTACCCCTCAGGTGCTTTCAAATCTTGTCTGGAGTGGAAATTTCATGAAAAGTAAACCTCCACCCAAACATCCGGCAGTTTTCCTTGTCTTGGGAAATGTCATGGGATAGCACTCCAGACAAGATTCCGAGTGACCTGGTAGCGCGTAACAAGGAGTCGTTCTGTTGAATTTCGTCATTTCACTGGTGAATGCTTCAAACAGATTCACCATGTAGGCAAACTCCGAAATACTCAGAATTACTCCATGTTCTGTTGCTTTTATCTGACGTTGGTTAATGGGTATGCAATACTGACGCAGATGTACACACTGATAGCGACTGCTTATATGCAACATAAGTAACCCGCCAATATGTAGTTTTAGTTCAACGGGGTTCCCAGCAAAAAATTCCTGGATGACGAGTTTCATCGAATACAGAGAGTCAGTGAGCCTCATCCATCGTTGAACCGGTATTGGGAGGTGCTGGTCTCGTGGAGCTCCAACTTGAGAAATGCATCGGCGAACCTGAACATTGTCACCACCATTGTAGGAGAACAGTAGCTCCCTCTGTATGCCAACCTCCATACACAGTTTGCCCTCAGTATCTGCAAGCAGAGAAATACTACCTTAGAGTACATACTCATTAATTACTCAAGTTTGTGGCATATTTTTGTAAATTTAACTATTTCCTATAATAAATTGTTATGGTTTGAAAATAAGACCCTGACTTATTATGGTAAATTAGTAACCTCTCAAAGGAGAAATTATGTTAAGTATTACTAGAGGAGTGCAGATAACTAGAACAACTCAACAGGGCACCTTTACACATAAATCTACAACTTACAGAATACTTATCTGAAGATAATTCTTATATTTTACTGACTTCTGAAAAATCAAGAAATTTATTGAAAGATTACTTACCGAAAAATATGCCCATTCCGTCAAACTCGGTATCATGTCCATCAAGAATTTTTTCAGCTTTCTGTATCCAGTTTATATCCTTTGTCAATCCTTCGGCAGCAGCAAGAACTTGACTATCTGTCATATCCCCTGAACAACACTCCAGTTTCAGTTCATCCGAATTAGTACCCTCATCACGACTTCCCTCATCGATAACTAGTTCAGGTATTCCAGCATCATCAGGGTCAGCACCAGCAGGACTGGTAGATATTGTTTCCTCCGAGTCAGTTATAACTATAGACTCATATCTGGGAATTTTAGGTTTACCAGCACAAATGTCTTCATAAACAGTTGGTGAGATGAGAGATGGAGATTCAGGAGATGAGCAAGGAGATTGAGGTGAGTCCACCTCATCATTCTCCCCCTGATCCTGCGAAAGTAAACGGCGTTTGCCAAGAGCACTGGCAATAGGTTTTTTCAGAACAAAGTCAGGGAAATCATCATCAGAATCCAAACAATCACCTCCGTACTTCTCCCAGAAAGCATCGATACTCCCAGCGGACATTGTGATTTTCTTCAAGTAGGACTCGAACTGAAAAACACACAAGAGATACCTCATATTTATTACCACTTCAGAAAAGTATAGCGGTGGATCAAATTACACATGGAATTACGCTATATTTTGTTGGGGGGGGGGGGACTTACCCGCGTCAGATAGCTCATAAATAGCAAATATGGATTCCTGTACAACTTGTAGTCATCAATAAAGTTGGATCTCCTTATGGGCCTCACTGGTGGTAGGAATAAGTTGTCTATACTTGTGAATGATGATGGTGTTATGAAATTATTTAATTTGGCTAATGGAGTTATCCATTCCTCATCTCTCCATTCAGAGCCGTCTTTCTTAGGTTTTAGTCTTACTCCCATATAATAAGTCAACATATCTCCAACACGCTTGTATGGAATTGGATCGATATAGTAAACTATAGGAGCACCCTCAAAAATAGGTTCCACAGGTGCAAACTGATGAAGAGGCTGGACTTCTTGCTGTAGAGGAATTATCTGGATCGGATCCCAGTTAGCCATCCCAACACTCCGACAGAGAAATAGCCAAATATAGAA
>JAAUYI010061225.1_pt1 | contig 12360 bp, 7 predicted proteins | sample 7278041 | NCBI WGS metagenome assembly JAAUYI01 (sample SAMN14350216, study PRJNA611818) | marine sediment metagenome | isolation source: surface marine sediment (0.6m) | place: French Polynesia: Moorea | collected 2018-08
AGTTTTGAGACAATCATAAGCTTTGATAAACTGACAAAATAAGGCTAAGACTCTATGTGGGCGATCGCGTTCACCCCATCATTTCCAGAGAATTACCTCAAAGCAGAGTTAGAGAGTAAGTTGATTTCTTTATTTGTTATGTCTGTTTTGTAAAGCAAAAATTTCGATTCGTCCACCTTATATTTTCAAAACTCAATTTTTGAGCAATGATAAAATCGACGTTGTTTAAACTTCGGTCGCTTAATTATGGTAAAGTGCGCAATCGCTTTGGGTAGTAACCAGGGTAACTCTTTAGCTATTTTGAAGCAATCTCTTAGCGTCTTAACTCAAATCCCTGGGATTATTCTTGAGGCTACTTCTAGCTGGTACAAAACCAAACCAGTTGGTACACCTCAACCACAGCCAGATTATCTCAATGGTTGCGCTTTATTCTCGGTAGAGCAAACCCCAGAAGAGTTACTAGCTATTTTGCAAACTACAGAAATTCAGTTTGGCAGAGTAGACAAAGGCAGACTACAACCGAGAACTTTGGATTTAGATTTACTCTTGTATGACAACTTAATTCTAAATGCTCCCAATTTAACTATTCCTCATCCGCGTATGACCGAACGATCTTTTGTACTAATACCGTTAGCTGAGATTGCACCAGACTGGATCGAACCAAAATCGGGACTGAAGATCGCTCAACTACTCCGTAATTTAGATACTTCTGGCGTAGAGCTTTATACTACAGCTTAAGGGATGACAAAGTTATTCGTTGTCTATTCTTAATCGATCTAGCAACCTTCAATCATTGGCGAGCAGAACTTAATGACTAATGACTAATAACACTCAGTCGAACAATTCTCTATACAGATTACAGCCTAGATTCAGTAATGGACAGTTCCATCAGGCATAGTAGTTTTGGTTAAAATTGCTTTGTCAAAAATTGTGTCTTCGATATCTGCACCTTTTAAATTAGCCCGACATAGATTGGCTTTAGTGAAATTTGCTCCCCTAAGATTAGCTCCTTGTAAATTTGCTCCGATTAGATTGGCTTTAGTAAAGTTTGTACCCCGCAATTTAGCCTGGAGTAAATTGGCATTTTGCAGATTAGAGTAGCTTAGGTTTGCCCAGCGCAGATCGCAGCGAGTTAAATTAGCTTCTAAAAAATTGCTGGCAAAAAGATAACTATGGCTGAGGTGAGTAGCGATCGCACTAACTCGATAAAGGTTAGCCTGATAAAAACTAGCTGACTGTAACTCCGCTTCCATAAAATTAGCTCCAGACAGATCCGCTCGATCGAAGCTAGCTTGGGCTAAAATTGTCTCGCTGAGATTGGCACGGTTGAGCTTGGCTTCGGTAAAGTTGGCTTGTCTTAATTGCGCCTGACGGATCGAAGTACCAATTAGATTCGTCAGGCGAAAATTAGCGCATCTGGCTCGAACAAATCGTAGATCTGAGCCGATGAGATTTGCTTGTTCGAGATCGGTATCAATTAAATAAGCTGACTGTAAATTAGCTCCTGTCAAGTTTGCCTGTTGCAGATTAGCATCAATCAATTCTGCTGCTTCTAAGTTTGCTCCTGTCAGATTTGCCTTACATAGCAAGGTGTTAGTTAGATCTGCCCCAGTCAAATTCGCTTTAACTAAATAAATCTCCGCTAAATTCATGCCTCGAAGATCGGCATTAATCAAATCAATTGTCGGTTGATGGGAACGCTCGAGCCAGTTAATCCAACTAGATGTACCCTGTTTCAATTTTGTTAACTGCTCAATATTTGCCACAAACTCTACCTATTTTAATATGCGATCGCCTTTTTCTTAGCTCACAATCTATTATCCCCGTTAAGCGGACAGAACTAAACTAGATATTCAGAAGCTCGACTCATTCATTTTTTTTAGAATTCAAAACCTCTCTGCCACCCACACTTTCTATGGCAGTCAGGGCTGCTGTCGAACCAGCAATTATGTCTCTTTCTTCTCCACCTAAATACAGTCTGCCAAAGCTTCCTATTGCTGTCACCTTAAGAATATTAATTAGGGCTGCTTTTTCCGCTTCGTTGGCAGCTAGGGCTGCATAGGCTGCGGGCTGTACTTCTAAGACATATAAAGTTTGTCCTGCCAACAACATCTGTCCGCGACAGTCGCGGTTAATTAACTGTGCTTGGTAAGCATCAATATTACGGATAATCTGACTCGAAACCACCTTAGGTTTTAGACTGTCTTTTTGCTTTACTCCTAATGTCTGTAGAATTGCCCTACCTGCTGCTTTGACTTCTCCCTGTTTGCTGGCATGAATTTCTAGTAATCCATAGAGTCTTTCTACAAATTGAACTCCTGGACGAACTACCGCAGACTTTAATGCTACATCAGTAATACGATTAATTTCAATACCAGGAGATATTTCGATCCATAAAGAAGCGTCTCCTGGTAAGGGTAAAAATCCTAGCGACACGGTGCCGATGTAGGCTGCGTGCTGTGATTGCAATCTATCTAAATATACATACCTACGAAGTTCTACGCCCAAAATTTCAGCCCTCTTGCTTACACAAAATACGATCCAAACCATTCTCCAGCTAAGCAGTTTGTGTCCGCAGTTGTAAAGAGTTGAATTAATTTCTGAGGTAATTTTTTTATTTTGTCTAACTAAAAATATTTACTCTCGATCGCTATACATTCTTTCTTTTTTGAGCATAATAGAAGGGGATTATTTGATTACTTGTTTTTGACCAATAAGTTTAAATAGTAAAATATCGTTGGTTATTGGACAATTACTTTTTTTTGATTTACTAAATATAGTGTTTACATAGTTTATGTGTATTTAAAATCAAATATTGCTACTTCTTAGTTTGACTATTTCTTATGAATGCTCCCAATATGAGTCAATTTTTATTTGTAACTGATTTAGACAATACCTTAGTTGGTGACGATACTGCTTTAGATCATCTCAATCGAGAGCTAGCTAGCCATCGCGAACAGTACAATAGAAAAATTGTCTACGCTACGGGGCGATCGCTATACTTGTATCGCTTGTTGGCGGAGGCAAAATCTCTACTGCAACCAGATGCCCTAATTACTTCTGTAGGAACGGAAATGTATTTTGATAAAAGTCAAACGCAATACGATCCACAATGGGCAAATATTCTTTCTCAAGGATGGGATCGGGAAGAAATAGTCGCGATCGCTAGCCAGTTTAGCGAATTGCAATCTCAGCCTAAATCAGAACAAAATCCCTTCAAAATTAGCTATTATCTAGCCGAATCCGTAGCAGAAGAAGTTTTACCAAAACTAAAATTGGCTCTTAATTCCAAAGGATATGGGATTAAATTAATCTACAGTGCGGGTCAAGATTTGGATCTATTACCGCGAAATGGTGATAAAGGTTTAGCGGTTAAATTTTTACGCCAAAAATGGGGGATTTCCGCAGAGAAAACAATTGTCTGTGGTGATTCTGGTAATGATATTTCAATGTTTCAAGGACATGAAAAAGGTCTAATCGTTGCTAATGCCAAGCCCGAATTGCTTGAATGGTACGAAGACAATAAACATGACAATCTTTATCTAGCTGATTCTATCTGTGCTGGAGGTATCCTTGAAGGTCTAAGACATTTCAGTTTTTTATAAAGATTAAAACTACCAAGTTTTTCAGGTGGGAATTGCCCACCCGATCCACCTAAATCTAGATTTTAGCTATTGCTAAAAAGATTATTTTGAGCGCATAACTCGGTTAATAGTCGCGATCAACTCCTGTTCTGGACAAGGCTTAACTAGATAGGCAGCAGCACCAAGTTCTAAAGCTAATTTACGGTGTTTATCGCTATCGCGGGAAGTGAGAATAATAATTGGTAAGTTTTTATGCTCGGGATTGTTCCGAGCCGCTTTTAAAAATTGGAAACCATTCATCATCGGCATTTCCAAATCGCATACTACCAATTCAACCTGCCCCGATTTTTTTAATTCAGTTAGAGCATTGATGCCATTATCCGCCTGGAGTACTTGTTTGCTCACTTTCTCCAAAGACATAGCTATGGTTCGACGCAGACTGTTAGAATCGTCCACTACCAAAAGAGTCTGAGGCAAGATTTCAGTAGAAGAGCCAGCAGGAGGTAGTTGCTGTGTCTGGGTAGCATTAGCACTAGGTAGAGCTTGGAAACTAGTACCCCCTAAAAAGGCTTGTTGACTCATAGAATTACTACGATATTGAGAATCTTTGAGTAATGCTGCTCCATCTACCACTAAGGTCAGACTACTATCTTTGAGAACACTACAACCATAGACATATCTTGGCGGAATAATGGCACTACCGAGGGGTCTAATTACTAATTCTTGTTCTCCGAGTACTTGGTCTACCTCTAATCCTACATAGCCATTTTGACGACGCAATAACAAAATTGGATTATTGAGACTAGATTCTGACTCTTGTAATTGAGATATAGTACGAGGATATTCAATCATGCTCGATAGCTGACGCACGGGAATCATCTCTACATCGTCTTTGGTGGGCCAATGTAAAATCTTTTGACCTTCAAAGATTTGCACTTCTTTTGAAGTTGGTAAGATGATTCGTTCGATGGCATCAATCAATAAGGCATAGGTCATACCAGCAGCCTTAGTCAACATTAATTTGGCAATGGTTAGAGTCAAAGGAATTTGTAGCGAAAAAGTCGTACCTTGACCAGGGGTAGACTCAATCGAAATTGTGCCGTCCATTTCTTCAATTTGGGAACGCACTACGTCCATCCCCACACCTCTACCAGAGAGATCGCTTAGCTTATCGGCAGTAGAAAAACCTGGTTCAAATAACAGTTCTAGTAACTGAGAAGGAGAAGTGACTGCTGCTTGCTCTGGAGTAATTAATTTCTTCTCAATTCCAGTTTGTTTGATTTTCTCTATATTTATTCCTTTACCATCGTCCCCCACTTCAATTACAGTTTGGCTACCCTGATAATATGCTCGTAAGAAAACCGTTCCTGTTTCTGGTTTTCCTGTTTGCATTCTTTCGTCGGGTTTTTCTAGACCATGATCGAAGGAATTACGTACCAGATGCAATAGAGGGTCGTAAAGCTTTTCTTCAATGGTTTTATCAATCAGAATATGACTACCAATGATATTGAGTTCGGCTTTTTTGTCGTGGGTGACAGCAAGTTGCTTGAGAAGGCGAGGAAAACGATTGAATAGTCTACCGATGGGAGACATTCTGGTTTCAATTAGTTCGTCCCTCATGTTCAACAACATTCGTTGCTGTTTTTGAGTATCTCGTTGTGCCTGTTTATTGCTATTTTTAATTTTTTCAGCAATGGTTAATAACTCAGAATTACTACTGCTAGTTAACTCCAACAGTTGATTGAGTCTGGCTTCTGTACTTTGCAATCCACTAGCAGGCAAGACAGATTTGTAATCTTTGTGTTGAGTTTTGGTAATGTTGTTAAGTTTGACAGGTAATTCTTGTAAAAGTTGCTGTTGTTGAGGAGACAAACAGACTTCATCAACCACTTCAATTAGCTCGCTGACTATTTGCTCGCTATAGCTAATTTTATCCAGTAATTCTTGAACAAATTCACCAATACGTTCGTCTTTTAAGATATTTTTATTTTGATTGATTAATAGTTCTCCAACCAAATCATTGAGTTTTTCTAAAGATTCTAGATTAACTCTGACTGTCTTATTGACTTTGGGTTGAGCAGTTTGTTTATTACTGTTTTGCTTAGAAGAACCAAATCGAGATTTTCTGACATCTCTAGTCGATATTTCTTGGGGTGGAGCTGGTTTGGTTTTTGGTTTAATTACTTCTGTAGGGACAGGTACGATCGGGGCAGACGATCGCTCGTCGGCTGCTGGAGTCGATTGAGCCTGTTCTGGAAGCGACTCGACTGATTCTTCCCCCCAAATTTGGGCCGTTAATTGATTAGAATCTTGATTATTCCCTAAATCAGACTGACCAGACTCAGATTCCAAAGTCCCTGTAAATTGCTCCGCTAAAGATTCCGAACCAAACATATCCGCAGCATCTTCATCATCGGAGTCAGTAGACTCAACTTCAAGAGTCCCAGTAAATTGCTCCGCTAAAGATTCCGAGCCAAACATATCCGCAGCATCTTCATCTTCTTCATTGTCTTCAATAGCCTCCATTGGCACAGAAAACATCGAATCTTCTGCTTCTAAATCGGAATCTGTGGCTGCTACTGATTCGGAAGAGTCCTCTTCCAAGACTGGTGGCTCGTTTTCAACTTTTGCCTGCTTGAAGTCTACTGCATCCAATGCTCCTGTGAATTTTTGTAGTTCGGGAGATGGTTCGCCTCCACGATCGCGATCGCCCTCCAGGACCTGCTTTTGTGCCTGTTTGAAATTGGCGATTGAGGCTTGGGTAATTTCTTTAACCAAGTCAGGATTAACTTCTAATGCCGTCAAAATAGTTTGGGCAATTTCTCCTAAACCAGATAAATTGAGCGATTGCGATAAACCCAAGAAAATCTCTGCCTGAGACTGTAACACCTCTCTCATATTGGTTGGATCGCCCTCAGATAAGGCTACAGACAATTCTTGAATTCTTTCGGGGACGACGGATTCAAAAAATGATTCCACAACATCCAAACCTAATTCTTCCGAGGTAGGAAATGCATCCTGATCGCTAAGATAATCACCAAAGATTTCGGTTAGTTCGGCAAAAATACCCGCAGCACGATTGAGAATTTCTTCTCGATCGATAGGAGCTTTACTAAATTCAGCAGTTAGAGGAATTCTAAGGCATTCGTAACTGGCGTAAAGCAATTTTTTGGTCTGAAGGTCGATTTCTAACTCAGGATTATATAACGCCTTGAAGACATCCTCCATCGAATGAGCGACAGTTTTGATCGTTTCCAACCCCACGTTAGCAGCACCCCCCTTGAGGGTGTGGGTGGCTCGCATAAGCTTATTGACTCTTAGTGGGCGATCGCTTGGTTCTATATCGCCATCATTGATGGCAAATAATTCTTGTTCGATAGTTTCTAATAGTTCGGGAGCTTCTTCCAAAAAGTATTGATAGGCTTGGTCGCGAATACTGGGGTCGGTAATCATCGTCGAATATTTTCTAATATATAGTTGAGTAATAAAAATTTTGAATTCTGAAATAGATAGTTTCTATTTCAGAATTCATAGTTAGAAAGTCACTATCCTTACTTGACTTTGAATTTAGATACGCTAGCCTGTAAGTTTTGTGCCAATTGTTCTAATTGCTCGAAAGAAATCGAAATTTTACCTGAATCCTGGGAAGTTTCATTGGCAATTTCGGCTACCTGTCCCATAACCTGCGTTACCGACGCAGCCTCTTGAGTTTGAACGTTAGCAGCACTGGTGATCCCTTGAACCAAATCCTTAATTTCTGCGGTTGCAGATACAATTTCATTCAAGCTTTCACGAGTTTGGCTGACTAGATTTGTCCCTTCAACTACCTGTTCGACACCGGCTTCCATCGCAGCAGCTACTTCTTGAGTCTCTTCTTGGATTTCTCGGACTAGTTTCTCGATTTCTGTAGTTGCTTCGGTAGATTGCAAAGATAGATTGCGAACCTCGTCCGCTACTACCGCAAATCCTTTACCGTATTCACCCGCACGAGTTGCTTCTAGAGCAGCGTTTAATGCCAACAGGTTGGTTTGAGTGGCAAAACTACTAATCAGACTCACTACCTTAGAAATTTTCTGAGAAGAATCACTCAGACGCTTAACTCGTTTCCCTGCATCGGCTACAGTTTCGCGAATACTAGTGATACTGTCTACAGTATTGTTCATGGCGCGATCGCCCGCCTGAACGGTTTGGTTTGCCTGTTCGATCGCTATTTCTACTTTTTGGGCATTTTCAGTAGTGACAGTCGAAGCATCAATCATCGCTTGGACTCGATCTAAAGCCTGTTGTAGCTCTTGTAATTGTCTTTCCGACTGTAAAGACAAACCTTTAATCGCAGTACTACTAGAGCCTGTGGTTTCTGTTACCTGGGTAGCAGCAGTCTGTACCTGTTCTACAATTCCTTTTAGTGAATCTAGGGTGGTATTGTAAGCTCCTGCAACTGTACCGATTTCGCTCTCTGTAACTTTAGCTCTAACGGTTAAGTCTCCACTAAATGCAGGTCTGACAGTTTTTAAAATATCAAGAGCTTGTTTTTGCAGTTCTTCTCTGGCAGCTTTTTCTCTGGCTACTGTTTTAGTTAAGTCCTCTGATTGAATTCTTAACTGTTCGTAGTAGTCAACCTGTTGGATAGCAATTCCCAATTGGTTTGCCAACTGAGCCATTTGCTCGGCTTCCATAGTCTGCCAAGCTCTCGTACCAGAGTTTTGATAAACACCCAACAGTCCCCACAGTTTATCTTCTTGGAAAATAGGAGCAATAATATAGGCTCTGGCTTGATATTTCTCTAGGGATTTAATGTAACACTCAGGGAATTTTTGAGTATAGATATCATCAACGACTGTATATTTCTTACCTTCATTGGTATATCTGCCACCTCTAGTTTTTTCCATATAGGTGTCGGTATCGGTAATATCATCAACAGCCCACTTGCGGAGTACACAGCGGTTGCTTTGAGTGCGATCGCCACTGAGGACTTCATCCTCTGTTTGTTCTACCAGCAGAGAAACCCAACCACTACCTACAGATTCTGCTACCACCTGACCACTCCAATCAGGATTGAATTGATAGACGATAGTTCGATCTGCTTTGAGAGCCTGACGTACTTCTTGGGTTGTGACTTTGAAAACTTCGTCAATATTTTTGGCGGTACGAATTTGTTCGCTAATTTTGCTGCTGGTTTTCTCTAGTTCTGCTTGCTTTTCTAACTTGGTGATGTAATCAATTTGCTGCATAGCCACCCCTACTTGGAGACCAAGTTGTCTGAGAGTTTCTATTTCATAGTCTTGCCAGACACGCGCTCCTTTATTCTGGTAACAGCCAATCAAACCCCAAAGTTTTTTGCTGCCAAACATATCGCTATCAGCAATAAAGATCGGAGCGAGGGCATAGGCTCTGGCTTCCATTTGTTCGAGTAGTTCGATATGACACTGTTTGTGTCCCTGAAGATAGATATCTTCTACCGCAAAGGTTTCGCCGTTTTTGTAACGACCACCTTTGGTGTTTTGCAGAAAAGTATCTTCAATAAAGGGAATGATTTTAGTTAGATCCGACCAGCCAGGAGCAGCAGAATCGGCAACGAAGTTACCACTCCAGTCGGGATTAAAGCGATAGACAGATACGCGGTCAACGTCTAAGATTTTACGTCCTTCATCAGTGGCAATTTGCCAGACTGCCTTCTCGTCTTTAGACAAACGAACTTTTTCTAGAACTTTGGAGAGGCTTTTTTCTCTTTTAAACGCTTTTTCCATGCGATCGCTTTGGAATTGAGCATTGCGTAGGAAAGAGGTTTTTTGCAAGGGCTTAACAAAACGAACCGCATATTCTTGTAGCTGCTCGATATCAGATTCTTGCCAGTTTCGCGGAGCGGAGTTTTGATAGACTCCTAATACGCCCAAAAGTTGGTTGTTAGTATGAATTGGCACCACGATATAGGCTTTAGCCTCGATTTCCTCAAATTTTTCTAATACTGCGCCAGCCAGTCCTTTGGTTTGAACATTGTTAGCCACGTAGTAAGGCTCAAATTCTCCGCCCTTAAAGTGAAAGTCATAATCTAGCACCGAACCTGCGGGTTTCCACTTCGCGCCCAGAGATTCTGCTAAAATTTTGCCGCTCCAATCTGGATTGAAAGCAAAGACTACCGCCCGATCTATTTTCATCGAGGCGCGTATCTTGTCCAGCCAACTTTGCATCATCTGCTCGGCATTTTGACTGATAGAAGTCAAGAAATCTTGTTCGGAAATTAATTCTGCTTGTTTGGCTTTAAACTTGAGATTACGGAGTTCGCTAGTTTGTTCTAGAGGAAGACTAAATTTAGGTGCGTACTCCATTACTAGCTGAATTTCAGACTCTTGCCAATTGCGAGTACCAGAATTTTGATATACTCCTAGCATTCCCAAAAGGCGATCGCCAGAGTAAATAGGAACGATAATATAAGCCTTAGCCTCTAGTGATTCTATCTGTTCGATAAAACAGGGTGCTACATCTTTATTGTAAATGTCGTTAGCAACATACTTGGCTTGACAGTTGTCGGGAGTGACAAAGCAATCGTTGTCAAAAGAGTTAGAGGCTCTTTTCCACATTGAGTCTACTGACTCGGCGATAATTTCTCCGCTACCATCGGGATTAAAACCATAGATTAGAACTCGATCTGCATTTAAAAAGGTGCGGATCTGACCTAATTTTTGCTCCATTGCCCTTTTTGCCTGGAGGCTAACCGCAGTTACAACATCTTTGCTGGCAAATGCTTCGAGTTGTTTAGCCTGAAATTGTGCATCATAAACCAAGCTTATTTGTTGCGTGGGATAGCTGGCTTTAGCACTATATCTGTGGATCAATTCAACTTCAGACTTGAGCCACTTGCGGGAAGTACTTTGGAAAACTGCCAACATACCCAATAAGCGATCGCCAGATTTAATGGGCACAGCAATATAGGATTTGGCTTCAATCGCTTCTAAAGAGGCGAGCAAACAGTGTTGGAAGCCCTGATTATAAATATCATTAACTACATATTCAGCTTTGCAGTTTTCGGCAGTAATTGTGCCATCGTAATCAAAAACAGAACCTGCTGGTGGAAGTTGCTTTGCTGCTGATTCAACAATCACTTGACCGCTGTAGTCGGGATTAAAAGTATAAACCCAAGCGCGGTCGCCTTTAAGAGAGGTGCGAATCTCTTGCAGCATCTCCTGTAATAACTGTTTATTCGCGGTTACCAAATCTTCTCGCTCGGATTGAGAATAATGGGCAGAAGATTGTAAGACACGGGTCAATTCCATCGTCAACTGATAGAGCAAGTTGATTTCGTCTTCTTGCCACTGACGGGAATTATCACATTGCTGCACTACTAAAAGTCCCCAGACCTTATTTAGTTGATAACTATTGTCCGAAGTCACAGAATCGAGCAAAATCGGCAATGCTAGAGAAGCCCGTACCTGATATTTCTCGAATAGCTGTTGTTGATAGGGGGTGAGTTTGCTACTATCTCGATCTTCAATCGCGATCGAACCTTGAGTGGGAAAGTCTAGTGCTTTTTGACCGCCAAAACAATTACAGGAAATAATTTCATTTAACGCTGGTGTCCATCCAGGAACGATCGCTTCGGCTACTACTTCTCCATCACTATCACCAGTGAAACGATAAACTAAAACGCGGTCTGCTTTTAATTCATGCTGCACCACCTTGACCAAATTGTTGAAAAAGTCATCTTGTTTGGTAGAGTTACGAACCTGTTTCATAACTCTCCACAGGCGATCGCGTTCTTGTTTGTAGAGACTGGTTTTAATTTTTTGAACTAGATCGGATTTAGAACCATTGGATTCTACAGTCACATTAGAAATATTTTGCTCTTGATGAGTACTAGATACATCCATAATTTTGCTTTCTTTTTTGAATTATTTGTACAAATACTTAGTCTTAATTACTGATGAAATTAACCTATAAAAATCACTTATTACTGAGAGTAATTAAACTCAGTTTTTATTGAGAAAAAGTTCAATATTTCCTCTGGATCGATGAGCATAATTATGTCATTGTCTGCGCTAGTAAAATATCCATGCAAAAAGGGTAAAACATCTTCCGAAAAAATTTCAGCTGAAGAAGATTTAAACTTTGATAGATCGTGTTCTATTAAATTATCTATCCCCGAAACCACTAAGCCAATCGATTGCCCCTGAACTTGAACTACCATGACCAAAAGTTCTTGGGTGATGTTACTTTCGTTGAGGGGTGGGGGATATCCTAATAAATTTTCTAAATCTATAATCCACAACATTTCACTCCGCCAGCCATAAATTCCTAAAACGCAATAAAACATTTGAGGAACTGGCAAAATATCTTCTGGAGAAATAGTAATTACTTCGGTAACGATTTCTGCATCTAATAAGGCTATGTCACCCTGAACAACTGATTTGTGAGTTTTTTCGGTTTTGCCTAGCTGAAATTGTAAAAATTTGCGGACTTGTTTGGATTCAGACTGAATACTAGAATTACTAGCAATATTCAGAGATACAGAATTAGCAGATGTGCTTAACATTGATATTGCGCTTGATAATTTTAACTAGCAATAAGTTGGTGTACTTTGTCAATCAATTCATCGCGGTTAACTGGTTTTGCAAGATAGGCATCGGCACCCACCACATCTCCCCACATTTTGTCGGCTTCGGTCGATTTAGAAGAACAGAGGATCACGGGAATTTCTTTGGTAGCCAAATCTGCTTTGAGGGTACGGCATAGTTCAAAACCGCTTTGACCACCCATGACTACATCCAAAACTATTAGATTG
>JAAUYI010176791.1_pt1 | contig 12351 bp, 10 predicted proteins | sample 7278041 | NCBI WGS metagenome assembly JAAUYI01 (sample SAMN14350216, study PRJNA611818) | marine sediment metagenome | isolation source: surface marine sediment (0.6m) | place: French Polynesia: Moorea | collected 2018-08
TGAGACTGGGAAAGGTATGAGAGCGCGTTTTAACGTGCTTGGTTTATTGGTTCCTTGAAATTTATTTCGAGGTGGGAATGTGTGTTAAACGACATTGGTGCAAGTTATCAGTTAAAACCAACAACTTGCACTTGCTTAAGGATAACCAGGAGGCAGAGCCTCAACTCCCCTAGTTACCAGCGTCACGCTGGTAACTAGAACTAATTAAAGTCAAAAACCGCAGAGAAACAGAGGAAGAGAAAGAGAAAGAGAAAGAGGAAGAGAGGATAAAGGGTAAACCCATTGAAATCTTACCCAGTCTGATTTATCTAATAACTTGCACCAATGTCGTTTAGCCTCACAACCCACCTTGAAATAAATTTCAAGAAACCTACAGACAAAGCACGTTAAAATGCGCTGGAACCCTTACTCAGTCTGATTTATCAGACTTTGTGTATCAGCCTGAGAATTTATTCCTAGGTGGGAAGGATGGGAAAATTGAGAATGGTGCAAGTTATCATATTTATCAGACTTTGTTTATTAGGCTCAGAATTGATTCCGAGGCGATTTGGCGGCTAGAAGTGTATCATTCATATTATAAGAAGATTGTAGTTAAACAAGGGAATCTCAAAAGGTAATAATTATGACCACCCATGATTTATTAATGCTTGTTGTCTTACTGATACCAGGGATTTTAATGTCCGTGATGATTATGGTCACTTTTGCCGCAGGTGGCTAATTTTAACCATAAACATAGTTTGTTAGTTGCTAACTGTTGATTGCTGATTATCTGATTATGATTAGCTATGAGCAGTTAGCATACATAGTTTTGAAGGTAAACACTCAATCATTGGGAACGCAAACAATGAAGGTGGCATTTCTGGGGACTGGATTAATGGGATTACCAATGGCGCAGAGGCTATTAGCGGCTCATGTTCCGCTAATTGCCTTTAACCGCACCCCAGAAAAATTGGAACCATTAAAAGCAGCAGGGGCTGAAATCGCAGCCAAGCCCCATCAAGCAATTAGTGCTGCGGATTGTGTGATTCTCATGCTGACCAACGCCGCAGCCATTTATCACGTCTTATTATCAGATCGCTCTTCCCGGACTGTGGCGGGACGTACCATCATCCAAATGGGAACTATTACCCCCGCAGAAAGTAAAGAAATTCGAGATGCCGTAGTTGCCGCAGGTGGTGAGTATATCGAGGCACCAGTATTGGGTAGCATTCCCGAAGCAAAGGCTGGGGAACTACTGATTATGGTAGGAGCGCAGTCACAACAATATCACAGAAATTTAAACCTGTTAAAAAATTTGGGACCAGAACCGGTATTGGTAGGTGAAGTAGGAACAGCATCAGCTTTGAAATTGGCATTAAATCAACTGATTGCTTCTTTAACTTCTGCTTTTGCCCTCAGTTTGGGTTTTGCCCAGCGTCACGATGTTGATGTGGATGTGTTTATGCAGATTCTACGGGAAAGTGCCCTTTACGCTCCTACTTTTGACAAGAAACTGCAAAGAATGCTGGATGATAATTATGCAAATCCCAATTTCCCCACCAAACATTTAGTCAAGGATACTGATTTCTTTATCGAAGAAGCTAAAGCCGTGGGATTAAATACTAGGAGCATTGAAGGAGTAAGAAAGGTTTTAGCAATTGCAATGAAAATGTCATTTGCTAATCAGGATTATTCTTCTTTGTTTGCTGCTATTAAAGCTGGAGATCATTAAACTAGATTCCCGACTTTTTGTAGACGCGTTAGCGGAACATCCCCCAAGGTAAAAGTCGGGGATCTAGAAAATTAAGTCAAGAAATCATGATATAAAAATTTGCAGGGCAAAGCTAAGGCTTCCTTTATTATAGCATAAAAATACAGCTTGTAAACCTTGAAAATTCTTGGTTCAAATGATAATAATTCTCAACTATTTTGGAAATTGGCGAAGGAAAGCACTTGTTTGCAAAATTCACAAAAATTTACAATTTGGCGAGGAATAGGAAGTGTAATCGCAATCTCTTGTCGGTTGGATACAATTGATAACTTGCACTATTTGAGGGTAACTGTCACCGGATTCAAATCCCAGTCTCATAGCCCAAGTGTTAATTTGTTTCCAGGCTTTAACTCGTTTCCAGGCTTAGCCTGGAAATGCTTTCTAGGAGGCTCTGCCTCCAGACTTAATGGGAGGCAACAGCCCGCCCTAAAATACATTACAAGGTAGAACCTTGTAACGAGGAAACATTACAAGGTAGAACCTTGTAACGAGGAAACATTACAAGGTTCTACCTTGTAACGAGGAAAGGTAGAACCTTGTAACGAGGAACCTAAAAAGCTAGATTTTCTTTCTTTATCTAAATCTAAGTAGGGTGCGTTATGTCCTGGGTCGCAAGGCACCCTAGTGTTTGGAGAAGCCACTGCACGCCACCCGAAAACCGACTTCTTGTTTGACGTAGTTCGGCTTGTTGCTGCTGCGGTATGCAGAGCGGCAAAAAACAGGAGCATTGTTCCATGAACCACCCCGCAGCACAGGATCATGATTATCATTATTATTAGATTCTACCCATGCACTGCCGTCTTTAGGCGCACCTTCATAGTTATCGTGCAAATGGTCGGCACACCATTCCCAAACGTTCCCATGCATATCATATAAGCCAAAGGTGTTGGGTGGAAATTCTCCTACTTCTGTTGTCTTGTGCCGATAAATTCCTTTTGGTTGAGAAGCGTAAATATAGCGGTTTTCACTTGGATAGAATACAGATGAACCTCACCCCCTTCCCCTCTCCTTACTATAGACACGGAGTGGCTTCCCGCAGGGTAGGAGAGGGGTGTCCGCAGGACGGGGTGAGGTTCCCTCGTGTATTGGACTCAACTGAAAAGCGCTATATAATTTCTTGTGGGCGTACAAAACTTAATACACCTTTATTCCTTCTTCCCTGTTCCCCGTTAAGAGTTCCCCGCTCCCTGTCTCTACGAGTGATTCAGGAATCAAATCGGATTGCTATACTCAGAACCTCACCCCGGCTAAAGCCACCCCTCTCCTTAATAAGGAGAGGGGAAGGGGTGAGGTAAAATTTGTGTACTTCACTCAACTTTTCAAACTACCTCTAAAGACCTTAGGCGATCGCATTACCTCTAGGCTACAACTTAGGTAAAATTTCTGGTAACAAATGACTGGGAACTTTAGACAAAGCGAGATTTTGTCCTTGAATTCCCAATTCATTATGAAAAGAGCGAATTGTTTTCACCAGATAAGCAAAAGTAGTTTGATAAGCTTCTGGTTGCTGACTCAATCCATTTAAGGCTTGTAAATGATTTTCTAATGCTGCTTCTAAGTGTAGAGAACGAGTTTGTTTGTCTCCTTTGAAATATTGAGATGTTGCTAACTGATGATGTGCCAGAGCAAGATTATTATGAGTAACAAATATATCAAAACTGAAAGAAGCACCATGTAAAGAGTGAGCTAGGGCAAGTGCCTCTTCGTAAGCAGTAATACTAAGTTCTAAATAATTTTGCCGTTCTTCTTGAGGAGTTTGGTTGAGATTTGCTAGATGCCAATAAGCAGTACCTAAATTGTTTTGAGTGGAAGAACAAGCGACAGGAACATTAGCAGGAGTGCGATATTTTAAAGCTTCATTATAAGCATCAATTGCTAATTGCAAATTTTCTGCTGGATTTTCGTATTGTGCCAAATTCCAGTAAGCAGTACCGATATTATTTTGAATCATGCCATGCTTGAGGGGTTCCTCTTGGGCACTGTAATATTCTAAGGAAATATTGTAAGATGCAATTGCTTTTGTGAGATGAACAACTGGTTGATTGTATTGTGCTAAATGCCAGTAAGCAGTACCCAAATTATTATGGGAAGCAGCATACTTTTCTGGCTGCATTTCTTCTGTACCGTAACTGAGTGCTTCTTGATAAGCTGTGATTGCTTTTTGCCAGTTTTCTTCTGGATTATAAAAACTAGCTAAGTCACCATAAGCTGTCCCCAGATTATTTTGCAGTCGAACATAAATTTCCGGTTGTGTCTGGGGGGAAATCATCTTTAAAGCTAACTGGTAAAATTCAATTCCTTGTTCAATATAAGTTTGTCCTTCCTCAGAATTGGGTGGGGTACGGTACAGCATCCAGTAAAGAGTACCCAAATCATTTAAAATATCAGGAATGTGGGGTGAATTTTCATCATGGGTAATTGCTTCCTGATACGCCAAAATTGCTACCATGATATTTTCTAAGGTAGACTGTCCTTCCTCAATCCTGAGACGATATAAATTCCCTAAATTTTGATAAGCTACTCCTAGTTTCTCTACAGATTCTTGTTGTGAATGTAACTCCTCAATTTCCTGCAAAATCTTTTCTGTTTGCTGATTTTGCTGAGCATCTTGACTAGAACTGTTAATTGTTGCTAGTAATAACTCTCTTAACTCCTTGCTAATATGAGATTCATCGAGTAGGGACGGTGTATGATCTTCTTCACTCTCTAAAATAGTTGTTTCTTCCTGTGGGGTTGCTGTGGATAATAATTCCGGTGTGGGTGAAGTTAGTTTCTCCTCCTGGTGTCCACGATTGACAGATGGACGGTTTGGGAAATCAAAATCTTCCGCAAATACAGATTCTTCCAAAACAGATTCTTCCAGAATCGATTGCTCAATGGTATTAACATCTAACAAGCCTCTGGAATCAGAAAGAGGTTCTGGTGTAGCTTGCTTTTTGGTTGTGGGAGTAGGTTCTCCAGCGAATACAAATACACCAGTGCGACAACACCAAAACAGCGGTGCTGATTGTTTAATGGCATATAACCAAGGACGGGGTAACCACAACAGCAAATTTGATTCTATGAAGTAGTTAGATCTAGGATTTGACAGATGTTTCTCAATTAAGCGTAAATTTTGTAAAAATAAACGTTGTGTAGCAACTGGTTGTCTAGTTAACTGTTCAACACCAACAATTTGAAAGCTGGGTATTGGTAAAGGTCGTCCTGGTGTATCTTGGGAAATACCAACAACTGGTGGTGGATATTTAATTAACCATTGATTGATTTGAGTTATGGGATTGGGATCGCTTAAATTCAAACGCAAAGTTACCAATCGCGGATAAGCAGGAGTGCTTGCTTCTTCCCCCTCTAGTGACTGATGTAGCACTTGCCCAACCGGATAAGCTAAATTTGAATGTAAAAGACCCGCTACCTGGTTTCTCAAGTTTAAATCATCGCAAACTGCCACAAATATTTGTCGTCGCAAGCCAAGACTGAGAGCAAGTTTTAGACGTTTATAAACTTGCCGATTCCGAGGAAAATCATGGGAGTGTGGAGTGTTATTCAGGCTCATGACGACCAAACAGCCAAAATTTAGTTTACATTACAAAGATGCTGGGAGAATTACTAACAGCAACACCATACTGGGCTAAAACTCCCTACTTTATAGATATTCATAAAAGCTACTATGATGCAGCAGACTAGGAAATATCTATCAAGGACATCACATTCCAATGGCTATTTCCCTGAATAGTTCACTTTCTTAACCTATAACAAACAGTTTTAGGTTCCTTGGCTTCAGGTTAATGTCCGTCAAAAACACTTGCTAGAGTTCTGTCCTTTGTTTCAGGAAGCTATGCCAGCAGATGCAAGCAGTTTCTTGTATTCTGACTATGACTATGATTTTCAAGTAGTTATGGGTCTGCTCAGGATAAATGAGTGTTTATGGTATCAAATTTTAATGTGCTTTTTTTTGAATAATGCCTGAATCCCTTGTAATTATTATATCTTAAGCAATACAATTTACGGTACTTAGAAAAATTATTATGTTTATGCTACTTAATATTACAGTCTTACTACTGAGAGGACAAAATGGGAATTACTGACTATAGTGCTTGGTAAATGCTAAATGGTGAATCAATTACCCATTACCTCTTAAGAAACACAGGGAACAGCGAAAAGTGCGGTCTTGGGGGTTTCCCCCATGAGCAACTTTTCAAGAGAGGGAACAGGGAAAAGGGAAAAGGGAAAAGGGAACAGGGAACAGGGAACAGGGAACAGGGAACAGGGTAAAGGGAACAGGGTAAAAGGATGTTGTGTTTCTTTCATTCGTTGCGGGAGTGTAATCGTACCCCTTGGGCACTCATATCTTGCACCATTCTCAACAAGACCAAAAAAAACCGGGTTTATAAACGAAAAATCAGGGTTTTGAGACTAATCTATTTGGACTCTTACCCGGTTTTTCGCGTAGGTGCAAGATGTGTGTTATCAAAATGAAAAAATAGGTTCCAATAGAATTTGGAACCTGAAATGCTCTAAATAGCAATTTTTGAGAATTTTTGACTAAATAAGCAGAATTATTAACTGATATTCATATTGGAAACAGAGAATGCCACAAAAACTAAACCACCAATCAAAATTAAAGCGCCAATTCCGAGGAAGAGATAATTGCGCTTTTGATTCTCGGTAGGGGGTTCTGCTTGATAAACCTGAGGTTCACGAGCAAAGTTATTGAGACGACCACCTTCTTCAGTTGTATAGGGCATAAATTAATTCCTTAATCTCTTTGTTTATTTTATGTTACAAAATGCAATTTATGCTCTCATTTAAGAAACAAGTTGTTACATTTCCTGTAAGGACGAGATTCAATTCAAAATTGCCGGGTTAGCTAAAGTAGGGGCGGGGTTTCCCTGCCCGGTGGAGTTTCCCCACCCACAAGCAGGGAAAGTCGGGACGCGGTTTCCCCAACCACAAGCAGGGAAAGTCGGGACGCGGTTTCCCCACCAGGAAATAGGGGGAAAAGAGGACTAAACTTTGCTGTAATTAACCCATCAAACTTGGTGTGGCAAAGTAGAACCATTACTAAGCAAGAAGCTTGTTTTTTGCCGAGATAAGACCATTACTCTAACTAAGCGCGCTATAGTTTTTGCCGAGGTAAGACTATTACTCTAACTAAGCGCGCTATAGTTTTTTGGAGGATAAGACCATTACTCTAACTAAGCGCGCTATAGTTTTTTGGAGGGTAAGACCATTACTCTAACTAAGCGCGCTATAGTTTTTTGAGGGGTAAGACTATTAGTTAGTAATGGTACCTGTAAGGGGTGAAGAAGCACTGGCATAGCTTTTCATGGGCATTCTACCTGCTAGGTATGCTAAACGTCCCGCTACTGCTGCCATATTCATAGCACCTGCCATAGCGGGGGGGTTTTTTGCCAGAGCGATCGCACTATTAATCAACAAAGCATCTGCCCCCATTTCCATAGCTTGTGCGGCTTCTGATGGGGCACCAATTCCTGCATCTACTACCACAGGGACATTAGCATTTTCGATGATAATTTGAATATTTGCCGCTGTTTTTAACCCCTGTCCGGAACCAATGGGGGCTGCTAAAGGCATAACCGTAGCACATCCGGCTTCTTCTAAGCGTTTTGCCAGCATAGGATCGGCATTGATGTAAGGTAACACTGCAAAGCCTTCTTTTACCAACTGTTCTGCGGCTTGCAGAGTACCGATGGGGTCTGGTAATAAATACTTGGGGTCGGGAATTACTTCTAATTTGACAAAGTTATTATCTTCCTGTCCCAAAAGTTTCGCCATTTCTCTTCCCAAACGGGCAACCCGAATCGCTTCTTCAGCGGTTTTACAGCCTGCTGTGTTGGGCAGCATCCAGATGTTTCTCCAATCTAAAGCTTCTGCCAATCCTTGATGTCCAGGGGCGTTAGTTTGCACCCTACGCACCGCTACGGTGACAATTTGGCAGCCACTCTCCACCACACTTTGCTGCATTTCCTCAATGCTGCGATATTTCCCTGTACCTGTCATTAACCGGGATTGGAAAGTTTTACCGGCAATTATTAGGGGTGTGTCTTGAGTAGGGAGTGGAGAGTAACCCTTGTGGTTATCCTCTGGGGGATTTGCCAGTGAAATAGAGGAATTAGGGGAATAACTTAACATCGCAGGGGTTGTGGATGAGGACTTGGCGTGAAAACGGAAATAATTGAAGTCAGCTAGGAGGGAGTCTGACTTTTGTTCCCAGATTAAATCCGCTATCAATTGTGCTGTTACAGGTGCTAAGAGAATACCATTACGGTAATGACCAGTGGCAAAAGTTAAGTTTTCACAGGGACTAGTGCCCAGTATTGGTAATTCATCGGGGGTAGCGGGACGAAATCCCCACCATAATTCCTGGATGGGATAATCCTGTAATTGGGGATAAAGACGGATGGCTGCTGCTAGTAAGTTTTGAATACCTGTTGGAGTATTATTAGGGGTAAATCCCACATCCTCACTGGTAGCACCAATAATAATTGTGCGATCGCGTCTGGGGACAATATAAGTATTTTCTCCATATAAAACCCGTGTTAAGGGTAATGAGGGCAAGAAATCTGGCACTTTTACACTTAGCATTTGCCCTTTTTTCGGTTGCACAGGTAGGGGATATAATTGGTTTGACCAAGCCCCTGTGGCTAATACATAGTGTTCCCCGTTGACAATCCCAGCGTTGGTTTGTACAGCAATGACTTTTCCTTGCTGCTGTTGAATACCTTCTACTTTAATTCCCTCTTTAAGTTCTACACCCAAAGATGTTGCTGCTGTTAACAGTACCTTGGCTAAAGCCCGATTATCTACTTGGGCATCTTCTGGATACCACCAGCCACCCACAACATCCCCACCCAATCCGGGTTGATATTGATGTATAGCTGTTTTATCTAACCAATAACCAGAGGAGGAAGACACAGGGATATTTTTGTTATCCCCCAATTCATAAACTGGTGCTAAAATCCCGCAACTCCAGTAACCAGTATTTAAACCAGTTAGTTCCTCTAATTTGCGCGTCCATTCTGGATATAAACTGCGCGATCGCCAACACAATTGCTGTATTGGTCCTGGGGGGATTTTTTCCGCATCTGGGGCTAACATTCCCCCAGCAGCGTGGGTAGCAGCGGCTTGAGGGTGATAGCTGAGGACAGTTGGTGATGCTCCCCGTAATTTTAACTCGATGGCGATCGCCAAGCCAATTACGCCACCACCGATGATTACAATGTCACGAGTCATTAGTTAATAGTCATTAGTTAAAAGGGAACAGGGTAGACACGTAGTGGCTTGTCGCAGACTACGGGCAACAGGGAAATCCTCAAAAAGCAGTTGCTTGTTGGAATTATTTTTAGCTATAAGTTCTAGACTCTAGTGTTTTTTTACTTTGTTTAGATTCTTATCCATAAAATTACTTAATTTCAACCAATAAGAAAGTGGTGAGCGAACCTGGAAAAAAATTTACAGACCAAGGGTTTGTTGCTTGCCATTGGGTCTGCGGTTCGTGTTGCTGATTAAGTTGCAGATACTACCACAAGGCACGAATGGGAGCATTATTTGAATTTGTTTGAGTTGATGTAGTGCTAGTGGTAGTCTCTGAGGTATTTGCCGGATTAACTGTTGTGTTGTCGTTAGTGGTGTTACTTTGGGCAACACTACTACGATTAACACTCGTGGGGGGATTTCCAGCGGAGGTACTATTAACATTAATATTCGCGGGCAGGACTTTGGAAGTTTTGCTCCCTTCTACATTTTTGGCATTTCGTCCATCCATAGGAAAATTAATGCCCAATAATGTACCCAGCAAAATTGCTAAGCCCCCAGCCATTAGAATAAGTGGTGTCCATCTACCCATATTTCTGTTCTCCTGTTTTGACTATATTTTTTAACCTTCTGGTGTCCATACTGTTTGAGAACCTTGTCCCCAAAACCCGTCAAATTTAGTTAATTTTACATCCCCCAGAACGTGAGTTTGACAAGCTAAACGCAGGTTGCGTGTAGGAGAGTGGGGAGGTAAGGAACGCCGTGTTTTGTCACCAAGAACTCAACGACGGGGAAGCCCCTGCTTTCAAGCATGGGGGTTAGCCGTTGGCGATTTTAATCGCCGTCCCCAAAAGGGGATGAATAAGCAGAGGAGTAGTACTTATCCATTTCCCTGTATGCCGGGAATCGCCTTGCTACAAAGCGTAAAGTTAGCTTAGACAATGTTAGAGGTCGGTACTTTCCAAACGACACTGGTTTAACCCTTTAAGCCTGTTTAATCATTTGGTTCTAGAGCAAGGAACTAGTGAAGCAGTGCGGTCTTGGGGGTTTCCCCCATGAGCAACTGCTGAACCCCGAAGGGGCTACGCATTCCTTGGTAGGTCTTAAACTCTTGCCTCTAACGTAGTACGCAAGGTACTTAGTCTGGTCAGGTTTGGGCTTCTTACAAGCCCCTAGCCTTTAGGCATGGGGTTCCTGACGCCAATTTGCTGGTGATACTTCCCCTTCAATGAAAATAGCACAAGTGCCACAACTGCCAATTCCCCTACAGTTAATTAATTTAGCGCCACTATTATAGAGGTCAATTCCATTTTGTAGCAGTATTTGACGTAAATTAGCTGCACTATCGCATTCAATTGTTTTACCTTGAGCTATTACTTTGGGCATATATACTAATTTTTTTACTTAATTCAGATATAGGGGTGGGAGTATGGCAATGCTGTGCTTCTGTTGAGAAACTGTACTGGTGTTAATTGCTCCAACCTCTAACTAGTAGTCTGACACATTAATTATCAGGGGTAACAGATCCCCTACTTCACAGAAGAAGTCGGGGATCTAAAAAAGCGCAACTCATAAAAATTAATGCCATCAAGTACTAGGGGTGCTAATTTTATAGCTTCGATCCTAGCACTGTAATTGGAGTTATTGACTATGGTTTCCTCAATCAAAGCATCCGGAATTCTAAGTTCAGTCACTGTAGGAAGATAGGGAGTCTCTCCTGAGTTTGGAGGGTATGGCTTTCATTTCCATCCATGAATAAGTTGAATAAGTAACCTATGTCCGTTATTGTACCAGAATATTTCCTCTAGGCTATGTATTTACTTAGCAACTAATTACAGCATATCTGATTAAATTTACGTATGCAATTTGCTTTAAATATAAAAAATACTATTTTCTTTAAAGAATAAGTAAAATTTCACGGAATCCAAGCGGTTATTCAATATTTAAGTTAGTCTAATGTTTGAGATGAGTCCAGTTTTCTATCATTCAAAAAACAGTTATTGATGTAAAAAATTTAATCACAAAATTGCTTTAGTAACAGTTTTTTGAACAATTTTTTGGGAAATAGTCTTTTAGAAAGTTAAGAGTTAAGAGTTAAGAGTTAAGAGTTAAGAGTTAGGAATTAGGAGTCAAGAGTCAAGAGTTAGGAATTAGGAGTTAATAGTTAAGAGTTAGGAATTAGGAGTTAATAGTTAAGAGTTAGGAATTAAGAGTTAAGAGTGAATAAAGATAGGAGTAATTAACATGAGTTTAAAATTACAACCGAAAAATGACCAGAGAAGCTTTGAGCAAATAGAAGAACATTACAAACTTGAAAAAGAATTAGCTCATAAGCTATTGAATTCTAGTAAACAAGAAAGGCAGCATTTATATACTGACCTTTATAACGAATTATATACAACAATCATTCATCATCCACGATGGACTCGTAAATCTAGTCCAGAAATTTCAGCTTGGATAGTTGCCAAGCGGATGGAAATATTATCTCATTATGTTAGTCCAGAGAAAACATACCTGGAAATTGGACCTGGGGATTGCACTTTAGCAGTTGAAGTATCTAAACATGCTAAACAAGTTTATGCTGTAGATGTTGCTACAGAAGTAACTAAGAATCAAGTTTTTCCATCCAATTTTGAGTTCAGAGTTTCTGATGGATGTAGTATTCCGGTAACTGAAAATAGTATTGATATTGCTTACAGTCATCAGTTGATGGAACATTTACATCCTGATGATGCTCTTGAGCAACTTGAGAATATTTATAAAGCACTTGCACCTAAAGGTAAATATATTTGCATTACTCCAAATGGGTTATCGGGACCCCACGATATTTCTCAATATTTTGATAATACTGCCACAGGTTTTCACTTAAAAGAGTACACTGTTACGGAACTTTATCAACTGTTTCGTCAAGTCGGGTTCTCTCGTGTAAGTTGGCTCAAGAATAACGGAAAATATCGTATAGATATTCCTTTGAATCTGTTCACAATTTTGCCAATAAAAATTACAGAAATCATTCTCAGTCAACTTCCTTATACTTGGAGACATAAAATAGCAAATCTGCCGATGCTATTTAGGGGAATGACAATTATTGGTACAAAATAAAAGGGAATAGGAAACAGGGAATGGGGAATGGGGAACTGGGAATGTCATATCTTGAGAAACCGGGTTTATGAACGAAAAATTAGGATTTTGACAGGTCAATATTCCCAATAAACTGGAGAAACCGGGTTTATGAACGAAAAATTAGGATTTTGACAGGTCAATATTCCCAATAAACATGGAGAAACCGGGTTTATGAACGAAAAATTAGGATTTTGACAGGTCAA
>JAAUYI010116786.1_pt1 | contig 12335 bp, 8 predicted proteins | sample 7278041 | NCBI WGS metagenome assembly JAAUYI01 (sample SAMN14350216, study PRJNA611818) | marine sediment metagenome | isolation source: surface marine sediment (0.6m) | place: French Polynesia: Moorea | collected 2018-08
ACCACATCCAAAATAGAATCCAAAATCTCTTCTTTTTTCTGATTGTAAGTCTTTCTGCTTGTATCTTGAAGTTGCTGAAAATAAGCATAATTAGCAACAGTCAAAAATTCGATTATTTGACAATCATCAGGACAATCCCGTTCCGCATTTGTTAATAAAGTAGGTGTTGTAATTGCAAAACTGGGATGGGAATAATCATGGTTTTCATACATCTGCTCAAATGCTTCATTCAAGTTTTGATGCTCTGTATGAAAAGTGTTCCAGTTCCCAAATCCATAGTCTCGTAAATCAATATCCTTCACAACGCAGTAAGCCATATAGTTTGAGGGAGAATACTCATAATCGAGTTGATGGCGTACCTTGCCAGAGAATTTTTCCATGCCAATCATCTGGGCAGCTTTTTTCGGATCTATGTTACAGATAATCCTGTCGCCCGTGAATTCACGGGTTTCGTGGGTAATACGATCTATTGCTTGCACCCCAGTGACTGTTTTATCTGCGACTATAAAATTAGTCACTTCATGGTTGAGAAGCACTTCACCACCATTTTCTTCAATCACCTTGACTAAGGAATCAATCACAAATTCAAAATGCTTGGTGGGGTAAAATGCACCTTGTTGATATCCTGTAAATAAAATTACCCAGGCATAAAAAGAGAGTTGATTTGGGGGTAGCAAAAAATCAGGCCATTGCAATGCTAAAAGTGTTTGGGCCCCAACAGGTAAATTAAAGCGATCGAAAACATCCTGAAGGGTATCATAAAGATGCATTGCCACACAGGATACTTGACCAAAATGCTGGATTAATTCAGCAGGATTTACAGGGGGAGATAGTTTCTTTAATCCTTCACTAGTCTTTTGTACTTCTAAAACAAATTTACGAATTTGATTAGCATCCTGGGGAAAAAGCTTAGATAACCGATGGATAAGTTCCTCAGATTCTGAGGGAATATTCAGTGAATATCCCGGCATTCTCATGTGATCGAACCCATCAGGATCGTACCGTTCAAAGGTGACTTTTTGCTCCAAGTTGAGTTTTTTCAATACTCGGTTTACCGTGTGCCCTTCACCACAGTCCCAAACATAATGTAATTGGGCATTAAACTTATATTTTTTTGCCATCATAAACGTGTGACCAAAGCCACCTGGATGTTCATGGGCTTCTAATACTTGAACTTTTTTACCGGATTTTGCCATCAGAGATCCAAAGACTAACCCTGATAACCCACTACCCAGGATCAGGTAATCTGTTTTCATGCTGGTTCTCCTTCAATTATTTATTTAACACGCATTGAAATTAATATTTACGCGATCGCATTTCTATCTATTTTGAATGTAAAGCTTTTATCTCTTGCTGGCAGGAAATCTTATACAAAATACTTGTTTTATAATGTTTTGATATATTAACCTGAGTATTCTGTTGCCAAAATCAATAAGTAATTTAACTTAAGTAATTTCACTGTATTAGACACGTGGTACCTCCCCATAGGGTAGTAAGAGGGAAAGAAAATAAATAGAGAAAGAGGATTTTCCCCTCAAACCTTGTTCCTTGTTCCTTGTTCCTTCTTCCTTCACTTGACACATTGCCGTTGCCGAGATTGCAAAAGCTTGACGACGGTAAATTAGTAACTAGACAAATATTTTTACAAAATTTTACATTCCTTTAATATTCTGATACACTACATTTGTTCTGGGAGTTGTGTGAAGTCAGTCACTCCTTCTGGAAGGAATAATAATTTTCCAATACTGGTTATCAATTTCAAGTAGTTACTTTTCCATCAACACAAATATGGTTCAAGCTAAACCTCAAAGTTCAGAGCTGATTGAAAGTCTCGAAAAGCTCTCTCCTCTGGAGTCAGAGCAGATTATTCAATTTAATCATCCAGAGAAGTATCGCACTTCAGAATGGTACACTGGTCATGGGGAAATCACCGCTAGTGGAGATGGTCGCTCCTTTGAAATTTCAGCTACTTATACCCTGAGGGGAGAAGTTAAGTTAGTAGATGGGGTATTTGAGCCTGAGAACTTGACCTTAGCTGAAGTATATAGTCGTCGCGGTCGTTGTGTGGCAATTGTCGATAGTGCCGTAGATGAATTTTATGGGGAGTCATTGCGACGTTATTTTGAGTACCATGAAATTCCTCTGAAGTTGCTTGCGTGTCGTGCTTGGGAATCTGATAAAACTCCTGAAACCGTCCACCGCTTGCTGCAATTTCTGGGTAAAGATGGTTGTGATGTATCTCGTAACGAACCTGTCTTAGTGGTTGGTGGTGGTGTCCTCAGTGATGTTGCTGGATTAGCTTGTTCCTTACAACACCGACGTACTCCCTATATCATGGTGGGAACCACTGTTGTTGCTGCTATTGATGCAGGACCTTCACCCCGTACTTGCACCAATGGAAGCCAATTCAAGAATAGTATTGGTGCTTATCATCCACCAGTATTGACTTTAGTAGACCGCAATTTCTTCCGTACTCTGGCAACTGGTCACGTTCGTAATGGTATGGCTGAAATTATCAAAATGGCAGTCACCGATGATCCTACCTTGTTTGAGTTAATGGAGAAATACGGTTCTCAGTTGCTAGAAACTCACTTTGCTACCATCAATGCAGATGAAAAGCTAGCTGAGATAGCTGATGAGGTAATTTATCGAGCATTATTTTCCTACATGAAGCATGAAGGGACAAATATGTTTGAGACTTATCAAGATCGTCCCCATGCTTATGGTCATACCTGGAGTCCTCGTTTTGAACCTGCTGCCAAGTTAATGCACGGTCATTCTGTCAGTATTGGTATGGCTTTTGGTGCTAGTTTAGCCGTAGAGATGGGCTGGCTAGGAACAGCAGAACGCGATCGCATTATGAATTTATGTCGTTCTCTGGGTCTATCTGTTTACCACCCTATTTTGGAAGATATTGACTTAATGCTTGAAGGTCAAAAAAATATGCGCCGCAAGCGGGGTGAAGGGGGTTTATGGGCTCCACTACCCACAGGTATTGGCTCTTGTGATTATGCCCAAGAAGTATCTTCAGGAATGTTACAAGCAGCGGTTGACAATTACAAACAACTGTGTAACTCATTACCTGATGGCGGAAAAGGTGAGGAAATGTACTTAAGCGATCTAGGTCTGGAATAGGAGTAGTAGAGAATGACTAAGCTATTAGAAACTCCCAATCAAGCTAGACCCGTAACTCCTTTGGGGATTTTAGTACAACAGTTGGAAGAGACTGTCAAGATGGCGAAGGAAGAACAAGTTTCTGCTGCCTTAATGACTTCTCTGCAACAGGTATTTAACTTAGCCGCAGGAATCGACCCCTATCTTGAAGAGTGTACTACTACCGAGTCTGCTGCCTTAGCTGGTTTAGCACAGAAAACAGCCGCAGAAGATTGGAGCAAACGCTTTTCGGATGGAGAAACGGTGCGCCAGTTAGAGCAGGAAATGCTTTCTGGGCATATTGAGGGACAAACCCTGAAATTGTTTGTCTATATGACAGGGGCAAAGCGCGTCCTAGAAGTAGGTATGTTTACTGGGTATTCTGCATTGGCTATGGCAGAAGCTTTGCCAGAAGATGGGTATATGGTTGCCTGTGAAGTAGATACTTATGTAGCAGAATTTGCCCGTGCTTGTTTTGATCAGTCTCCCCACGGCAACAAAATTAAGGTGGAAGTTGCTCCAGCTTTAGAGACACTGCAAAAATTGGCAGATGCCGGAGAATCCTTTGATTTGGTATTTATTGATGCCGATAAGAAGGAATATATTGATTACTTCCAACTCTTGTTAGAGCGGGATTTGTTAGCTCCTGGTGGTTTTATTTGCGTAGATAATACCTTACTTCAGGGGCAACCTTATTTACCACCAGAACAACGTACTCCCAACGGAGAAGCGATCGCTCAATTTAATCGTTTTGTGGCAAATGATACACGAGTTGAACAGGTTTTACTGCCATTGCGAGATGGTTTAACCATCATCAGACGTAAATAGAAAAACGAGAAATCGAGACAAAAGGCAATGGATATCTGTTCATTGCCTTGTTTTTCCTGTAGTGAATAACCTGAGTTCGGAGTTCGGAGTTCGGAGTTAAAATTTACCTGAGTTCCGTCGAACTCATACTGATTTACTAAGTTTAGGTTAATTGTTGAGTTTATTCTCAACTATTCGGGAAGTGACTCCTGACTTGAATTGTAAAAATCCTTGACTCATAAGGGTTTTAACCTCAAAATTTCGTCGAACTCACGTGTAGTTATAGGACTCATATTGGATTTTTGAAAAAACGAGCGTACTTGCTATTCCCTATTCCCTGCTCCCTATTCCCTATTCCCTACCATCACGAGTGATTAAGGCTTCGCCACGCTTACGCGAACATAAATCAAACCGGATTCCTATCTTCACCATGACTAATAAACCCACCATTACTTTCCTCAAAAGTATTGGCACTTTGACTCTACTTTTACTGGCATTACCGATAAATTTAACCCTTGTCACCATCTCCCTGTTAATTAGTTGGTTAACTTCCCCATTCCGCCAACGAATAACCGCCGAACACCCGAAAAAAGTTCTGATTACCGGGGGGAAAATGACAAAAGCCTTGCAACTGGCTCGTTCCTTTCACCAAGCCGGACACCAGGTTTTTTTGGTGGAAACCCATAAATATTGGCTATCAGGACACAAATTTTCTAATGCTGTCAAGGGTTTTTATACCGTACCAGCACCAGAAAAAGATGCCGATGGTTACTGCCAAGAATTACTCAAAATTGTGCGCCGAGAGGGAATTAATGCCTTTATTCCCGTATCTAGTCCAGTTGCTAGTTATTATGATTCCCTAGCTGGAGAATTACTCTCACCCCATTGTGAAGTGATTCACTTTTCTCCTGATGTTACCCAGATGTTAGATGACAAATTTACTTTGTGCCAAAAAGCGCGTTCTCTGGGACTATCAGCACCAAAATCTTTCTTAATTACCAATCCCCAACAAATTCTGGATTTTGATTTTGCCGGGGATGGAAGCCGGTATATTCTCAAAAGCATTCGCTACGATTCAGTTTCTCGCTTAGACATGACTCAACTACCCTTTGCAGGGATGGAAGATTACGTCAAAAATCTGCCCATTAGCGAGGAAAGTCCTTGGACAATGCAAGAGTTTATTACTGGTCAAGAGTATTGTACTCACAGTACGGTGCGTCAGGGGAAAATTAGACTTCACTGCTGTTCTCAATCTTCTGCTTTTCAGGTAAATTACCAACATTTTGAGAAACCGGAAATATATGCATGGGTTGATAAATTTGTCAAAGAATTAAATTTAACTGGACAAATTTCCTTTGATTTTATGCAAACACAAGATGGCACGGTTTATCCCATTGAGTGTAATCCCCGCACCCATTCTGCCATTACCATGTTTTACAATCATCCGGGATTGGCAGATGCTTATCTTCAGGATGGTGAGGAGGATGAAGTACCAATTGTGCCACTTGCTGACAGTAAACCTACTTACTGGCTGTACCATGAGATTTGGCGACTAACTGAGATTGGCTCTTTTGACGATTTACAGGCTTGGATAGGAAAAATGGTTAAAGGAACGGATGCTATTTTTCAAATTAACGACCCCCTACCATTTTTTACAGTACCTCACTGGCAAATAACCTTATTGCTGTTAGAGAATTTACGCAAACTCAAAGGCTGGGTCAAAATTGATTTCAATATTGGGAAATTGGTAGAGCTAGGAGGAGACTAGTACCGCTGCGCGGAAGTTAAAAGTTAAAAGTTAAAAGTCAAAAGAACTTTAGAACTTTTCTACTATAGGACTCATATTTGATTTTTGAAAAAACGAGCGTACACTTTCTGTTCCCTATTCCCTATTCCCTGTTCCCTGTTGCTGTGTTTTACTAGGGAACTGTCCATAATAGGATTAAACAATTGGTAGTAATGACTAAACAAATTGGAATTGCTGCAACTTTTATCATCTTCCTTCTATTATTTACAGGGGTTGGCATTTACTCAGCAACCCGCAAACAAAGTACCACCACTGATTATTTACTGGCTAGCCGCAATGTCAATCCCTGGCTGACAGCACTTTCAGCAATGGCAACGGGTCAAAGTGGTTTATTATTTATTGGTCAGGTTGGTTTTGCCTATAAAATAGGAATTTCTTCTCTGTGGCTAACCATTGGTTGGGTAATTGGTGACTATTTGGCTTGGTATTTTGTTTTCAAACGGTTGAGGCAGATGTCCGAGGAAACAGCTTCAGATACGGTATCATCCTTTCTCAGTCAAAATGTGAAAGGCTCTCGTGCGATCGCTATTATATCTGCATTCATCACCATTGCTTTTCTTGGTTCCTATGCTGCAGCCCAATTAGTTGCGGGAAGTAAAGCCCTCAATGTTGTATTTGGATGGAACTATCATTTAGGCATTATTCTCGGAGCCGTAATTGTTGTTATCTACTGCTTTTCTGGAGGGATTCGCGCTTCTATCTGGACGGATGCGGTACAGGCAATCATTATGGTTGGTTCTTTGTTAATGTTGTTAGTTGTGGCCGTTGCTAGTTGCGGTGGTACAGGACAATTGTGGCAGTCTTTGGCAACAATTGACCCCGCATTAATCGACTGGAATTCCTCGCAACAACCGTGGGGATTTTTGCCGTTCTTTATCGGTTGGATTGTAGCTGGTTTTGGGGTGGTAGGACAACCTCATATTATGGTTCGTGCTATGGCAATTGACTCAGCCGAAAACATTAATTTTGCTAGAAATCTGAAAACTGGTTTGGGGTTATTAAATTCTATCTCTGCTACGGGAATTGGCTTAACAGCAAGGGTTCTCATGCCGAATTTAATGGCTTCTGGGGATCCAGAATTAGCACTACCTTATCTATCTTTGGAATTATTACCAGTGGTTTTGGTGGGGTTGATACTAGCTGGGTTGTTTTCTGCCACCATCTCTACGGCAGATTCTCAAATACTCTCCTGTTCGGCTGCCCTGACTCAAGATATTTTTCCCAATGCCGCTAAATCTTACAAATTGGCAAAAATAGGGACTTTAATCGTAACTTCAGTAATTTTAGCGATCGCTCTTACTGGAAGTAACAATGTTTTTTCCCTAGTTACTTTTTCTTGGTCAGCGTTAGCTTCTGGTTTGGGTCCTTTATTAATCTTGAGAGTTTGGCAGAGGTCTGTAACTTTTTCTACAGCGATCGCTATGATGGGAATTGGAATTACAACGGCTTTAATTTGGAACTTAAAGTTTAATCTATCCAGTGCCATTTATGAAGTTCTGCCCGGTATGGCTGCGGGACTTACAGTGTATGGAATTGCTCTGTTATTTAGCAATCGTTCTCAGCTATTACGTTTTTAGTTCCTGAGCAGGGTAGTGGTCTGTCCCATTAGTTATGAAGGGTTGGATAATGAACCGCAGAGGTGCAGAGGGCGCAGAGAAAGAGAAAGAGAGGATAAATTTGGAAGTTGGTTTACACAGCACATGATATAAAGGTGGTTAATTATGTCAGTACTTCGCGTTCTCCATTTAGTTGGTTCTGCATACGATGACTTTTACTGCGATTTATCACGGCTCTATGGTCAAGACTGCATTGCAGCAATCATGGATGCCTCACGCTACGAATTCTATATTGCCTATATTACCCCCGATCGCCAGTGGCGTTTTCCCACATCCCTGAGTCAAGAAGACATTAGGGCAGCAAAACCCATGTCTGTTGCCGATGCCATCCAATTTATCACAGCGCGAAAAATTGATGTGGTGCTACCACAAATGTTTTGTATACCTGGCATGACGGAATATCGTGCTTTATTTGACTTAATCCAAATAGGATATGTGGGTAATACCTCGGATATCATGGCAATAACTGCCCACAAAGCCAGAGCGAAAGCAATTGTGGCAGCAGCAGGAGTGAAGGTTCCTTCTGGAGAAGTACTCCGCCAAGGAGACACCCCAAGTATTCAGCCTCCAGTAGTGGTCAAACCAGCCAATTCAGATAATTCTTGTGGTGTAGCTCTGGTAAAAAATATTGCGGAATATGATGCTGCCCTCAAAACAGCCTTTGAATATTCAGATGAAGTATTAGTAGAAGAGTATATAGAACTGGGACGAGAAGTTCGGTGTGGAATTCTTGTCAAAGACGGCAAGCTAGTTGGTTTACCCTTGGAAGAGTATTTGGTAAACCCTCAAACCCATCCCATTCGCAATTATGGTGATAAACTCAAACAAACAGAAGATGGTGGCTTGAGTTTGACTGCCAAGGATAATATCAAGGCTTGGATAGTAGACCCTAACGATCCCATAACTACCACTGTTCAGGAAGTTGCCAAGAAATGTCACCAGGCATTGGGATGTCGTCATTACAGCCTATTTGATTTTCGTGTCGATCCCCAGGGACAACCTTGGTTCCTGGAAGCAGGGTTATATTGTTCGTTTTCCCCCAAAAGCGTGATTGCTTGTATGGCAAAGGCAGGGGGGATATCTCTAGATGAATTGTTGGTAACAGCGATTGATGAAACTTTAGTTGCACAGAAGACACCTAGTTTGTGCTTGCAGTAGCTCTACATTTGGCGTTGCTGAATCCATGTATGAATTAAGTTCGCAGCCACTTCGTGTCTATGGTGCAGGATAGACGCAAAGACGCAAATAATCGTTGTTCAATTGTATCGAAAAATGCAAATTCATACTCTTATTCAGCAACGCCCTACATTTTAATTCTTTTGGTTTTTCGACTTAAACTAATTCGGCGGAATTCCACATCCGTCTATACGGTGGGGATGGATAGCCGGACAATTACGAGGTACACCCCTTGTGGGTGTCCGAATAATTGTCAGTTTCTGGGTTTGGTAATCTATCTATCCAGTCTTCAACTAATTGAGTCATTGTCTTTTCCTTGTTGGGTGCATATAACCTCAACTTATTCAAGGGACGTTCTGATATTCGTAAATTCAACCCTTTTTTAGCCATTTTATCTACACAAAATATACATACATTTCACTCTTCGACTTTATGGAGTGGTAAGCCTAAATACTTGTGTAGCTCCTGTGCTAACCACTCCATTTCTGACAAAGTCAAATTAGCATAGGTACTAAAGTCATAGCTGACTGCACTAGTAACAATCACTAACCAAGGCTTCATCCCATACTTAATTGCTCCTGATGTTGCTAACTTCAAGTGGGAGGCATTTTTTAATGAACGGGTGATGTGCCATTTGATTCCCAGTAAATCATGGGTAAGTACCAATTGCTTTTTGTAAATATGGATATACAGACGTTGGTAAAATCCAGACAGAATGGTGAGGATAATTGTAACTATAGCTGCAAACTGTAAAAAATTAGCGATCGCACTTCCCGAACCCATAGAAGCCAGCAATGTTGTCCCCAATGCAAAGGGGGTAGCAAAGGAAATTGTGGCTATATGGCGAATACTAAATCCTTGTTTTGGTAGGGAAAGTTCTAAGTAGCGGTGATGTTTGCGTAAAACAATTTCACTCCCTACTGGTTGAGGATTTTGGTCACGGGATGCCAGTTTTCCCTGTTTTCTCGGACGGGGTTTTTTCAAAGCAGCGATCGCAATTTTTGCAGATTTAAACCTTTGGCTCAGGCTCGGTTCGCTTATCCATTCCAACCAGTTGGCGAATTCTTCGCTCAAGTTACAAGATTGACGAAATTGAATCTGTAAGTCTTTTTGAGGTAGTTCTGTGGGATGTAACCCTGTGACTAAATAAATTAATGTTGCTCCCAAACTATAAAGATCGGAAGCTGGAACGCACCGTCCACCAAATTGCTCTGGTGGCATATATCCATAGGTTCCCACCACGGTAATTGTACTGCCTTCGGTGGCAGCTAAGTTTTGCACGGAACCAAAGTCTACTAAATATACTTGACCTACACTATTCCCAGAACGCTCTGTAAGTAAAATGTTACTGGGTTTAATATCGCGATGAATGACGGGTGATTTGAGTTGATGTAAATAGCGCAGGATTTCCAGCAAAGCTATGGCTAATTCTTTAACCTCTGATTCGCTGAAAGTTCTCCCAGAAATTAAATGGGATTCTAAGGATTTTCCTGCCACATAGCTTTGTACCAACCCAAAGCCCTTATTGTCAGCGGTATCTAGTTCAAAGTAGTCTAAATAACGGGGAATGGCGGGATGTTCTAAGGTTTTTAATGTTTCTGCTTCTCGCTCAAATAACTTTAAATCTTGCCAGTCAAAATCTTGTCCCAACAATAGTAATTTCACTACTACTCGTTCCTGGCTTTGTAAATCTTGAGCTAAGTAGGTTCTTCTCCCCGTTTGTCTGCCTAATTCTTGTTCAATTTGATAACGTTCGTTTAATATCTGGTTTGTCATATAATTTTAAATTTTAGATTTTAGATTTTAGATTCGCGGTGTGAGCGATCCCCGACTTCTTAAAGAAGTCGGGGATCTGTGACTCCTGAGAGAATAAGACAAAAATGAAAATTTTAAAGGCAACAAAAAGAAGAATACAATTGGTTGCCAATCCTCCATATTTATATTTTAGGATATACCAAGATTGCACTAATCTCTTAATTCATAGAAAATAATATAAAGATTTATTTTGAGTTACATAGTGTGAGAAACAATACTTCCGGTTAAATTCATTTTTTTTAGATATGGAAATTCTCTTTTTACTTTTTACTTTTTACTTTTTACTTTTTACTTTTTACTTTTTACTTTTTACTTTTTACTTTTTACTTTTTACTTTTTACTTTTTACTTTTTACTTTTTACTTTTTAATAGCCTCTCAGTTTTACTTGTTCTTCATACCATTGAGCATGGAATTTACTTGCTACCCCCATACTTAACCCAGTAATCAATGCTGGAGCAAATACCCAAAATAAACGCAACTGTAAGCTGTTGCTAGAACTATTAAGCTCAATCACCTGGAAACTCAAAATGGCCATCGCAGTGGAAATGACCATACTCATGATACTGACAGTGCGCCGATGAAACAAGGGCTTTCTCAGAGGGAAGAAAAATATTTTTGTAACAATTGCTACCAATAAACCGTTGACTAAACCGATGGGTATGCCAATAAAAGCACCGATAATTGCTCCGAGTAATGTACCGGCTACGGGAAAAACCACGGTGCTATAGATAGCTGCACTAGTTACCGTCACTCCACCACCAATAGTAACGCTACGCCAGATAGCACTCCATAGCACATCCAAAGTATTTACAGGTCTAGCATTTAGCATCATGGGTTTACTGGCAATGGTCAACTCATTTCCCCCCAGAGATGCTAAAGCCTCCTCTGCCGATGAAAAACGCCGCTCTAAGCTAGTTTCAGTCATTTTACCCAACCATTTAACCAATGATGGACTTAAATCAACATAATCTGTAAATGCGATCGCCATATCTGCTTGGGGTAAATCTGCTGGATGGATACCAGCTGCTAAGGCGATGAGGGTGGCTCCCAGGCTGTAAAGATCGGAACCAGGACTAGCATAACCACCAAACTGTTCGGGGGGCATATAGCCGTAGGTACCCACCACGGTAATGGTTTTCCCCGCTCTACTGGCGAGGGTTTGCACAGAACCGAAATCCACTAAATAAGGACGATTTGCCAAAATAATATTACTGGGTTTAATATCACGGTGAATCACTGGTGGCTGTCGCTTGTGGAGATAGATGAGAATTCTCAGTAATTCTTGGGCAATCTTTCTGACTTGCTTTTCCGTGAATTTACCCCGGGAACGCATATATGCCTCCAGGGATTTACCTTTAACATAACTCTGAACTAGGGCATAACTTTTATGGACTGAGTCTAATTCAAAGTAGTCTATATAACGAGGAATTAATGGATGTTCCAGTGCCTTGAGGGTTTCTGCTTCCCGTTGAAATAGTTTTAAATCTTCCCAGGCAAAATCACTACTAAAGGTCAACAGTTTAATAATAACTAGCTCCTGAGTTGCTAAATCACGAGCTAGGAGAGTGCGTCTTCCAGCCTTCTTGCCCAACTGTTGCTCAATTGCATAGCGTTGTTGAAGTATCTCTTGTGTCACCCACCCCATTCCTCACACTAAGCTCTAATTTCGTTTATAGCGTAGATGTTTGGCGATCGACAATTAGGGAACCCCTTTGCTCAATTAAACATTAAATTTATACCGATTTAATTCATAATTACAACACAATTCTTTGGTAGAGACTACAATTGAACCTCACCCTCGCTTTTTACTGTGTAAAAATCTTTCCCTCTCCTTATAAACCGGAGTTTAGAGGCGTTACTATTAAATAATTTTCTTACCAAACCTTTTCAAATATCTCCAAATATCCACAAGAGAAATGTTAAGGTTTGGAGAGGTTATTGACTAAAGCGTATGTCTCCC
>JAAUYI010143280.1_pt1 | contig 12326 bp, 10 predicted proteins | sample 7278041 | NCBI WGS metagenome assembly JAAUYI01 (sample SAMN14350216, study PRJNA611818) | marine sediment metagenome | isolation source: surface marine sediment (0.6m) | place: French Polynesia: Moorea | collected 2018-08
AAACCCTTTGTCTAGCGGTCTTGGCGCGCGGCGACGCCAGCGGCTATGAGATCAAGAAAACGCTGGAGGAGGCCCCTTTCGGCCACTTCCAGGAGACCGGCTTCGGCTCGATCTACCCGGCCCTGAGCAGCCTGGCGCAGGGCGGTCTGGTCACTGGCCGCGCCATGCCCCAGGACAAGCGCCCGGACAAGAAGGTCTACTCGATCACGCCCGCGGGCCGCACCGCGCTGATCGACGCCCTGGGCCAGCCGCCCGGTCCGGACCGCTTCCGATCGGACTTCTTGTTCATCCTCGTCCTGGCCGACCAGATGCCGAGCGCGCGCCTGAGCCGCCTGATCGACGACCGGATCGCCCTCTACGAGGAGCGGATCGCCGCCATGGAGAGCCGGATCGAGGACGCCTGTCATGTCGAGCCCGGCCCTGCCTTCGTCCACGGCTTCGGCCTCGCGCTCTACAGGAGCGCCAGGGACTACCTGCTGGCCAACCGCGACCGCTTCCTGGACAAGGCCGAAGGCGGTCAGCGCCTGGTCGCGGAATAGCCGGGCGGCGGCGATGAACGCAATGCCCCTGCGCCACGTAACACCTCAGAGCAACGGCCGGAGCCTGAACCTTTCATGAAGCGGTCCTACATCATCTCGCTTCTTCTCGCGGTGGCGGCGGTCGCCTGGGTCGCCTCGGGCCAGTTGAACGGCGCCGAGGAACAGGTCGCCAAGAAGCCGCCGGCGGACCTCTCGGTCGCCAACACCCCGGCCAGGGTGCGCGTGCGGACCCAGGAGGCCGTGGCCCGGAGCACCAACACCCTGCTGCGCGGCGACACCCAGGCCGAGCGCGCGGTCGACATCAAGTCCGAGGCCCGCGGGCGAGTGATCGAGGTGGCCGTCGAGAAAGGCAGCCGGGTCGAGGCCGGCGACGTCATCCTGCGGCTGGCGCCGGAGTATCGCCCGGCCCGCCTGCAGAAGGCGAAGGCCCTGCTGACGCAGCGACAGATCGAGTACGAGGCCGCCGCCAAGCTCGCGAAGAAGGGCTTCCGCGCCGAAACCAACCTGGCGGCCGCCAAGGCCGAGGTCGAAGCCGCGGAAGCCGAGGTCCAGGAGGCCGAGGTGGCGCTGTCCAATCTGGTGATCACGGCGCCTTTCGACGGACTGGTCGACGAACGTCAGATGGAGGTCGGCGACTTCGCCGACGTCGGCGACATCGTCGCGCGGATCGTCGATCTCGATCCGATCCTGGCCGTCGGCTACGCCTCGCAGCGGGACATCGCCCGGATCCAGGTCGGCAGCGAGGGCAAGATCCGTCTGGTCGGCGGCCCCGAGCTCGAGGGCCGGGTCCGCTTCATCAGCGCCGTGGCCGATCCGGACACCCGCACCTTCCGCATCGAACTGGAAGCCGATAACCCCGGATCGCTGATCCCGGACGGTCTGATCGCGGAGCTGGTCCTGCCGACGGCGCTGACTCCGGCCCACCGGGTCTCGCCGGCGATCCTCAGCCTGACCGACGAGGGCATCGTCGGCGTCAAGGCCCTGGGCGAGGAGAACCGGGTCGAGTTCCACCCGGTGCGGATCATCGGCGAGGACTCCGGCGGGGTCTGGCTGGCCGGGCTGCCGGAGCGGGTCACCCTGATCACCGTGGGGCAGGACTACGTTACGCCCGGCCAGGTCGTCGAGGCCGTCGACGAGACGACCCTGGAGCCGGTGCAGCAGGGCGCGCTCGAATGAAGGTGCTGATCGACGCAGCCCTCGGCCATTCGCGGACCGTCCTGGCAACCCTGCTCCTGGTGCTGATCGCCGGCACCTACGCCTACATGACGGTGCCCAAGGAAGCCGATCCGGACATCAACATCCCGATCATCTACGTCTCGATGTCGCATGAAGGCATCTCGCCGGAGGATGCCGAGCGCCTGCTGATCAAGCCGATGGAGGAGCAGCTCGAAGGCATCGAAGGCGTCAAGGAGCGGCGCGCCACCGCCTTCGAGGGCGGCGCCAACGTGGTGCTGGAGTTCGAGGCCGGCTTCGACGCCGACAAGGCGCTGGACGACGTCCGCGAGAAGGTCGACCTGGGCAAGCCCGAGCTGCCGGACGAGACCGACGAGCCGACGGTCAACGAGGTGAACCTCAGCCTCTTCCCGGTCATCGTCGTGACCCTGTCGGGGGAGCTGGAGGAGCGGGTGCTGCTGCGCATCGCGCGCGACCTCAAGGACGAGCTGCAGCGCATTCCCAACGTACTGGACGTCACCATCGGCGGCGACCGCGAGGAACAGGTCGAGCTGATCGTGGATCCCCTGGTCCTGGAGAGCTACAACCTGGACGCCGAGGACATCATCAGCTCGGTGTCCCGCTCTAACCGGCTGGTCGCCGCCGGCGCCGTCGACACCGGGCAGGGCCGCTTCTCGATCAAGGTCCCCGGCCTCTTCGAGACCGTCGACGACATCCTGAACATGCCGATCAAGGTCAACGACGACGTCGCCGTGACCTTCGGCGACATCGGCGTCCTAAAGCCGACCTTCAAGGACCCGCAGGGCTTCGCCCGGATCAACGGCAATCCGGCCCTGGCCCTGGAGGTCCGCAAGCGCACCGGCGCCAACATCATCGAGACCATCGAGAGCGTGCGGGCCCGGGTCGCGGCGCAGCAGGACGCCTGGCCCGAGAACCTGGTGGTCACCTACAGCCAGGACAAGTCGACCAACATCCGGACCATGCTGACCGACCTCCAGAACAACGTGGCCAGCGCCATCCTGCTGGTCATGATCGTGGTCGTCGCGGCGCTGGGCCTGCGCTCGGCCGGCTTGGTCGGGGTCGCCATCCCGGGGTCCTTCCTGACCGGCATCCTGGTGCTGGCGACCCTCGGCTTCACCATCAACATCGTGGTGCTGTTCAGCCTGATCCTGGCCGTCGGCATGCTGGTCGACGGCGCCATCGTGGTCACCGAGTACGCCGACCGGAAGATGTGCGAGGGCGTGGACAAGCGCACCGCCTACGGCCTGGCGGCCAAGCGCATGTCCTGGCCGATCATCGCCGCCACCGCGACCACGCTCGCCGCCTTCCTGCCGCTGATCTTCTGGCCGGGCATCGTCGGCGAGTTCATGAAGTTCCTGCCGATCACCCTGGTCGCGACCCTGACCGCCTCGCTGATGATGGCGCTGATCTTCGTGCCGACCCTGGGTGCGATCTTCGGCAAGTCGGGCGGCAGCGCCGATCCCGAGACCGCCAAGGCCATCGCCGCCGGCCAGGCGATGAGCCTGGACCGGGTCCACGGCATGACCGGAACCTATCTGCGGGCCCTGCACTTCCTGCTGAGGCGCCCGGGCACGGTGCTTCTGGCCGCGGTGATCCTCCTGGTCGGGGCCCAGGTCGCCTACGTGAAGCTCGGCAAGGGCATCGAGTTCTTCCCGGAGGTCGAGCCGGACAACGCGGCGCTGCAGGTCCACGCCCGCGGCAACCTCTCGGTCGAGGAGCGCGACGGCCTGCTGCGGCAGGTCGAGGCGCGGGTCCTAGAACTGCAGCGCGAACGGGGCGAGTTCCACGCCATCTACGCCCGCAGCGTGGCATCCTCGGGCCGCGAGCGCGACGATCCGGAAGACATCATCGGCACGATCCAGGTCGAGTTCGTCGACTGGAACCTGCGCCGCCCGGCCGACGTCATCATGGCCGATATCAGGCAGCGCACCGCCGAGCTGGCCGGTGTCTTCCTGGAGACGAGGAAGCAGCAGGCCGGGCCGCCGGTCGGCAAGCCGATCCAGATCGAGATCGCCTCGGACGAGCCCGAGCTGCTCGCCCCCGTCGTCGGCAAGGTCTACGAGAGACTGCGGAGCATGGACGGCCTGGTCGACCTTGAGGACGGCCTGCCGATGCCCGGCATCGAGTGGCAAATCGAGGTCGACCGCGCCGAGGCCGCCAAGTACGGCGCCGACGTCAGCCTGTTGGGCTCCTACGTGCGCATGGTGACCAACGGCATGAAGCTCGGCGAGTACCGGCCGGACGAGAGCGACGACGAGATCGACATCGTGGTCCGCCTGCCCGAGGCCTACCGGACGGTCGACTACCTGGACCAGATTCGGGTCCAGACAAAGACCGGGCTGGTGCCGATCTCGAACTTCGTGACCCGCAGCCCGCAGCCGAAGGTCGGGCTGCTGCGCCGGGTCGACGGCAGCCGTGCCATGACCCTGCGCGCGGACACCGGCCTGGATCCGGCGACCGGCGAAAAGATCCTGGCCGACGACAAGGTCAACGAGCTGAAGGCCTGGCTGGCGACGACCGAGATCGATCCTCGGGTCAAGGTCCGCTTCAAGGGCGAGGACCTGGAGCAGAAGGAGGCGCAGGCCTTCCTGATGAAGGCCTTCGTGATCGCCCTGTTCCTGATGGCGATCATCCTGGTCACCCAGTTCAACAGCTTCTACAGCGCGTTTCTAATCCTCTCGGCGGTCGTGATGTCGACCATCGGGGTCATGCTGGGCCTGCTGGTCACCGGTCAGCCCTTCGGCATCGTCATGTCCGGCATCGGGGTGATCGCGCTGGCCGGCATCGTGGTCAACAACAACATCGTTCTGATCGACACCTTCGACCGCCTGAAGGAAAGTGCGCCCAGCGGGCGCGAGGCAATCCTGCAGACCGGTGCCCAGCGCCTGCGGCCGGTCCTGCTGACCACGGTGACGACGATCCTCGGATTGATGCCGATGGTCCTGGGGATGAACATCGACTTCATCGAGCGCGGCGTCCAGATCGGTGCGCCCTCGACCCAGTGGTGGCGTCAGCTCTCGACCGCAATCGTCTTCGGCCTTGGCTTCGCGACCCTGCTGACCCTCTTCGTGACGCCCTCTGCGCTGATGTTGCGAGAGAACTTGCGGAACTGGCGCGACAGGCATCTCCGGCGCCGCGCCGAGAAGGCGGATGCGCCCGGCGCCGCGGCGCCGCAGCTCCCGAAAGCCGCCGAATAGCCGCCGGTGACGCCCGACGGCTGGCTCAGTCGTCGGCATCCTCCGCGGTCGCTGCGGGTTCGTGGGAACCCGCCTGGACCCGGCGGAAGCTGTGGTAGGCGAAGAAGATCGAGCCGAGGTAGATCACCCCGGTGCAGAGCAGGGTCAGCCAGAGGTTGGACAGCAGGAAGGCGGCGAAGGCGCCGAAGCCCAGCAGAGTCAGCCAGGCGTGGCGCATCGGCACCTTCACGCCCTTGAGCGAGAAGGTCGGCAGGCGGCTGACCATCAGGCCGCCGACCAGCATCGCCATCAGGGCGTTGACCCAGGCCGAGGCGAAAAAGGCGGACTCGAACTCGAAGGTCACCACCAGCGGCAGCAGCAGCAGCAGGCCGCCGGCCGGCGCCGGCACGCCGGTGAAGTACTGGTGCGACCAGGGCGGCGGATCCTCGTCGTCCAGTCCGGCGTTGAAGCGCGCCAGGCGCAGCGCGCAGCAGATCGCGAAGACCAGGGCGACCGCCCAGCCGAAGCCGCGCAGGTCCTGCAGGGCCCAGAGGTAGACGATCATCGCCGGCGCGACGCCGAAGCTGACCACGTCGGAAAGGGAATCGAGCTCCGCGCCCAGCTTGGTCGTGCTGCCGACCAGGCGGGCGATCCGGCCGTCGAGGCCATCCAGCACGGCGGCCAGGATGATGGCGCCGACGGCCATCTGCCAGCGCCCTTCAAGGGCGAAACGCATGCCACTGACCCCGGAGCAGAGCGCGAGCAAGGTTATCGCGTTGGGGATCAGCCGATAGATCGGCAGGACGCGGAGCCGCCTGCGCCGCGCGCCGCTCATCTAGCGGACCTCGCCCGGGCGGGGGCCTTCCTGGGTCGCCAGGTCGGCCAGCACGGTCTCGCCGCCGATCATCCGCTGCCCGACCGCGACCAGCGGCGCGGTGCCGTCCGGCAGGTAGACGTCGGTCCGGCTGCCGAAGCGGATCAGGCCGAAGCGTGCGCCGGCGCGGACCTCCTGGCCTTCCTTGAGGTCGCAGATGATGCGCCGGGCGATCAGGCCGGCGATCTGCACGAACACGATGATCCGGCCGTCCGGGGTCTTCAGGCTGACCGATTGCCGCTCGTTGTGCTCCGAGGCCTTGTCGAGCGCGGCGTTGAAGAAGCGCCCGGGATGATAGGCGGCGGCCTGGACCGTCCCATCCGCGGGAACCCGGTTCACGTGGACGTCCAGCACGCTGAGGAAGACGCTGATCCGGGTCAGGGGATGATCCTCGAGGCCCAGCTCGGGCGGCGGCGCCGCGCGCTCGATGGCCGTGACCACGCCGTCCGCGGGGCTGACCACCAGGCCCTGGCGCTGCGGGGTCACGCGGACCGGATCGCGGAAGAAATAGAGGCAGAACAAGGTCAGGGCGAGGCCAAGCCAGAACAGCGGCCCGGAGAGCAGGCCCAGGACGACGGTGACCGCCACGGCAATGCCGACGAAAGGCCAGCCCGCAGGGTGTATCGGGGTGATGACGTATTTCAGCAAGTTCAGTTCCGCGCTGCTTCGAAGCGGCTGCCGTTCCAACCGGGTTCTCGGGGGAAGCGCCCCGGAGCCGAGCGCCGGGTCCGGCCCCCGAGGCCCAGGCCTAGGGCCACAAGATTAACCAATTCCAAACCTTGGGCGACGCCAGCGGTTTTACGGCTCCTTAAATCTGGACTGTTAGTTAAGAGGACACAATCAGATTTCCACGGATAGCGAAAGCCCCTCGGCATGGAACAAGGTCGGAGCGACACGGCCCCGCAGCTCATCGAGTCCGGCATCCCGACCATCGAGGCCCTCGTGACGCAGAACCTTCCGCTGGAGTTCGGCGCGGTCGAGTTGGACGCGGAAGGGCGCGTGACCCCGCGCGACCCGGACCAGCCCTTGCGGTTCCGCTTCCACTATCTGGGCGTTCCCTTCAACGTCGAGATCGCCGGCGGGGGACGCAACCAGATCCGTCTCGCCTCCGACCTCGGCGAGCTGCCCTACACCGCCGAGTCGCCGGTCGGCCGGCGCTACGCGCAACAGCTGGTCCGCGCCGCCAGCCTGCTGCCGCACGGGCGCATCTTCATCGACGGCCGGCAGCACATCTGCCTCGAGGCCGCCTGCCCGCGCCCGAGCCCTTGCACGATCCATCAGGTCTTCGCGGCGATCGCCGTCATGCTGCTGGAAGCCCTGCCCTACCTGCGCTTCCTGACCGAAGTCCTGCCGCAGCGCTCCTACCGCGGCCGGATCCAGTAGCCCGCCGACCAGACCGGGTCCGGCGCCGGGCCGGACCTACTCGCCGGTGGGCAGGACGAAGATCTGCCCGGGATAGATCAGATCCGGATTGCGGATCTGGTCCCGGTTCGCCTCGAAGATCATGGTGTAGCGCTGGCCCGTCCCGTAGGCCCCGCGGGCGATCCGCCACAGGCTGTTGCCGGGCTGGACGATGAAGAACTGGTCGTCCGGCAGCTGGGTCAGCAGCTGGGAGCGCGACAGCGGCGTCTGCACCCGGGCGATGACCTTGCCGACGGAATCGATCTGATCGATGCGCAGCTCGTGCAGGCCCGGAGTCAACGCGTCCGGGCTGGTGACGCTCCAACGTCCTTCATCGCTCACCGCCGAGCCGCCGAGCGGCCGGTTGTCCAGATAGGCGATGACCTGTCCGCCCGGAGTCGCCCGGCCGCTGACGATCAGCCGGCCGGCCACGTCGTAGTCGATCGCCTCCAGGACCAGGTCGTTGACCGCGATGCCCTCGCCGCGCGGCGCCTGCAGCACGGTGCTGGGACCCTCGCCGCTCTTCGGGATCAGCACCGTGACCGGGGTTTGTGCCGGGGTGTCGGTCCCCGCGATCTGCGGCTCGGGTACGGCGATGACCACGACCTCTTCGGATTCGATTCGAATGCCTTCGCGGGTCTCGGCCCAAAGGCTGATCTCATGATTGCCCGGCGCCAGCGGGAACTCCGAGACGAAGGTCCATTCGCCGCGCCGGTTGCTCTCCACCTGGCCGTAGGTCTCTCCGTTGTCGGTGATGGTGATCGAGCTGACCGGCGGCGCCCGTCCCGCCATGACGGCATCGCCGTTCGGCTCAACTCGGACCACGTCGAAGCTCGGCGGGACCAGGCCGGCGGCCGGACCCTCGGGCTCCGACTCGGCCGAGGGAAGAGCCGCGGTCTGCGTCTCGCCCGCGGCCGTCGGCGCGCCCTCTGCGCCCGCCTCCGGCGCAGGCGCGGCTTCACCGCCGTTGCTCGGCGCCTCGGCGGTGCCGGGGGCCGCATCGGACGACGGCTGCGACGCGACCGGGGCTTCGCCGGCCTGCCGGTCGTGAATTTGCCAAAGGCCGAAGGCTAATAGGGCGAGAAAGGCAAAAACCGCAGCGATAACGACGCTTCGTTTCACCGGTCGCGGTTCTCCAAAGGCTTCCAGGCGTCACCGCCAGATCCTGCAACCTAGTACGCCGGGGAAGCCGGTGCAATCCTCAGCCGGTTCAAGGCCCTGGATGCTCTGGCAGCGATTTTAGGTAAGCCGCGATCGCTTTCCGGTCCTCTTCGGTCAGGTGTCCCGTGCCTTCCCGGATCACGTCCTCCATCGCGCCACCGGCGACATCGCCGTCGGGCATGACGCCGAGCTGCAGGAAGAAGGTGATGTCGGAGTCGGACCACTCGCCGATCCCGTCGCCGGCGTGCGGCGTGATGTTCGGCACCTTCTTGCCGTCGGGCCCCTCCAGTGTGCCGGCGAAATGGCGGTCGTCCTGCAGCGCACCGAGGGCGTTGCGCGGCGTGTGACACTCGCCGCAATGGCCGAGGTGCCGGGCCAGGTAGGCCCCGCGGTTCCAGACAGCATCCTTCCCGGGGTCCGGCTGGAAGGCGCCGGCCTCGAAGAACAGCCACTTCCAGACTCCGGCCAGGACGCGGAAGCCGAAGGGAAAGTCCAGTTCGTGCTCCACGTTCGGCTCGGGCACCGGATCGACGCCCTGAAGGTAGGCCCAGAGGTCGGCCAGGTCCTGGTCCTGCATGCCGCTGTAGGAGGGAAAGGGAAAGGCCGGGAAGTAGTGGCTGCCGTCGGGCGCCTCGCCGAAGCGCAGCGCCCGGGCGAAGTCGCTCAGGCGCCAGCTGCCGACGCCGTGGGTCGGATCCGGCGTTATGTTGGGCGAATAGAAGGTCCCGAAGGGCGTCTCGAGGGCGCGGCCGCCGGCCAGCGGACGCGCCCCCGAAACCGGGCGGGTGTGGCAGGCATAGCAGCCTGCGGCCCGGAAGAGATATTCGCCTTTCGTCGCATCGCCTTGGGCGGCCGCGCTCCTCGCAAGCACCACAAGGCCGACAACGCTAAGGGCCGCGATCCAGGCGAAGGCAACACGCCTCCGCCCTGCGTCGCGGCTCCTGCCCGTCCTGGGATCGCGCAAGGCCGGTCCAGTCTATTGCTTGACCCGATAGGGCTTGTGACAGCCGCCGCAGGCCTTGCCCAGGTCGCCGAAGGCCGCGGCAAGCTTCTGCTTGTCGCCACTGGCAGCCACGCTGGCGAGGTTCGCCGAGGCGGTGTCGAGCGCCTGCGCCGCCTTCTCGAAGCCGGCCCAATCTTCCCAGATCTTGGGCAGCGCCGCGGTCTTGTAGCTGCCGTTGTCGGTGCCCTTGGGGAACACCGCCGTGACCGCCTTCGACATGGCGTTGATGCTGTTGGCATGGATCGCGACGTGATCGGTGTAGGAGACCTCGCCCTTCACCACGCCCGCGATCGAGGCCATGTGGCCGCCGATCGCCTTCATCACGGCCTGGCGGTACTTGATGACGTTCTCGGGCTCGTCGGCCGCGAGCGCCGGAGTGCCGAGCCCCAAGGCGGCGGCGATGGCGAGAACTGCTGACAGCTTTTTCATTTTCTCTCCCCTGATTGGAAATCGCGCTACCCTGGCAGGGGTAACACCCGGATAAACCCGTGTCTCGAGCAGCTTATTCCCGGCCGTGCCTCGGGGCGGGCAACCGGCTCTTGTCCGGCCGGCTCGAATCAGGTTACCGCGATGCTGTTCCAAGGCCAATGAAAGGAAACACTGTTGTGACCGGGATCTCCGCCCTCTGCGTCTACTGCGGTTCCTCGAACGGCGCCGACCCGGGCTACCTCGAGGCGGCGCGACAGGTCGGCCGGGAAGCCGCGACCCGCGACATCGGGATCGTCTTCGGCGGCGGCCGGGTCGGCATGATGGGCGCGGTCGCCGACGGCGCGCTGGACGCCGGCGGCGAAGTGATCGGCATCATCCCCGGCCACCTGCAGGAGCTCGAGGTCGGGCACGACGGGCTGACCCGGCTCGAGATCGTCGACTCCATGCACGTCCGCAAGATGCGGATGTTCGAGCTGGCCGACGCCTTCTGCGCCCTGCCGGGCGGCCTCGGCACCCTGGACGAGACCTTCGAGATCGTCACCTGGAAGCAGCTCGGCCTGCATGATGCGCCGGTACTACTGGTCAACCTGGGCGGCTACTGGGACCCGCTCCTGGAGATGGTCGCGCATCAGGCCGAGGCCGGCTTCGTGCGCCCGCAGCACCAGCACCTTTTTCAGGTCGTCAACAGCATCGAAGCGCTCTTCGAGGCCCTGGAGACAGCCGAGCCACCTCGCCTCAAAGTGGATTCGCGAAAGCTCTAGCCTGACTGCAGGGCAGCAGGCGGTCCGGGCGGGAGCCCCGCTTGCCATGTCGATCCTGGCTGCTATCTTGCCGCGCCGGCTCGGTCGGGAGGATCGGGAGCCGCTGGAGAGGGAAGATGGCGAAGATCGAAGTGAAGACCCCGCTCGTCGAGCTCGACGGCGACGAGATGACGCGGATCATCTGGGCCAAGATCAAGGACAAGCTGATCCTGCCCTACCTGGACGTCGACCTGAAGTACTTCGACCTCTCGGTCCAGAGCCGGGACGCCACCGACGACCAGATCACCGTGGATTCGGCCAACGCGATCAAGCAGTACGGGGTCGGCGTCAAGTGCGCGACCATCACGCCCGACGAGGCCCGGGTCGAGGAGTTCGGCCTGAAGAAGATGTGGCGCTCGCCCAACGGCACGATCCGCAACATCCTGGGCGGCACCGTCTTCCGCCAGCCGATCATCTGCAACAACGTGCCGCGCCTGGTGCCGGGCTGGACCCAGCCGATCGTGATCGGCCGTCACGCCTTCGGCGACCAGTACCGCGCGACCGACTTCCTGGTGCCCGGACCGGGCAAGCTGACCATGACCTTCACGCCGGCCGACGGCGGCGAGGCGATCAGCCGCGAGATCTTCGACTTCCCCGATTCCGGCATCGCCATGGGGATGTACAACCTCGACGAATCGATCCGCGGCTTCGCCCGGGCCTGCATGAACTACGGCTTGGCCTTGGGCTGGCCGGTCTACCTCTCGACCAAGAACACCATCCTCAAGGCCTACGACGGCCGCTTCATGGACCTCTTCCAGGAGGTCTTCGACGCCGAGTTCAAGGGCAAGTTCGAGGCCAAGGGCCTGACCTACGAGCACCGGCTGATCGACGACATGGTGGCCTGCGCGCTGAAATGGTCCGGCGGCTTCGTCTGGGCCTGCAAGAACTACGACGGCGACGTGCAGTCCGACACCGTGGCCCAGGGCTTCGGCTCGCTGGGCCTGATGACCTCGGTCCTGATGACCCCGGACGGCCAGACCATCGAGGCCGAGGCGGCCCACGGCACGGTGACCCGCCACTATCGCCTGCACCAGCAGGGCAAGGAGACCTCGACCAACCCCATCGCCTCGATCTTCGCCTGGACCCGGGGGCTCGCCTATCGCGGGCGCTTCGACGACACGCCCGACGTCGTCGACTTCGCCGAAGCCCTGGAGAAGGTCTGCATCGACACGGTGGAGTCCGGCTTCATGACCAAGGACCTGGCCCTGCTGATCGGGCCGGACCAGAAGTGGCTCAACACCGATCAGTTCATGGACAAGATCGACGAAAACCTCCAGGAGGCGATGAAATGACGGCAGGCCGCCGGCTGACCACCTTCGTCCTGACAGTGCTATTTGCGGGAGCTCTCACCATGACCCAAGGCAGCGAGGGGGCCGGCGCCGCCTCTGATCCGGAAAACACCCTGATCCTCGAGCTCAAGGACGGCAAGGTCGTGATCGAGCTCTTCCCCGACGTCGCGCCCAAGCACGTCGCCCGCATCAAGGAACTGGCGCGCGCGGGCTTCTACGACGGCATCGTCTTCCACCGCGTGATCGGCGGCTTCATGGCCCAGACCGGCGACCCGACCGGGACCGGGCGCGGCGGCTCCGACAAGCCCGACCTGCCGGCCGAGTTCTCCGACCGGCCCTTCGAGCGCGGCACCCTCGGCATGGCCCGGAGCCAGAACCCGGACAGCGGCAACAGCCAGTTTTTCATCTGCTTCGCGCCGGCCTCCTTCCTGAATGGCGACTACACCGTGTTTGGCAAGGT
>JAAUYI010230999.1_pt1 | contig 12296 bp, 11 predicted proteins | sample 7278041 | NCBI WGS metagenome assembly JAAUYI01 (sample SAMN14350216, study PRJNA611818) | marine sediment metagenome | isolation source: surface marine sediment (0.6m) | place: French Polynesia: Moorea | collected 2018-08
CCTTCTTCGAGCCACAAGTAGTTCGGAAAACCATCGTATTGATCGGCGACGCCGATATAGGTGCCTTCGATGTAGATCTCAGCGGATTCCGGTTTGATGTCGAGGTCCAGAGCTCCCTGGCCGACGCCACTGTAGGAACGGCTGGAGCGCTCGCCACCCAGATAGACGTGGACGCCCGGAAGCCGCGCACTGCGGCCCCAGTAGAAATACGGTGAGAAGTAGCGGAAGCTGTAGCTATAGTCATAGGGGTTGTAGTACCCATAACCGTAGTGGCCACAACCGTAGTGGTGGTAATGCCGACGATGGCCACCATATCCATAACGGTCATGTCCGTGACGGTGACCGCGGTAATCAGGGTGCTGACGAGGTTTCTTTCGCCGATGTACCGACAAAGCCTCGGGATCTTCATGCTCCAGGTCGATCGGATGTCGGAGGCCTCGATCGCCACCCTCTGTGGGTCCATTGCGATGGATTCCGTGACCCGGCCCTTCCGTCGCCGAAGGAGTCAGTGGAGAACGCTCTGCCGGCGTCTGGTAGCGCGGCCGATCGGCCCACTTGCGCCGTGGCGAGTCCTCGTCACGTTCGAGGAAACCTGGGGTTGTATCGCGCGGCGACACCTCGGTGCGACCCACCGGCGCGACGCTCTCGACCCTGGGCGTCACCGAGCCACGATCAGATCGTGGTCTGGTGATCTGAGTCTCGCGTTGACTTCGACTCGATCGCGGGTAGGCGTCTCGCTCCAGCTTGCGCGGCTCTGCGATCCGCGACCTGCGGCTTGATCCGGACTTGGTGACCGAGTCTGACCGACGCGGTTGAGGACGCGCGCTCGCCCGCGGCTGGCTGCGCGACGACCGGGAGGAGCTACTCGCTCGCGGTTGACTGCGTGACGCGGACCGGCTGGGAGAAGGGCTAGCCTTGGCAGCCGAACCGGAGGGCTTCGAGCTGGACGCCCGAGGGCTTTCTGCTCGATCTCCACGTTCGCGTTCCCGGGCGGCAAGCTCCGCCGGCATCATCAACAAGACGCCGAGCAGGGCGACCGCCCACCAGCCAACAGCCCGGCGTCGCGGAGTGCTAATCGGGATGTTCCACATGTTCCTTCTCCTTCTTCGGGTCCGCCCGGTCTCGCCAACCCCGGTGGAGACCCCTGATGTAGTGGTATCGTAGAACATTCTCCCAACGGCGAGGCGTCCTGACCGGGAAGTACTGCAAGGTTCGGGCCAGCAGCTCTTCGCGGAGCTGCGGCCACCGCGGGGGCAAGGGTGGCGGCCCGTCAGGCCCAAGGCCAAGAAAAGGACCCAGTTCCTGGTGCAGGAAGTAGAACACCACCGCCGAATACCCAGCTTTTTCCTGTCGCTGGATAAACCGCCCGAGCGATGTCGGGTGGTCGTGCGCCACCGTCGCTTGCGGGTCATAGATCATCCGCATGGCCGGCTCTGCGCGCGTCAGCCGGTAGCTCAGCTCGATATCTTCCCAGGCCGGGTAGGGAAATCCGAGCGCGAAGCGCTCGGCGATCAGCAGCGCTCTCGGTAGAGTGACGTTCGAGGTGTAGAAGAAGTTGAACGGCACATTCTCAGGCTCATCGATCAAGGCGTAGCCGAACTGCAATCCATGCTCGTTGATGTAGCGTTGAAACGGTCCCACCCGCACCCGAGGATGCCAATCGGTATAGCCGATAACTGCCAGCCGGTCGCGGTCCGGTTGGTCACGGACGGCACGATGATGGCAGGCAAGCCATCCCCTGGATGGGACGGTGTCGTCACCGAGGAAGGCCACTCTGCCCCCACTCGCATGCTTTACGCCCCGGTTGCGCGCCGCCGCCGGGCCGGCGTTGGACTGGCTGAGCACCTTGACCGGGACTTGGAAGCGCTGAGACGCCAGCCACTCTCCGGTGCCGTCGGTCGAGCCGTCGTCGACCACGATCACCTCGTAGCTCGGGGCTTCTTCCTGGTTCTCAAGCGCGGCCAGGACCTCCGGCAGGACGTCCATGCGGTTGTAGGTAGGGATGATGACGGAAATTTCTGGCATCGCAGGCATCTCGTAGTGAATAGGTAGCGCTTCTAAGCGTATAAGCATAATGTGGAAGCGCAAATGATCCTCTCTGAGCCCGCTGTGTCTCCGACCTCGCGCTCGCGCGCGAGTGAAGTCGAGTTGGTGACCCGTGCCCGTACCGGCGACGGTGCGGCGCAGACCGAGTTGGCCGAACGTCATCGCCAGGCCTTGTTCTTCCTGGCGCTGCAGCTGATGGGCAATCGTGACGACGCTATGGACGTCGCTCAGGAGGCCCTGCTGCGTTTCTTCAAAAACCTACACCGTTTCGATTGCCGGCGCCCGGTGAGGCCCTGGCTGTTCCAGATCGTGCGCAACCGGGTGGTGGACCTCTACCGCCGCAAGCGGGTGCGTCGTCACGAATCCCTGGACGCCACCGATCCTGAAGGTCAGGCCACCATCGAGCTGATCGACACGACGGTCGATCCCGAGCGCGACGCCGCTCGTTCCGAGCTGCGTGTCCGCATTCTTGAGGCCCTGAATGAGCTGTCGCCGATCCAACGTGAGATCCTGGTGCTCCGCGACTATCAGGATCTGTCCTATTCCGAGATCGCCGAAACATTGGAAATACCTATCGGCACTGTGATGTCCCGCCTTCACGGTGCCCGCAAACGTCTGAGACAGAAGCTGCAGGGAGAGCTGCAGACTCTGAATCGGCGATAGGAAGGAGACGAAGCTCATGGCCGAAAACTGCACGCGTTCCTTCGACGAAGAGCTGATCTCCGGCTACCTCGACGGCGCATTGCCTCAGGTCCAGTCGCAGAAGGTCCGCTTGCACGTCGAAGATTGCGGCGCCTGCCGCAACCTCCTCGACGAGCTCGCGACCCTGCGTGAGACAGCGATGTCAACGCGTTTTCTCAGCCCTGCGGACGATGAATGGCCCGAGGTGCCGCGAACGGTTCCGAGCCACTTTAGTCGCAAGTTGGGTTGGGTGGTGCTGGGCGCCTGGCTGCTGGCGGTGACCGGCCTGGCACTATGGCGTTTCTTCACCCAGGCTGGCGATCCGCTGGAGATCTTCCTCGCGCTCGGCCTGCCGGGAGGGATCCTATTGCTCTTTCTATCGGTGCTGATGGACCGCTTGCGGGATCTCAAAACCGATCCTTACCGCGGGGTGCACCGATGATAGTCGTCACTACCAACACGATCGTGGGCATGCGGGTCGTCCGCACGCTCGGCCTGGTTCGCGGGGTTTCGGTCCGCGGTCGCCATCTCGGCAAGGATCTGGTCGCGACCCTGCGCAATGCGGTCGGCGGCGAGATCATGGAATACACCAAGATCCTGTCCGAGACGCGCGAGCAGGCGCTCGACCGGATGGTCGAAGAAGCCCAAGAGCTCGGCGCCAATGCCGTCATCATGACCCGCTTCGCCAGCTCCGAGATCGCCACCTCGGCCGCTGAAGTTCTGGCCTACGGCACCGCGGTTGTCGTCGAAGAAGAGCCTTAGGGTGCCTTCGGGCCGAGGCCCCACCTCTCCACTGTAGATGCAGTGCGTCACCCTGGACATCTACATAGACATCCTTGCGTGCTGGCTCAGATTCCTGGGGCGCTAAAATGCACGGGTGGAATCATCGACGGATCGGGGTGAGGTCACCATCGGCGAGCTTCTGAACGGAGCGCGCCGACGCCTCACGGCGGCGCCCTTCAAGCCTGACAGGCGCGAGGCGGTGCTGCTCTTGACCCGTGTCCTCGATCGGACCGAAGCCAGCGTCCTGGCCCATCCGGAAGAGCCCGTCCCGCTGCCCGACGCTGAGCGTTTCAGTGACCTGCTGACCCGTCGACTCACCGGCGAGCCGGTGGCCTACCTGTTCGGCGAGAAAGAGTTCTACGGCCGGCCGTTTGCGGTCGATGGTCGCGTGCTGGTGCCTCGGCCCGAGACCGAGCACCTGGTGGAAGCGGTTCTAGCGCTCGAGTTGCCGTCTCGCCCGATCCTTGTCGATGCCGGAACCGGCTCCGGAGCGATCGCCGTCACCCTGGCGCTCGAGTTACCAGACGCCCGGGTGCTGGCCACCGATGTGTCACTCGCGGCGCTGCAGGTCGCCAGCGCCAACGCCGAGCGTCACAGTGTCAGCGACCGGTTGGTTCTGATCGGCGGCGATCTCGTTTCCGCCGTCGATCTCACGCGAATCGATCTTCTGGTCTCGAATCCGCCCTATATCGATCCGGCGGTGGCGTCGGAGCTCTCGCCCGAGGTAACCGCCTTCGAGCCCCACCTCGCCCTGTTCGCGCCGAATCGGGGGCGCGCCGTCATCGAGCGACTGCTCGACGAGGCCCCGGGTGTGCGCCACGGTGCTCACGCGGTCCTCGAGATCGGCCATGATCAGGGAGAGTGGCTGGAAACACAGGTCAGCGAGCGACCCGACTGGCAGCTCGTCCGAATCGTTCGCGACTACGGCGGCATGCCCCGCACCGCGATTCTTCTCCGGAGATTCCAGTAGGACGCATCGATAGCGCCCGGGGGCGCACCGCCGTGCGCCCTTACCCGAATCCTGGTATCTTCCGCGAAGACCGTCAACCAGGAGGCGCCGATGACGTGGAAAAGAGCACTGCTGATCTTGCTCGCGAGCGTCCTGCTCTGGGGCTGTGAGGGCGAAGTCGAGCTCGCCGGCACGGTGGAACGCAAGGTGCTCGAGTTGGCGACGCCGATCTCGGAAGTGATCACCGATCTACCCTTGGCTGAAGGCGAGCGGGTCGAGGCCGGACAGATCGTGGTGCAACTCGACACCGAAGTGGTCGCCGCCGAGCTGCGCGCGTCCGAAGCGGCCAACGCCGCTGCCGCCGCCGCCCTGGTCGAGGCCGAAGGCGAGTTCCAGCGTCAAGAGAAGCTGCGCCGGTCCCGGGTCACGGCTCCTCAGGCGCTGGATGCGGCCCGTCGCAAACGCGACGAGGCCTTGGCACAAGCGGCCGAGAGAGAGGCGCGTATCGCCCAAGCCAAAAAACGGCTGGAGAACCTCACCATCCGCGCCCACGCCGCGGGGATCGTCGACCAGCTGCCCTATGAAGTCGGTGAGCGAGCGCCGGCTGGCGGCGTTGTCGCGGTGGTGACCGCCGACGCCAAACCCTGGGTACGAATCTGGCTGCCGGCACGCGTGGTCGCGCACGTCGGGCCGGAAACGACGGCCGCCGTTCGCGTCGAAGGCTTGGATCAACCGCTGCGCGGGACCGTGACCCATGTTTCGAGGGAGCCCGAATTCACTCCTCACTACGCGCTGACCGAGCGCGAGAGCGCTCACCTGGTCTACGAGACACGTATCCGCCTCGACGAGGCGCCCGAAGATCTGCGGGCCGGTCTGCCGGCTCAAGTTCGCCTGGATCTCCCGTCGTCTGAGTAGGCGGGACACGAAATGAACGCCGAAAGTCGGACATCCGAGCTGTGGACCAAGTCTGTAGCTTTTCGCATCCCGCTCAAGGAGCCGGTGATTGAAGCGCGGGGTCTGACCCGGCGTTTCGGCGAGATAACCGCCGTCGACGGCCTGGATCTCGAGGTCCATCGCGGCGAGGTTTTCGGTTTTCTGGGGCCCAATGGTGCCGGCAAGTCGACCTCGATCCGCATGTTGGTCGGGCTTCTGGCTCCCTCTGAAGGCACCGCCAAGGTGCTCGGTTTCACGATGCCCGACGACGTCGAGGAACTGCGCACTCGGGTCGGCTATATGACCCAGAAGTTCTCGCTCTACGACGATCTCTCGGTCGCCGAGAATCTGGAGTTTGCGGCGGAGATCTTCGGCCTCGATCGCCGACGCCAACGCCAGCGTATCGAGGCGGTGATCGAGGAATACGGCCTCGGCGATCGCCGGGGCCAGCGTCCCGCGACGCTCTCGGGCGGCTGGAAGCAGCGCCTTGCGCTGGCGGTAGCCACCGTCCACGAGCCGGAGTTGCTGTTTCTCGACGAGCCGACCGCCGGCGTCGATCCTGACAGCCGTCGACTGTTCTGGGAGAAGCTGTTCAAGCTCGCCGCCTCCGGCACCACCATCCTGGTCTCGACCCACTACATGGACGAGGCCGTGCGTTGCCACCGCATCTGCGTGGTTCGTGACGGCCAGCGCGCCGCTCTCGGCCGCCCGGCCGACTTCATCCAGGCGCTGGACGGGCGCGTCGTCGAGCTCTGGGGTGAGCCCACCAACGTGCTGATGGAGGCCTTGCGCCGCCACGGCGACATCGCCAGTGCCGCCCAACTGGGCACCCGGGTGCATGCCCTGCTGGCCCCCGGCGCGCCGCAAGCCGGGGAAGCGCTGACGCGGATCGTCGCCGAGCTCCGGGCCGAAGGGCTCGAACGGCCGGGAGGCGTGGTTGCCAGACCCAATCTCGAAGACGCTCTCGTCGCTCTGACTCAGGGCGAACGACTGGCGGTCAAGGAGAGCTGGCTGTGAGCTCTTCAGCCGGGAGTCCCCGGCGGAACTGGTCTCGCCAACTGGTCACTCACCTGCGCAGCCTGGTGCGACCGGTCATCGACACCGTCGGCAAAGCCTTGTTCGGCAAGCACTTCGCCCCCACTCGGCGACGGGTGGCGGCGGTGGCGCGCAAGGAGCTGCGCCAGCTTCTGCGCGATCGCCTCACCATGGGGTTCGTGGCCGGCGTGCCGGCGGTCCAGCTGCTGCTCTTCGGCTATGCCATCAATCAAGACGTCCGCCACGTGGCGACCGGCGTCGTCGACCACTCCAACTCGAGTGTCTCGCGCCACTTGATCGGCCAGCTCGAGGCCACTCAGACCTTTAGAGTGACCGAACGGCTGGCGAGCGAAGACCATGCGCGACGAATGCTCGAGCGCGGTGTCATCCAGGCCGCGGTGGTGGTGCCGCCGGACTACACGCGCGCCTACTACCGCGGGCGCGGCGCTGAGATCCTGCTCCTGGTCGACGCCACCGATCCGATCCTGGCACGCGCCGTCAAGGCCTCGGCCAACGGCCTGATGGAACAGCACAACCGTCGTCTCCAGACCTTCGAAGTCGGCTCCGGCGGCGCCCGACGGATCAGTGCTGAACGCACTTCATTCGGCGCTGAACCCGAACTGATTCGCCAGAAGTTCCTGCGCTTCGCGGTCCTCAACCTATACAACCCGGAGCTGCGCACACCGGTCTTCGTGGTTCCCGCTCTGCTCGGGGTCATCCTGACCACAACCATGATCCTGATGACCTCGCTGGCGATCGTCCGCGAGCGCGAGCGGGGCAGCTTCGAGTTCCTGATCGCCACCCCGGTCAGACGCACCGAGCTGATGGCCGGCAAGCTCTTGCCCTACATCGGCATCGGCTTCATTCAGATCGTCATCGTCGTGTTCTGCGGCTTGGTGCTCTTCCGAGTGCCGGTCCACGGCCGCTTGGTCGATCTCGCCCTCGCCTCATTGGTTTTCATCGCCGCCAACCTGACCCTCGGGCTGGTGATCTCATCGATCACCAAATCACAGTTCCAGGCCACCCAGCTGTCGTTTTTTTTCTTCTTGCCCTCGGTGTTGCTCTCGGGCTTCATGTTCCCTTTCGACGCCATGCCGCGGCCGGCGCAGTGGCTCGGCGAGCTGCTGCCCTTGACACACTTCATCCGAGCTAGCCGCGGCATTCTGTTGCGCGGCTCGCCGTTGCTCGATCAAGCAGGCGAAATCGCGGCCATGCTACTCTTCTGTGCCGTCGGTTTCTTCGCCGCGACCCGGCTGTTTACCAAACAGCTCGACTGACTCTGATGAGAACTCCCGCCTACATCCTGCTCTACCCACTCCTGGCCGCGTGCCTCTTGGCCGCGTGCCAGGTGACTCCGCGGCATGCCGATGTGCGTCGAGGTGAGACCTTGCCAGCATTTCAGCTACCGGCACTCAACGGTGAGAAAGTCTCGAGCGAGAACTACCTCGGCCAACCGGTGGTCCTCAACTTCTGGGCTACGTGGTGCGGCCCGTGCGTCAAGGAAATCCCGACGCTCCAGGCACTTCACCGCGATCCTTCAGCCCGCGTGATCTCGATCGCTATCGATAAGCAGGGTGAGTCCATCGTCCGTCCCTTCGTCGAGAAGCACGGCATCGACTACCCGGTCTTGATCGGCGATGTCGAGGTCTTTCGCCGCTATAACGGCACCGGCATTCCCTACACGCTGGTCCTGGACTCCTCGCTGAAGATCGTCAAGATGCACCGCGGCTACGTCAGCCTGCGCTCGCTCGAGCGCGACCTCCGGCGAGCGGCGTCCTGACAGCCCATGAAGAAAGCAGGCATTCACATCCCTCCTCTGGGGCCGCGGGTACCGCGCCGAGGCAACTTCTTGACCCGTGCTTTCGGCCGGGCGATCGTGAGGTTGGCCGGTTGGCGGGTCGAAGGCGACATCCCAGACCGAGAAAAATTCCTGGTCATCATCGGCCCGCACACGACCGGATGGGACTTTCCGATTTGTCTCATTACCCTGATCGGCTTGGGGGTTCGCGTCTCATGGCTGGGGGTCGACTGGATGTTTCGCTATCCGTTGATGCACAAGATGGGCGGTGTTCCGGTCGATCGCAAAGCGAGGTTGGGAGTCGTACCCAGCTGCATCGAGACATACAACAACCGCAGCCATTACATCTTGGGCCTGTCTCCCGAAGGTTCCCGCAAGAAAGTCGTACCGTGGAAGACCGGCTTCTACCACATCGCCAGCGGCGCCGAAGTGCCCATCCTGATGGTGGTCATCGACCAGCAGAGAAAACGCATCGGAGTCGGCCCGTGGTTTCACCCTTCGGGGGACTACCAAGCCGACATGGACGAGCACATCAAGCCGGTCTACGCTGAGTTCGCTGAAAAGTATCCGGATAACTTCGGCATTCAATAGCGAAGCCAGCCGACGGCCAGGCTTTGCACCAGAGAGATTGCCTTAATATCATCCGTAAGGTCATGACAGTAAGCTCAGCGATTAAATCGCTCACAAGAATCGAGGCTGTCGGTTGAAAGGAAGATGTCATGCGCCAGGGGATCCAGCTCGCGCCAAATAGTCCGGCGGTCTTTCCGGATGACCGCCTCGCGCGCCTGAGCGGTGCCCCCGTCGGGCGGGAGCGGCGATCCTCGCTCGAGATCCGTCGGGGAGTCGTCGGCCTCGGGCTGATGATCTGGCTGGCCTGCTCGGGAGCTCCCGTGCCGCCTCAAGCGCCCACTGAGGAGAATACCCAGGCTCCGGTTGAAGAAAGCTCACAGTCTCCAGTGGAAGAAGAGATCGGCGCCTTTATCGTCCAGGGCACCGATCTGGCCACGGCACTCGAAGCGGTGCGTAAAGTCGGGGGAGAGGTGACTCACGAGCTCGGAGTGATCCGCGCTGTCGGTGCCCGCCTCACCGAAAGCCAGCGGGCCGCGCTCGAGGGGTTCGAAGGAATCACCCGGATCTATGAAGACCGCCCGGTGAGCACCCAGCAAGCCCCCTCTCGGGGCGACGCACCAGGACATCTCGAATCGGGAGAATGACCCGCCTGCCACCGGTCGGGGAACTGGGAGGGCGCTCGAGTCTTCGGGGATTGACTCCGCATGTTCGGAGCTTGAACCGAAAACCCAGCTCGTATGTCGGGTTTGTCTCGATGGTGGCGGGAGCAACGCTCGCCCTATGGACAACCTCGCCGCTGGCCGCGCAGAGTCGCAATATCCGTTTCCAGCGAATCTCGACTGAGCACGGGCTCTCGCAAGGCACCATCAACTGCATCATGCAAGATGCCCACGGCTTCATGTGGTTCGGCACCCAAGACGGTCTGAATCGATACGACGGCCTGCGCTTCGATACCCTGGTGCACGATCCGGACGATCCGACCACACTGCGTAACACCTGGGTTTTGACCCTACTGGAAGATTCGGAAAGCCACGACTTGTGGGTTGGCACCCTGACCGGCGGCCTCTCGCGCTGGCAGCGGGAAAGTGGAAAATTCGTCCACTATCGTCACGACGAGCAGGATCCCCACAGCCTGGCCGACGACGAAGTGTGGGCCCTCGCCCAGGATCGAGACGGCACGCTTTGGGTCGGATCCGGCGCCGCGGGGCTCAGTCACCTGACTCCGACCATCGGTGTCTTCGAGCATTTCTCGTATCGGCCGGACGACCCTACGAGCCTGAGCCATGACGCGGTGCGCGCCTTGACCCTCGACCGCGAAGGCGAGCTCTGGGTGGGCACGTTGGGAGGTCTCAATCGTTTCGATTCCCAAAACAAGACCTTCACGAGATTCCTCCACAGCGACAAAGATCCGTCGAGCCTCGCCGACAATCGTGTGCGTTCGGTACTCGAAGACCGCGAAGGCAACCTGTGGGTGGGCACACTGGGCGGGCTCAGTCGGCTCGATCGCTGGGCGGGTACCTTCGAGAACTTCCGCCACGACCCGAACGATCCTTCAAGCCTGAGCGGGGGTCGTGTGCGTGCCCTGTTCGAAGATCAGGACGGCCGGATCTGGGTCGGTACCGACCGTGCTCTCGATCTCTTCGATCCTGTTTCTGAGACTTTCTTTCATTATGCGCACAGCTCTGCCGACCCCCACAGCTTGAGTGGCGATCGAGTGATGTCGATCCATCAAGATCGCGGTGGCGTGCTTTGGGTCGGCACACAAGGCGGTATCAATAAGTGGTCCCCGCGGACCTGGTCGTTCTCGCACTTCAAGAGCGATCCGACGCGGCCTACCAGTCTGTCCAGCGACAAGATTCTGAGCCTCTCGGTCGATGCTGACGGCGCCATATGGATCGGCACCAACGGCCAGGGGCTGGACCGCTTCGAGCGCTCTAGCGGCACGGTGAGCCACTTTCGGAAGGGTTCCGGCCAGCCCGGCAACCTCAGTGACGACATCGTCACCGCCCTGCTCCATGATCGCGACGGCGTTCTCTGGGCAGGTACCCAGGAAGGTGGCCTCAATCGACTCGAGCCAACCCGTAGAGTCTTCGAGCAATTCGACCACGATCCTAGCCGCGCCGACAGCCTTTCGGCCGACGGCGTGATGTCGCTATACCAAGATCGCAATGGCGAGCTGTGGATCGGCACCTACGGCGGCGGGCTCAATCGACTGGTGAGGCCCACGGTCGAGGGTCGCAAGATCCCAGCCAGGTTCGATGTCTGGCGCCATGAGCCGGAGAATACGACCAGCCTTTCAGACGACCGGGTGACCGCATTGGCGGAAGACGCCGCAGGTGCCCTGTGGGTCGGGACCTTCGGCGCCGGACTCAACCGGCTCGATCGCGATCTCGGGAGGTTCCAGCGTTTCGCGAACGACCCCGACCGAAGAGACAGCCTGTCGAACGACACTGTTCTGACCATCCACTCGAGCCCGGCCGGGGATCTCTGGATCGGCACCGCCAGCGGGCTCAATCGACTGGATAGCTTCGACGAAGCGACCGGCTCCGCGACCTTTCGCTCGTATCGTATGTCCGACGGCTTGCCCAACAACTATATCTACGGCATCTACACCGACTCCGGGCCCGTGGAGCGCCCGACCCCCAAGGAGCGTTCCAGCCTGTGGTTGTCGACCAACCGCGGACTTTCGCGCTTCGATCTCAGGACCAAGACCTTCAAGAATTACGACACCAGCCATGGGCTGCAGGCGGACGAGTTCAATATGAACGCCCACTTCCAGAGTCCGGACGGGGAGCTCTTCTTCGGTGGCACCGGCGGCTTCAACGCTTTTTATCCAGACGCGATCGAACCCAACACATCGATGCCGCCGGTGGTCTTGACCTCGTTTTCGAAGCTCAATCGACAGGTCGAGCTCAAGTATCCGATACTCGACAATGGCGAGGTCGCGCTCGATCACACCGACACCATCGTCTCATTCGAGTTTGCCGCGCTCGACTTCACGGCGCCGGAGAAGAACCGCTACCGCTATCTACTCGAGGGCTTGAGTCCCGAATGGATCGACCTCGGTCACCATCGGCGAGTCAGTTTCACCAATCTCGATCCCGGCTCCTATCAGCTGCGGGTCCAGGGAGCGAACAACGACGGTGTCTGGAGCGAGAACGACGTCTCGATCAGCATCTCCGTGGCGCCCCCGCCCTGGCGGACCTGGTGGGCCTACGCACTCTACGCCGTGAGTCTGTCGACGATCGTCTGGACCTACGTCAGGATGCAGCATCGAAGAGTCGAGCGCGAGCGGGCTGCCAGCGATCGACTGCGCGAGGTCGACAAACTCAAGGACGAGCTGCTGGCCAAACTGCGGGTGGTGGTCGAAGAGCAACGCGACCAGGTCCAGGAGCGAGAGCGACACCTGGTCGAGCGCGAAAGTCTGATCGCCGAATTGGAAGCTAAGAACGCCGAGCTCGAGCGTTTCAACTACACCGTCTCCCACGATCTCAAGAGCCC
>JAAUYI010116631.1_pt1 | contig 12294 bp, 14 predicted proteins | sample 7278041 | NCBI WGS metagenome assembly JAAUYI01 (sample SAMN14350216, study PRJNA611818) | marine sediment metagenome | isolation source: surface marine sediment (0.6m) | place: French Polynesia: Moorea | collected 2018-08
ACGGCGTCCGGCTCTCACGGGATGACTGAACATCCCGCCAATATCCGCCGGCCGGGAGCGAACGAAACACGCGCCTGGGACCTGCGGATAGAAGCCGCGCGCGGCGAAACTACACCGATATCCTTCATCGGCTGGCTGCGCATCATTGGCCGCTCTTTGCTGTTGCTGCTGGGTCTGATCGTCTGCGTGCCCCTGCACTACATCGTGCGATTGTTCGTCTATGGATCGCCGATCCCGATGCTATTCCTGCGCTACGCCGCACGCGTTTCCGGCGCGAGGGTCAAGGTGCATGGCACGCATCTAAGGCGCGACGTCTTCTACATCGCCAACCACATTTCCTGGATCGACATCCTCGCCATGGCGGGCGCCTGCGGCACCGCATTCGTCGCCAAGGCCGAGCTCGAAAAGGCGCCGGTTGTGGGTTGGCTGGCCTCGCTCAACCGTACGGTGTTCGTCAAACGCGAACACCGCATGGGCGTCGCGCAGCAAATCAACCTGCTAAAGGAGGCGCTGGCGGACAACTGGTCGGTCACTGTCTTTCCGGAAGGCACCACCACCGACGGACAATCGCTGTTGCCGTTCAAGACGAGCATGCTGAGCGTGCTCGAACCGCCCCCGCCCGGCGTGCTGGTGCAGCCAGTGTTGCTCGATTACGGCCCGGTCGCCGAATGGATCGGCTGGATCGGCGAGGAAAGCGGGCTCAACAACGCCAAGCGCGTACTGTCGCGGCGCGGTAGTTTCGAAGTGCAGATGCACTTCCTCGAACCGTTCAGCCCCGAGGATTTCCACGGGCGCAAGGCCATCAGCGCGGAGGCAAGGAAACGGATCGAACAGGCGCTGTGCGAAGCGCTGGGAAAGCCGCTGCGTGACTTCAGGCACACGGTTCCGCCAATCCGCTACGAAGCGCCGGCGGAACCACCGGTCCCGTCGGAACTCGACTAGAGCCCCGCGCGCACCAGCCAGTCGTGAAACAGCCGAACCGGGCGCGATTCCAGCGCAGTCGGCTTGCACACGAACCAGTAGCTATAAGGGCTTTCGACCTGCTTCCGCGACAGGTCGGTTAGGCGATTGTCCTGCGCGCGGCGCATGTGATCGTCGTGCATGATCGCAATGCCCAGCCCCTGCGCGGCAGCTTCCAGCATCAACTGGCCTGAATCGTAGTGATCAATCGCTGCTGGCTCGAGTTCTTCGAGATCGTGCGCCTTCTTCCACGCAACGAAGCTCTCAGGCAGCTCATTGTGGATCAGGAAGGTTTGTTTGAGCAGCCCTTCACCCTGCAAATCGTCGCCAACTGCATAGGAGATATCCTTGCTGCAGATCGCGTGGACGAGGTTGTGGTCAAGCCGCACTGCATGGAGGCCCGGGGCCGGTCCGCGCGAGAGGATGATCGCCGCGTCGAGCGTATCGCCGACGCGGTCCTCGAGATGCGGGCCGGTGTCGATGTCGATGTGGAGCAACGGGTGACGTTTGCGCAGCTCGCCAAGGCGCGGAAACAGGCGCTGGCTGCCGAACAATGGCAGCACGCCGAGGCGAAGGCGCAGCAGCGAGATATTGTCCGACTGACTTTCAACCGCGCGTGCGAGCGATTCCAGGTGCGGATTCACCGCCTCATAGAACGCTTGCCCCTCGTCGGTAAGCTGCATCGACTGGCGCGCGCGGGTGAAAAGCTTCTTGCCGACGAATTCCTCGAGATTGGTAATCCGGCGCGACAAAGCAGACGGGCTCAGCCCGATTTCCTCGGCCGCCGCACGGGCGGAGCCAAGGCGGACGGTGCGCATAAACGCTTCGAGGGCGCGCAGCGGGGGTAGACGGCGGGTCGGCATCAAACTCTCCTTGCTTGCAAGGAAATACGTTCGAGGAGCCGAATGGATGCAAAAAATGGAAGAAAAAGTTGGAAAAAGTCCGCTAGATTGAGATTATTGCAATTAATTCTCAACTACGGGAGCATGCAGGCGCAGCCGGGTCACATGCTTTTCGTCACCCGCCGTTACCTCAATCTGCCAGCCGCTTGGATGTTCCACTGTCGCGCCGACGGGCGGAACCTGTTCTGCAAGTACAAAGGCAAGCCCACCGAGCGTGTCGACCGATTCCTCGACCTCGGCGAGGCGTGGATCGACCATCTCGGCAACATCGTCGAGCTCGGCACGCGCGTCGCAATCCCACATGCCTTCGCCGATCGGCACGATCAGCGCTTCCGGAGTCTCGTCGTGCTCGTCCTCGATTTCACCGACGATCTCTTCGACTAGGTCCTCGATGGTGATGATCCCGTCCGTACCGGAGAATTCGTCGAGCACGATCGCGAGATGGACCCGCCGCGCGCGCATGTCTGCTAGCACGTCGAGCGCTCCGCGAACCTGCGGGACATAAAGCGGCTGGCGCATCAGTGTGGTCCAGTCGGCCGGCGGCGGCTTCCCGTTCGCCAGATACGGAAACACGTCCTTGATGTGGATCATCCCGATGACGTTATCGAGCGTGTCGCGATAGACCGGCATCCGCGAATGACCGTTCTCGCTGAAGCTTGCGACCAGTTCCTCCCACTCTATCGTGGCATCCACGGCGATAATCTCGCCGCGCGGCACCGCGACATCGTCGGCATCGTTCTCGCTGAAATGCAACAAGTTGCGCAGCATCTGCCGCTCAACCGGTGAGAGGTCGCCGCCCCCATTGTCCTCGTGGTGGTCGTCGTCGTTTTCATCCTCGTGCTCGTCGATCGCTTCCTCGAGCTGCGCACGCAGCGAGCGATCGCCGTCACCGGCACCGACCATTTTCTTAAGCGCGGACCACAGTCCGCTGCTACTCTCCGCGTCTCCCGCGGCGGATTGGGAATCGGGCATGGCCCTTTTGACGTTTCCTCCGTTCAATCGGCCTATTCAGGCTCAAGCACCATATGGGTCCGGTATGCCCATTTTTGCAAGTGCGGCTGTTTCCAGAGCCTCCATTGCCTCGGCTTCAGCGTCCGAATGCACGTGATCGTAGCCAGCGAGATGGAGCAGGCCGTGGACGATCAGGTGCGCGGCGTGATGCTCGAGCGGAATGCCCTTCTCTTCAGCTTCGCGCGCGCAAGTCTCGTAGGCGAGCGCAATATCGCCGAGCATGACCGGCGGGCCGACCGCCGCGAGACCGAGCAATTGGTCGCGGGTGAGCATCGGGAAGCTCAGGACATTGGTCGGCTTGTCGCGTTGGCGCCATTCGCGGTTAAGGGTGTGGACTTCGGCGTCGGTCGTGAAGAGAAGGCTCGTCGCGAGGCGACCGTTGGCGAGCTCGGGTGCGGAGTCGGCGGCAGCGGCGCAAACTCTTTCAGCCAGCATACTCCACTCGCGATCGGGCCAATCTTCAATCTCTAGATCGAGGTCCACTTATTGGATCGGCCCCTCATATGCCTCGACGATCCGTCCCACGATCGGGTGGCGCACCACATCCGCCGCCGTGAAGCGGATCGTGCCGAAGCCTTCGACGCCTTCCAGCTTTTCGACCGCATCGGCGAGGCCGCTCATGCGGTCGCCGCCGGGAATGTCGACTTGTTTGGGATCGCCGCACACCACCATCCGGCTGTTCTGGCCGAAGCGCGTGAGGAACATCTTCATCTGCTCGCGAGTGGTGTTCTGAGCCTCATCGAGGATCACGAAGGCATCGGCCAGCGTGCGCCCGCGCATGAAGGCGATCGGGGCGATCTCGATCTCGCCGCTGGCGATCCGCCGCTCGACCTGTTCGGGCGGCATGCAATCGTAGAGCGCGTCGTAGAGTGGGCGCAGATAGGGATCGACCTTGTCCTTCATGTCGCCGGGGAGGAAGCCGAGCTTTTCGCCCGCCTCGACCGCGGGACGCGAAAGGATCAATCGCTGCACGCTTCCGGCGACCAGTTGCGACACGGCCTGCGCGACCGCGAGATAGGTCTTGCCGGTCCCAGCCGGGCCGAGCGCAAAGATGATGTCATCGCGCACGAGGCTGCGCATGTAAGTGATCTGGGTGGCGCTGCGCGGGACGATGGTCTTGCGCCGCGTGCGGATCATAATGGGCGGTTCTTCCTTCTCGCCCGAGATGATCCCTTCGAGCGTCGGCTCGTTCGACATCGCGATGAGGGATTCGATCGCGCCGGCATCGAGATCCTGCCCCTGTGCCAACCGGTCGTACATCGTCTGCAGCGTGTCGCGCGCTCGCGCTACGGCGTCCTCCGGTCCTTCGATCATTACCTGGTCGCCGCGCGCGTGGATGAAAACGCCAAGGCGGTTCTCGACCTGTACAAGATTGGCATCGAACTGGCCGAACAGCGGGCCGAGCAGCGACTGGTTTTCAAAGCTGATTTCCGCCTTGGCGCGGCGTACTTCGGTTGCCCGGACGGGATCGGGCACCACGGCCGGATCGATCGAACTGGAGGGTTTGCGGCCCATACATTCCTTTGCGCTTGGCACACTGCCTGAGTCGGAAAGGTAGGGCGACCGCGCGGCAAAGCAAGTTCGCACCCACCTGCAATCGGTGGATTGTTACCCAATTTGCCTATTCGGGCGGCGTCCCGGTGCCGACCGCTTCTTCGGAAAGCGGGTCCATGCCGCGTCGGTCGAACTCGTATTCGGCAAACTCGCCGTCCTTGAGGACGTAGAACAACATCAATTGCTTGTGCGAAGCAAGGTCCATCGGCTCGCGCCAATGCGAGATGTCGCGGCCGAGATAGATCACCGCTGCCCCCGGAGGCAGGTCTATCCGGTGCTCCTTGCCATCGAAATCCTCGACATAGATCGGCCATTCCCCCTCGGCCGGATCGGAGCCGATTGTGACCGACACTGCAATTTCGCTCGCCTTGCGATCGGTGTGCGGGACAAGGTCGGCGCCGTTGTAGTAGATGCGCCAATAGGCATAGGCCTGCAGCAGGTCGCGCCCAACAACCTGCTCGATCCGCTCGCGACATTCGCGCAGGAACAGCTCTCCGAGCACCGGCGAATACTCGTCCTCGGCCTTCTTGATGTAGCGCGCGCCGCGATCCTTGATCAGGCCCTTACCCTTGGAGATATCCATCGCGGTCGCGACGAATTCGACCTGCGAAGGGTCGAGCAGATCGTCGATAACGGCAAAACCACGATCCCAGAATTCCTGACTCATGCCCGCGACCCTAAGCCAGCGCGGCCACATCGCAAGTTTTCGACGAATGCAATGTGTCGGAAAGTCATGGAGAATTCATCGCGAAGTGCGCATTTTGTATCTGCATCGGTGAGGTGGAGCGAAGCAAATGTCCGTTCTCAATATCATGGCAATGACCACGATGGCGGTATTGCCGCCGGTCGTCGACCAGCCTGCGGAACCCGAAGCGGCTGCAACCAGCCAAGACCAGATCATCGTTACCGCGCAGCCCACCGAAGCGGAGCGCCGCACCCAGATCCGCCAGCTGGCCCGCGAGGTGGTCCGCAAACCGCGCGCCGGCTATCCGATCGGGCGCTTCTTCCTGCCTGTCTGTCCCAAGGTCGTAGGGCTTGCGCCGCTCGACGCGCAAGAGATGGAATTGCGGATTAGGGAAAATGCCCGCAATTTCGGCCCCGGCGAGCGCAAGAACGCGAACTGCGAACCGAACCTGAAAGTGGTGTTTCTTGCAGCCAGTGTCGGCCCGGCCGAAACGTGGCTCGATCACGATTCTGATTCGATCAGCCACTTGCTCAGCTACCAGAGGCAGCGCGTCATTGATGAGAAAGGCCCCGTGCGTGCCTGGAATATCAGCGAGCTGCGCGATGCCGATGGCCGCAAACTGGAAGCGAATGCCGGGTTGAACAATGTCCGGCTCAACAGTCGACTAACCTATTCGGTCACCAACGAAATCACTGGCGCGATGCTGTTGATCGAATTCGATGCCGCCAAGGACAAGACGCTGAAGCAGTTGGCCGATTACGCTTCTGTGCGGGCATTCGTCGGGACGGAAAGCGTGGGCAGCGACCGGCCTGTTCCGGTCGACACCATCCTGAGCCTGTTCAGCGATCCTGCGGCACCGGATGAACTGACCGAGTTCGACCAGGCCTTGATCGCAAAGCTGTATTCCCTGCCGCGCAATGCTTCGACAGCGAAGATCTTTGGCGCCATTTCTGCTCGGGCCGTAAACCTGGAAGACACCGCTTCGGGCGGTGGAAACTAGGTCTCAGACGCGTTTGCGGGTCAGCGGATCGTCCTCACGGCCATCGAACACGAAGTCGCTGTATTCGCCGTCTTTCATGACGTAGAACAGCATCAGTTGCTTTTGCGAGTTCCCCGTCAGCTTCTCTCGCCAGTGTGGGATTTCGTGTCCGCGATAGACAATGCCCGAGCCCGGTTGGAGCACCACGGTTTCTTCCACGCCTTGCGCATCCTCAAGCTTGATTGGCCAGATGTCGTCTGCCGGATCGGCTTCGATCGTGATCGTAACCGCAATTTCGCTGCCGGGACGGTCCTTGTGTTTCAGCAGTTCGGCGCCCGACTTGTAGATGCGCCAATAGGCATAGGATTCGACCAATTCGTGCCCGACGATCTCTTCGATGGCTGGACGGCAAAGGCGCAGCAACAGCTCGCCGAAAACGGGTCCGTATTCGTCTTCGCCGCCATGGACATAGCCGCTGTCGCGCGTGCGCATCACGCCTCTGCCGAATGCAGACTCCATCGCCTTGGCCGACATAGCGATGTGGGACGGATCGATCAGATCCTCAACGACCTCGTAACCGCGTTCCCAGAATTGCGAGGCCATATGCAGTCCTAGGCGCTGACCGGCATTTCGGCGTTCGTCAGTTGGACGCCCCTAACCGAATTCGGCCCGGCTTCGACCAGATCGACTTCGACCATGTCGCCGATGTCAGAGTCGCCCTCGAACCACACCGACTGCAGCCAAGGTGATTTGCCAAGCCATTGGCCGGGATGCTTGCCCTTGCGCTCCACAAGGATAGTGCAGGTCTTGCCGACGCTGGCCTGATTGAACGCGAGCTGGTCGCGGTTGAGGCGTGCCTGCAGGCGTTGCAGCCGGTCGTCCATCACGTCCTTCGCGATCTGGTTGTCCAAAGTCGCGGCAGGCGTGCCGGGGCGCGGCGAATATTTGAAGCTGAAGGCCTGCGAGTAGCGCACTTCGTCGACGATGCTCAGTGTATCCTCGAACTCGGCCTCGGTCTCGCCGGGAAATCCGACGATGAAGTCGCCCGACAGCGCGATATCGGGCCGCGCCTCGCGGAACCGTTCGAGCAGCTTAAGATAGCTCTCCGCCGTATGCGCGCGGTTCATCGCCTTGAGCACCCGGTCATTGCCCGACTGTACCGGAAGATGGAGATAGGGCATCAGCTTGCCAACTTCGCCATGCGCCGCGATCAGCGCGTCGTCCATGTCGTTCGGGTGCGAGGTGGTGTAGCGAATGCGCTCGAGCCCATCGAGCTTGGCGAGTGCGTGGATCAGACCCGCAAGGCCAACCGTCCTGCCCGCCGCATCCTCGCCCGACCAGGCATTGACGTTCTGGCCCAGCAGCGTGATCTCGCGCGCACCCGCTTCGATCAATTTATGCGCTTCGTCGATCAGATCGTTGAACGGACGCGAGATTTCGGCCCCGCGTGTATAGGGAACGACGCAATAGGTACAGAACTTGTCGCACCCTTCCTGCACGGTCAGGAATGCCGTGGGTGAACGCCGCTTGCGCTGCGGCAGAGCGCCGAACTTGGCAATTGCCGGCATGTCCGTATCGGTCGCTCGCTCGCCCTGCACGGCCTTGTCGAGCATTTCGGGCAAGCGGTGATAGGCCTGTGGGCCGACCACCATGCTGACCGCCGGAGCCCGTGCCATGATCTCCTCGCCTTCGGCCTGCGCGACGCAGCCCGCGACTGCGATCATGGGTTTCGACCCGTCTTCCTTCTTTAGGCGCCCGATATCGGAATAGACCTTCTCCGCCGCCTTCTCGCGTATATGGCAGGTGTTGAGGACGACGAGGTCCGCCTCCTCGCCCTCGGGCGCGGGCTGGATGCCGTTCTCACCCAGCAATTCGGCCATGCGCTCGCCGTCATAGACGTTCATCTGACAGCCGAAGCTCTTGACCCGATAGGTCTTGGGAGGGGTTTGCGGTTTCATGATTGCGGCGCGTTTAGCGGGATTGGAGCGCGGGTTCAATCGTGGACGAGTGTCGCCGCCCGCCGCAGGTCCTTCTCTCGTCCGAACAGCTGAAGCATCGCGATCAGCTCTTCGCGCTCGGGCACGAAGACATGCGCCTTGCCGATCTGGATCGCTTGGCGGGTCTGGGGCTCGACGCGGTGCCAAGCGCCATCGACCCGAACATCAAGCCCGGTCATGAATTCGACATCGAGGTCGGTCTCGGACCAGCGCCCGAACCGCTCCGAGCGGAAGAAATCCTTGGTCGTATCCGGATCGTTGGTCAGCGGCAGTTTCTCGTGAAGCCAATCGAGATCGCGCCGCGAAACGATCACGTCGATATCGGCAATCGTGCCGGGGTCGCCCCCGTGCAGCGCGACGGCGGCACTGCCGATCACCCACCACGGATCATCCGCAGCCTCAAGCATGCGCGCAACGCGGCGCAAAGTCGCGAGAACGCGGTGATCGATTTCAGCTGCCATTCTCCCTCGCGAGTTTCCATCTGGTCATGATCAACCGGGCGGCAAGGCAGCCGACCAGCCATGCAAGATACCATGGCCAGAAATACACCAGGCCGATTCCTAGCCAAAGCCAATCGTCATCGACGGGTGCGCCCTCGAAAAAGACGAGGAAGAAGGCGAAGAGGATGCCCGGCGGGATAAGCACAAGTATGGCGAGCCGGAGCTTCGTCCGGCGCGGCATCAGCCAGTATAGCAGGCTCGCCACGGTCAATCCCAACGCTCCCGCGAGGAGATATGACGCGACGATTTCCACCGAGTATTTCCGCCGGGAATCTAGAGATTAGCCAACCGTCGCTTTCACGATCTTGCCCGGGCTCGCCGGCGGCTCGCCTTTGGGCAGCGCGTCGATATGCTCCATGCCGCTCTCGACCTGGCCCCAGACGGTGTATTGTCCGTCGAGGAACTCGGCGTCTTCGAAGCAGATGAAGAATTGCGAGTTGGCGCTGTCGGGCACCTGGGTGCGCGCCATCGAGCACGTGCCGCGAGTGTGCGGTTCTGAATTGAATTCGGCCTTAAGGTCGGGCTTGTCGCTGCCGCCCATGCCGGTGCCGGTCGGGTCGCCGCCCTGCGCCATGAAGCCGGGGATCACGCGGTGGAACACGACGCCATCGTAAAAGCCTTCGCCCGCGAGCTCGGTGATGCGCTCGACGTGACCCGGAGCCAGATCGGGACGCAGTTTGATCACTACATCCTTGCCCTCGCCATCTCCGGTGTCGAGCGTGAAAGTCAGTTTGTCGGCCATGGGTCATTGTCTCCTGAATATTTGCCGCGGGCCTAGCCAGTTTGCGCAGCGAAGTCACCCGCTTGCCTTGCTTTTCACACCTTCGCCCCTAAACCCGCGCCTATGGTCGATCAGGCGCCTCTCGAAGACGACGTAATGCTGGCGGATTCGCCCGATGAAGAGGTACGCCCGGACGACCGGATCGATGACGAGCGCCACGACGAAGAAAACCGGCTCAAGCCCGAGTTTATCGGTCAGGTGCGCGATGCGCTCGACGCAGGCGAAAAGGGTGCGGTCTACGAGCTGGTCGAGCCGCTCCACCCAGCCGACATTGCCGACCTGATCGAACTGCTCGGCAGCGACGACCGCGCGACCTTTGCCGCCGCGATCACCGACCTGATGTCAAGCGAAGTGGTCGCCGAACTCAACGATCACGTCCGCGAATTGATGATGGAAGCGCTCGAACCGGAAGCGGTTGCGACCATCGCCGAACAGCTCGAAACCGACGACGCGGTCCAGCTGCTCGAAGACCTCGACGAGGACGACCAGAAGGCGATCATCGCCGAGCTGGAGCCGGAGACGCAGGCCGCCGTCGAAAGCGCGCTGTCCTATCCGGAGGAGACCGCCGGGCGGCTGATGAACCGCCACTTCATGGCGGTGCCCGAGCATCTGACCGTCGGCGACCTGATCGATTACCTGCGCGATGCGGGCGATCTGGAGCACGATTTCTTCGAAGTGTTCGTGATCGACACTTCGCATCATCCGGTCGGCACCTGCGCGCTCAACTGGATCCTGACCACGCCGCGGAGCATCAAGCTCACCGACGTGATGAAACGCGACCAGACCCTGATCCCGGTAACGATGGATCAGGAAGAAGTCGCGCTGATGTTCCAGAAATACGCCCTGATTTCGGCGGCGGTAGTGGACGAGGACGGCCGGCTGGTCGGTCAGATCACGGTCGACGACATCGTCCACATCATCTCCGAAGAGGCAGGCGAGGACGCACTGCTGCTCTCGGGCGCGGGCGATGGCGACATCAACGAGCCGATCGGCGAGGCCTATTCCAGCCGGGTGCGCTGGCTAATCGCAAATCTCGGCACGGCCGTGGTTGCGTCGGCGATTATCGCCTTCTTTGGCACGGCGATCGAGAAACTGGTCGCACTCGCCGTGCTGATGCCGATCGTCGCCAGCATCGGCGGCAATGCCGGCACGCAGACGATGGCGGTGGCGGTGCGCGCGATTGCTACCAACCAGCTCACGCGCTCCAACACCTGGCGGATCGTCTGGCGCGAATTGCGCGTGGCCTTGCTCAACGGGGCGACCGTGGCAGTGCTGATCGGGCTGGCAGCATGGTTTCTGTTCAGCCCGATGATGGGCGTCGTGATCGCGGCGGCGATGGTGATCAATATCGTGGTCTCGGGCCTTGCCGGTGTGCTGGTGCCGGTCGTGTTCGAGCGCCTCAATCAGGACCCGGCCGTCGCGTCCTCCGTATTCGTAACGATGATTACCGATTCCATGGGCTTCCTCGCCTTCCTAGGTTTGGCAGTGGTGAGCGGCCTCGTGCCCTGATAGCGCCCACCCCGACCAAGACATCGGGGACAGAATGATGGGACGCGTATCGGGGAAGGTGGTGCTGCTGACGGGCGGCGCAATGGGGCTGGGCAAGGCGGCGGCGAAAGCGCTGCTCGCCGAAGGTGCTACGGTGATTATCACCGACATCGATGAGGAAGCGGGCGCGACGACAGCCGAGGAACTGGGAGAAAGCTGCACTTTCATCGCCCAGGATGTGACCGACTGGGATCGCTGGCAGGAGATCATCGCCGGGATCGAAAGCACGGTCGGAAGGCTCGACGTGCTCGTCAACAACGCGGCGGTCACGGTATTCGGATCGATCATGGACATCTCGCCGGAGGACTTCCGGCGCTGCTACGAAGTGGACGTCGATTCAATCTTCATGGGCTGCAAGGCCGCGATCCCGTTGATGGCCAAAGGCGGCGGCGGATCAATCGTCAACTTCTCAAGCGCCGCCGGGAACAAAGCCAATGCCGATCTCGCCGCCTACAACAGTGCCAAGGCCGCCGTGCCGATGCTCACCAAGTCGATCGCGCTGTGGTGCGCGCGCGAGAAGAACAATGTGCGGGTCAACTCGGTCCAGCCGGGCACCATCCTAACTCCCAATGTCGAGAGCGTCATCGCCGGCACTCCCGACCCTGATGCAACGCGCGAAGCCTTCTCTCTCGCCCAACCCATAGGACGCATGGGCCAGCCCGAGGATATCGCGCATCTGATCGTCTATCTCGCCAGCGACGAGAGCAAGTTCGCCACCGGTGCGCCGTTCATTGTGGATGGCGGTCTGAGTATTGCTTGATTGAGAGCACCATAGCGCCACATTGGACCCATGCCCCTCCACCTGACCAAGATCGCGTTCGGCGCGCAAAGCTATTCCGATATCGAGAGCTGGTATGCCGGTCGCCGCAGCCCCTACCTGACGACCAAGTACCGCCCGACCAAATGGGAGCAGTGCATAGGCGGTTCGCTCTACTGGATTCACCAGCACAGCATCGTCGGGCGTTCGGAAATCACCGGTTTCACGCAAGGCGATGACGGGCGGTGGCGGATCGAGCTCAAACCCGAATTGATCCGCGTCCACCCTCGCCCCAAGCGCGCGCACCAAGGCTGGCGTTACCTCAAGGGTGATCCCCCGCGCGACCTCGCGCCGGGCGAGGATATCGGCGACGCGCTGCCCGGCGAGCTGGCGGCGAAGCTGGAGAAGCTGGGGTTGGTCTAGGTCAGCGGCGGCGCGCCGAGATAGACCCAGATCGCCAGCCCCGCAGACGCGGCAATCGCGCCGATCAGCGCCCCGATCGAAGCGCTTGAATTGCCCTCAACCTCTTCGGCCTTCTCGCCCTTGCCCGTCACCATTGGGCCGATCAGGTTCTGCATCCGCGCGGCGCTGTAGAAGCCGATTGCTGCGAGATGCAGGCC
>JAAUYI010043264.1_pt1 | contig 12291 bp, 8 predicted proteins | sample 7278041 | NCBI WGS metagenome assembly JAAUYI01 (sample SAMN14350216, study PRJNA611818) | marine sediment metagenome | isolation source: surface marine sediment (0.6m) | place: French Polynesia: Moorea | collected 2018-08
GATTACTGAAGATATTACCGAGGAGTTAGCCGAAGAGATTACTGAAGATATCATAGAAGGAATTGCTGAAGAATTAGCTGAAGAGTTATCTGAAGGAGACAATGAACTAGATGAGCTTGTTGATGAAATAGAAGATGAAGTAGAAGATGAAATAGAAGAGCTTGCCGAAGATATAGTAGAGGAAATTAATGAGCTTGCTGGTGAAGAACTCACTGAAAAACTCACTGAAGAACTAATTGAAGATATTACAGAAGAATTAACTGGTGAAGAATTTGATGAAGAGGAGGATGATGATGAGAGCGATGATTTTGCCGATAAAATTGTTGAAGCTTTAGATGATGGTCTAGATAAACTGGCAGTAGAGATTGCCGAAGAGATTGCCGATGTACAAGCAGATTCATTTTCCACTGAAGAAATTATTGAAGAAGTAGCAGAGGAGATTGCCGAAGAGATTGCCGAAGACATTACTGAGGAGTTAGCCGAAGAACTGACTGAAGAGATTACAGAAGACATTGCTGAAGAACTAACTGAAGAACTAACTGAAGGAGATAATAAACTAGATGAGTTAGCTGATGAGATAGAAGATGAAGTAGAAGATGATATCGATGAACTTGTCGATGAGGTTGTAGACTCTGAAGACATCGATGAGAAAATCGATCGCTTAGCTGCCGAAATTTTAGAAGAAATAGATGACGATATTGACGATCTTGCTGATGAGATTGCTGAGGAGGTAGAGGGTGAAATCGATGAATCTACTGTTGCCGAGATAGTTGAAGAAGTTACCGAAGAGTTGGCTGAAGAAATTATTGAAGAATTAACTGGCGAAGATTTAGATGATGTTGCTGATGATATTGATGAAGAAGATGAAGATGAAGACAATGAAATAGACGATCTGGTTGATGAAGTAGAAGATGAAATAGAAGAGCTTGCCGAAGATATAGTAGAGGAAATTCAGGAACTTGCTGGTGAAGAACTCAGTGAAGAAATTGCTGAAGAACTAATTGAAGATATTACAGAAGAATTAACTGGTGAAGAATTTGATGAAGAGGATGATAACGATGAGAGCGATGATTTTGCCGATAAAATTGTCGAAGCTTTAGATGATGGTCTAGATAAACTGGCAGTAGAAATTACCGAAGAGATTGCCGAGGTACAAGCAGATTTATTTTCCACTGAAAGCGATCGAGTTGTTGAAAGACATGAAATTCTGGTTACTAATGATACAAAAAATATTTTAGGTATAACCAGTCAGGTAGTAGGAGAGCGCGAATTTGAAGACGATTTACTCACTGAGGAACAGTTATCTTACTATGCCCAGGATAGCGAAGGTAATGTTTGGTTGTTGGGGGAATCTGTAACAGAATATGAATATGACAAAGCAGGCAATCTTATTAGCACTGATGACTCAGAATCTTGGCTAGCTGGTGAGGGACAAGCTCGTCCAGGTTTAATTATGGCAGCTAATCCCACAACTGGCACAGCCTACTATATTGGAGAAGCAGAAGATCGAGCTGAAGTAGTAGACTCCAATATTTCTCTTTCTATCGATGGAGATAAGTTTGAGAATGTCGTCAAAATTAAGGAATTTTCCGAGCTTGAACCAGAGGAATTGGAATTTAAGTATTATGCTCCTGGTGTTGGTTTGGTTTTGGAAGAGGAAATAAATGAAGCTGGGGATAAGGTATCTTCTTCCTCTCTCGATGATGTCTATAAAATCTCAGATTCCCATACAGTAGATTTTGACAAATCTGATTTGGGGAATGAATTGTCAGCGGGAACTACTATTACAACTCAATACAATTCCTTGTCGGGTCTAACTATTTCTACTCCAAGAGATAAGTTTGGAGCGATGGTTTTCGATACTAGTAATCCTACTGGTGGTGACTTCGATCTAGCTACAGAAAACCAAGGCAATGTCTTGATTATTTCTGAAGATGGCAATGCATCTAACCCCGACGATCAAGCTGGAGGCGGTACAATTCGTTTCCAATGGTCAGATGATGTACTAGTAAACAGTATTGGTTTGCTAGATATTGAGGAAACAGGTGGCTCTATTACTGCCTATGATGATGATGGAGAATTGCTTCGTACCGTTGCTATTCCCGACTTGGGCGATAATAGTCTCGGACAAGTAGACATTAATACTGCTGAAGTTGCTTATCTAGATGTCAATCTCGTTGGTAGTGGTGCAATTACCGAATTGAGCTTTGATTCATTATCAGAAGTAGAAGAGATTGAGTTGAAATCGGAACAAGCTTAGTACAGAATAGACCTCAATCCTCGATCGAATAATACTTTGAGGATTTGTAAGTTCACGCTTGAAAAATTAGCTCTCGAAAACTACCTATGGACTTTGCCTAAAATATACCAAACTCGGCAAAGTTCTAATTAGATAAATACGATCTTTATGTCCTCAATTTTTCTCACACCTAAAAAAATTCTGGCATGATGTCAGGATTTTTTCTTCTCTACAAAATTGTTATTTGAGAAGATGTCAAAAATTAGACTTAAGATTTTAAACAATCCTCATTGCCAATCATTGTATGTTTCAAAAAACTCGCTTGCAGTTAATATTCGCTTACATGGGGGTATTAACTGTTATTCTAACAGTGTTTACTGCTGCTGTTCGCTGGACATTTACTCGCAGCCTTAACCAGCAACTGACTATTAGATTGGAAAACCTAACAACAGCAGCCACTTTCAATATGGATCTCGAAGACGGAGAATTAGATATTGATGATGATGAAATATTGGTTAGACAAGAGCAGGTGATAGAATGGTTCGATCTCCAAGGCAAGTTAGTAGCTCAACAAGGAGAGTACCAGCTAAACATTCCTCTAAAAATTAAGCCGTCGCTCCAAAATTATAGTCATCCCCATCCAATTCGCAGTATTACTAAACCTGTCAAAGAGCTTGAGAATGGAGAGTTAATTGGTTATGTGAGAGTTAGTGAATCATTAATTGAGCTACACAACACTCTGCGCCGATTAGATTATGGATTGGGTAGCGGAGTAGCAATTTCTCTTGTACTTAGTAGTGTTGGCGGTATTTGGTTGACTCGTCGCGCCATGCAACCAATTGAGTCGAGTTTTGAGCGATTAAAACAGTTTACTGCCGATGCTTCTCATGAGCTACGCAGTCCTCTAATGGCGATTAAAACCAATGCGGATGTAGCACTTAAGTATTCACAGAGGATGCGCTCGACCGATGCAGAAAAGTTCAAGGCAATTTCTTCTGCGACTAATCAAATGACTCGACTGACTGAAAAGTTACTGCTTCTAGCACGAACTGATCGAGTTAATACTCTGCCAAAAGAGCCAGTAGATATCAGTTCGATTTTGTCTGACTTAATGCAGTTATACGAACCTCAAGCCCGTGAACAAGGTATGATTTGGCAAGAGCAGCTAGAGAAAGATTTATATTTATGGGGAGATGAAGCACTATTAAGACAACTATTTACCAATTTACTGCAAAACGCGCTGTACTACACTCCTGCTGGCGGTTCGGTGATAATCGAAGCTAGTAGAGCTAATTCTAATTGTCTTGCCATTAAGGTACGAGATACAGGGATAGGTATTGCTCCAGAACATTTAGACCAGATATTTGAGCGATTCTGGCGAGTAGATAAATCTCGTTCTTATCAAGCAGGTAAATCGGGACTGGGGTTAGCGATCGCCAAAGAGATCGTTCAGCTACATAACGGGATAATTTTAGTAGAGAGTCAGTTAGGAAAAGGTAGTTGTTTTACAGTTCGTTTTCCTGTTAAAGCTTCTCTACATTAATTTATCTTTCATTTAACCATCTAGATAAAAAAAAGAAAGAACCTTTACTGATAAAGGAATCAATATTCGTTTAATTATGAGAAGGCAAATCAAAAAGCTTCCTATCAATATCTTTAGTCAAAAACCCATCTAACCTTTGAATAATCTTCTTCTCGTCCAACTCTCCTTTTTTCATCATCTCCATAACCAACGCCCCTAAGAGAATTTTTCGTCTAGTATCCTCTTTCCGTTGTTGTTGAGATTGCTTATTTCTCTCCTTCTGTATTTGAGCATTTAGCTGTTCTCTTTTTTTTAATAGCTCAGATAACTTCTTACCCATCACTTTTTTTCCAAGTAGTCTGATCTTAACCTAACATCTCCAATAATTAAGCTAAGATAATTCTAGAACTATAAGTCAAAAGATTAAATCTAATTAACTCCTTTTCATGAAATGAAAAGCGCATTTATACGTTCTGGCGAACGTAAAATGCTTACTAACCCCGACCAATATCCGACCAACCACCCCCTACCAACAGTCTACCAATACCCTACCAATCGAGCTAGTTTTTTCAGTTCTCCCCATGGCTATTTATTACTTTAATGCTAGTGTTATCTCTCGTAGTGCTGGACGCTCGGCTACAGCATCAGCAGCTTATCGCGCTGCCGAGAGAATTGTCGATCTTCGGACTGGTGAAATTCATGATTATCGTAAAAAGAAAGGAGTAGATGAGACGTTGATTTTAGCCCCCAATAATGCTCCTGATTGGGTGTTAGATCGCTCCAAGCTGTGGAATGAAGTAGAGCGAATCGAACGACGAAAAGATTCTCAACTAGCCAGAGAAATTAAACTAGCTATTCCCGTAGAGTTAGATAGAACTCAACAACTAGAATTAGTTAAAGAATTTGCTACTGAACAATTTGTAAGTAAAGGTATGGTAGCTGATGTATCCTTTCATGAGCTAGATAGTCATAACCCCCATGCTCATATCATGTTGACCATGAGGGAAATTGATGAGCATGGTTTTAACAAGAAGAAAAATCGAGACTGGAATAAAAGAGAGCTACTTGAAAAACAAAGAGAAGCTTGGGCTAAAACTGCTAATCTCGCTCTAGAAAAAGCTGGAATCGACGAAGCGATCGATCACCGTACCCTATCCGCACAAGGTATCAATCGGATTCCCCAGATTCATTTAGGTTCGGCAGTTACCGCCATGATGAAAAGAGGAATATCTACAGATAAGGAAGAACGTTATCGAGAAATCGAATCGGCTAACCGTAACATTAGAAAGTGGGAATTTCACCTGGAATTGTTAGACCGTATGGAATCTATCTATAAAAATTCCCCTGAACTAGACCCAAGCATCTCAGACTCTGCACCAACTCGACAACAAACTATAGAACCCCCTCAAATCTCAGAATCGTACGCCCAACCGACTCCTGCTACCCAAGAGCAACCAACTGAGCCAGAAATACCAGAGCCTATTACTCTTCAACAACAACAGCAGGTTATTAAGACAGCTTCTCGGTTTTTACATTTAATGGGTCTTGATGTTTGGGATTCTGACCTTGGCTCTTATCACCTCATGACCAACCATCAAAACTTATTAGTCATTCGGGCTAAAGATAATCGCGGGGAAATTTTACGCTATCAAGATGGAAACATCGTTACTCAACGTCTCACCTCTGAAGATGTTGAGAAATTCAAAAAGATTAATGCTCTACTCGACCAACAACTTGAAGAGGTCAAGTCTCGCCAACTCACCCAAACTCGTCAACCCGAATCAGAACTCGAACTGTAATTTTAAATAATTTATTTATATTTCAGAAAAGATTTTAACCAGAGGATGATTGTCAATAAACCCAACCTCCATTTTCTGGTTCAATCAGGTCAGGAAAAAAAACTGCCTTTACAAAAGTTAATAATGAGAGAATCAAACCTAAAGCTTATCTCTGTATAGCTTTCAAGCTTTATCTCTCAGCAAAATTTTGGCGTACTGTGCGTCGACTAAAAGGAGTCATCCGCGTAGCCTGATCTGGCGTAGCTGTATATATTATGGAGATTTTATTGCTGTGTTGGGCTTTAGCTGTTGACGATTGTTGACGTTCGTTGACGATTGTTGTCACTGCTTACAACAAAGGTATTTTTTTGACACGCCCGCTCTAATCAAAACCCAGTATTTTCATATTATGAACTTATCTTTTTTGGCTATTCAATAATCTAGACTTTTGATAGTCTCAAGAAATTTGACGATTGTTGACCTTCGTTGACGATTGTTGCTCACTTCAATCCTCTTGTTGCACATTTCTGCCATAGCAATTTGAGTCAAAAATGAGGTTTTTTGTGTTTTTGTTGGCAACTTTTTTGTAGTCAGTTAACCCACTCTTGATTAAATATTTTCTGACCGAACACAGCCTAAGTGGCATTCGATTGTTAATCAAGCCTATACTTTATTAACAGTCAGCTAGACTAGGTAACGCTTAACCTAAATCTCGCTCACCCTTAAGTCGAGCGCATTTTTATTATTTAGTAGAGAAGAGAGTGACTTTTTAAAATGGGAGAAGCCAAACGCCGAAAAAAATTAGACCCTAACTTTGGTCAGAATTATCCAGCATCGGAAGAAAATTGGGTTTTTACCACCCCCTCAGAACACAGTGCGATTGGTGACTTAAATGCTTGTTTACAGATGGCTGGTTTGACCACCCCCGAACAATACCAATCAACCTATGTTGACCCTTTGTCAGAAGACTCTTTATCAGAGGATGCCAAATTCCTCTTGATTAAAGATCGAAGTCGATTCTCTCTTTCCCAAGAACTTTATCAAAGTTTTTTTGACCAAGCTGTTCGATTTGGAGAAGTATATATCGACATCAACATCAATCAAGATCAACCCTCAAATCTTGAAGAACTAGATATAGAAGACGACGACTACGAAGACGAGCCGTTTTACAATCATATAGCTTACAATCCTAAGATTCGCTCAGCATTTTCGCGCTCTTAGTCGTGGTAGATATTTTGACGTACGGTCAAGCTGAGAACAGTCTACCCGTTATATATATTCTTTAGGAAAGGGTGAGAACGGATTCAGACTGAGAGATTTTCTCATCCCGTTCTAACCAGTTAGCAAATATAGCTGCTCGTCCATCGGCATCGAGCTTACATCCTCCATAAACCCGTTGTTTAGTTTGACGACTGCCTCGGAAATACAATTTTTCTAGTTTCAAGTCCAACTTTTTAAGTATTCGTTGAGCTGCGCCGATAGGACTATCCTTGTCAGGATTAATATTTACCCCCAACAAAATCTTAATTTCGTGGCGATATTTTTTAATCTTCATCTCGAACCAATCAGCTAAAGAGTTAGATGTAAACCTAGCTTCTGGGTCAAAGAATTGTTCAATATCAATAATCTCTAAAGCCTTAACCTTCGCTGAGAGAGTCCGTTTATTAACATCAGGCTTAAATGCTTTACCATTACTGTTCTCAGTCAATCCAGCTAAAGAACGCTTGTCACGCTGTGCCAGATAAATATTACCGATGGTGAGGTAGTAATGTAGTTTTAATTGGTTGTACCAGCCCTTATCGTCTTTTTCCACTAACTCAGGAGTTACTTCTATTCCATAACGTTTAGCCAAATTACCTTTACGCTCAATCAGTCTTTCCGCTTTAGTCTTAGCTCGTTTCTGCTTCAGAGTCTTTAGCTGCTCCTCTGTGGGGGTTGTCGCTGCGGTTACTCCCTCACGGTAGATTTGATAATTTTCAGTACGTACTTGTTTAAGTTCTTCGTTGACTATGTCAGGTTTGGCTGGGTTATTAGGGTCAAAGAGTTCGTAACCCTCTTCAATTAATTTACTAATAATGTCCGCTCGATAGTCATTCTTACCAGAGTTGACCAAGCAAGCTCTTTTAGCCCAGGCGTTGAAGGATTCAGTCGAGTAGTTAGTATCTAATTCATCAAAATCATTAATATCGGCTTGCTGTAGCAGCCTAATATTGGCATTGGTTGCCTTATGCTCAGAGTAGAGTAAGCTCTTGATGGAAGTTGCCCCATTACCAATTCTGTTACCTTTGGCAGTGGTCTTAATCCAAATATGGCGAGGGACATTATCTCTTAAGCGTTCGGTGGTTTGACAGACGGCATCGACGGTCTGTACTCCCATAGCAATACACCAGACACTATTGAAATGTCCTTTGAGATCGATACTTACTCCTGTTTCTATGACTGGGGAACAAATAACAATGTCGTAGCTCGATAAAACCCGATCAAGGGAATCCATACAGCCATAAGCTGGATGTCCTGGTTCAGATACTGATTCTCGGTCAATCCTGAGGATTTTATGTTCGGGAAATTTCTTTTTCAAGTAGGATTCGAGGTTAATACTGCCCCATTTAGATTGGGCTTTTTGCCCTGTGGTATGAACTAGGACGCGGAAACCTTCTTTAATATGCCTAATCAGAGCATCGATTAATTTCCTGGGGTCATTACCCGAATAACTAATTAGCTTTCTCTTACCTTTATTGGGATTATGTTTATTTTCAACTACCCAAGTTTCCACAGGAAAGCCGATTAATGCCCTGACATAATCTAGGGCAATGGGGGATAAATCAGCATCAGCGAGAATTACTCTTCCTCCTGTACCCACGGCGGTTTGAAGAAGCTGCTTAAAGCTGCTGATAATAGGTACTCGGTTCTTCTGACAAGTATCGGAATCGAGGGTATGCCAGAATACTTGTTCCGCTTCATCGATAATAACTATGGCTTCTCGCCATTCATCGGGGTTAAAGGGTGGGTTGGCGTGAGGATGAAGTGAATCGATACAGAGGGCATAACCTAATGAGCCTTTAGTAACACTGGTTCTAATTTCAGTGCGGTAATCAATACCAAATCTGTTGGCTAAGGTAATGGCTAATTGTTCTCGATGGGTTAGGACTATGACTCGCTGTCCTTGAGCAATAGCTTTTTCGACCCTTCGAGCTATCCATTCGGTTTTGCCTGTATTCTTGGCAGATTTAATCCCAATGACTTGGGCAGTAGGAGGAGCGACTAAATTTTCATCCAGATAACGCTCATCGACGATTAATGGCTTGTATTTGGATAAGTCGAGGAATTCTCTCAAATTGAATTTAGAGAGGGGTACACGGTTGGAGTAGAGAGTGTGGAAGAAATCTACTCCTTTAGCGACGATTAGGTCATCTACTCCTTTCTCTTTCGTATTCCAATTAATTACAGATACCTTACAGCCTTGTTGGGTAAATAATCCTCCTGTGGTTTTAATGGCTTGTGTTACGTTTTGTTGAGTAATAAGTTTTGTATCATTATCAAAGCAGAAAATTATTTCTCTTCCGTTCTCGGCAAACATTTCTAGGTCGGGAATTAGATAAGGTTTACCAATTTTTTGACCCCAATCGTTTTTAGGTTGGCGATAACCACCATAAATTCCTGGCAGGGCAACTGCTACATAGTTAGCGGTGATCAAGCAGCCTGCTTTTTTCGCTCCTTCGGTAATGATTAAAGGAATTTTTGTGTTGCCGATCATCCATGCCCAAAAGCCTAACGCCCTACCATCAGAGGTAACGGAGATGTTTTTTGGTAGGGGAACTTCATAACGATTGGCTATGGCTTGCCAGAGGTGGAGGGGGACTTTAAGAGCAAAAATCTCTGTATTAGCCTTGGGTGGATGCTCGTATTTAATCCGCTTGTTTTTGGCAGGAGAATTACGGTCAAATCCTTTGGGTTTTTCCTGATATTGGTAAGGCGTATCAGGCTTAAAGCATCCCCATTCTGAATCCTCGCCAGTTAGGACATTTACACCACTACACCACCATCCGCCGTTAAAGAGGTGGGCATATCTATACAGCCATTTGTCCCTTAACCTGCCATCGTTACGCCGTTCACTGTTGGGCAGTGCGTAAAGTAAATATTCGTGGGGTTCATAGCCATTAAGTGAAATTAGGTTTAGAGATGTAAGTAGGGGGTCGATCTCTGAACCTGTAACCCATTCATTTTTGTGAAAATCAATAATCATCAGAAGCCTCAGTAATTTTTCGGGGCTTCCACGGTTTCATTTTGCTGATAAAAATTGATATCCTTAAAGTAGTTTTTTTCAAATAAAGATAAAAGATAAAAAACTTGGTTAGAGTTTTTTGTGTGTCAAGGAAGCTGGTAACTTCCGTTGTTAGATAGCTTGGATAGCAATTCTCGGCAGATTGAGAAACCGTAGAAGGCTTTCCTTTTCGGCAGAAGACCGCAGAAAGCTTAAACCTTTTTTTTAAATTGTTTCGTTTACTTTTAAAATTGTCTAAATCTTAAAATTAACTCTTACGCTAACAGTTTAAAATTTTAACTCTACAGTTAACAAGCTATGTAGTTTAAGAAATATGAATTTTGGGTATGCGTTTGATAAAGCACTTAATGAATTTGGAATATCCGCTAGATGGCTAGCCCAAAAATCAGGAGTTAGCGAACCAGTGATCAGCCGTTTCCGCAATGGGACTACAAAGGCTAACACAAAGACCCTGGAGCAATTACTTTCTTCCTTATCTATAGAAGTGCAACAAAGATTTTATGAAAATTTATTGGGACAAGCTTTGAAGCCTCGCTGTCCAAGTGCTGAAGATTTGATCGAAGAGATGGAGGCAGAAGAATTAGCCAAGCTTCTGAACGTGATTGCTGCTCGATTTGTTAGTCAACAGCATCAGCAAAACAATGAGGAGAAAGTTGCAGTTTAGATTGAAAAGAAGGACTGCAATTATGAGTTACGAATATATCGAGCAGAATTTTAATAGACTGTCGTTACAGAAGAAAACACAGTTATTTAATAGTTTTTCTCAGATTTTAAGTTGAAAAATTTACTTACTTCAAACCTGGGGAGTTCGATTAGCGAGATTTGGGTTCGTTCTCGTTTAATAGTTATTGGTTTGACTTTTTCAGTTAGCTCACCCAAATCTTACACTTCGTCGCACAATCGAACTTACCTAATTTAAAGTATTGACTCAAAGAAAATTAACTTTCCCCAACGATTGTTCAAAGTTAATCCGACTATTTGAGTAATCAAAGGGATTTGTTGTACAAAGTATTACCCAAGGGTTGGGCGTACTGTGTGACGAGCGCTAGCGAGTGCGGAATCACGGAGCGAAGCGCAGTGGTGCAGCTACTTTGAGCCGTTTTTTATGATGAGGGGTTTAATTGACCCAATTTGACCACTGATTTTACTGCTCAATACCTACCCAATACAGGGTCAAACATATAAGTAATTGTACTCAATTTTCTCCTTCAATGAGAAAACGATAACCTATCAATTTTCCCGATATAAATATTTTCTTGATAATTTTCAATTCATCTAGTCTTTTCAGGGCGCGAGAAACCCGTGGTTGCTTGTATTCAAGGTTTCTGGCTATTTCGGCTTGAGATATTTCTACTGTGAACTCGTCAGCATTAGATAAGAGGAATAGAAGTACTCGATAATCCTCTCTGAGTAGATTTTTATTAAGGGCAACTTTTCTAATCCAATCCTTGAGCATTAAAGTTTATTAATATCATATTTGTTATTTACATATCATATATGATATTAAAGCAAGGTCGAAATCAAGTCTAAAAAAACCCTTTTTTCTCGGCTACCCAGGGATGGGTGTTGGTAGGCTCAAGTATTGATTTATCTAGTTTTTAGCCATTGGATGCTCGTCAAAATTTTCAGTTACCAAGGGCTTACCCAAAGGTACCAAGGTGGGTACCCACCTTGGTACCCACTTGGTAGGTGTTGGTAGCTCAATAATCAAGACCGTATTCAGGTTAAATTTCCATTGGATTAGGGATCGAAAGCCTCTGAAAAAGCTTCCTTAATACTTTTAGTTGATGAGGGTAACTGTTCGCTCCAGTCTGATGTTTGTTTATCAATAGCCCAAGCGATTTCTCCTCTCTTTCTCATGCCGACGCGAGTAAAGACAAAACCAGCATCACTAAATTCCTGTCCATAGCTCGTGATGGTCTTTTGTGTTAATCCCAGTAAATTAGCTACCTCCGAAGTACTCAACAACCAGCCATTTTGATGGGCTTCTTCTAATTCTCTTAGATAAGTGAGGCGACTAGTCGATGTAGGGATAAACTTTTTAACTACTGCTTCGACTACGCTAATTAAAGCGGTTGGTTGCAGGGTAATAGTCGGTTCATTCTGACTGGGAACAGAGATAGAATGAATTGGTTCTACTTCGGAATTAGAATTGCTAACTAATTGATACTCTTGTTGTTTGATAAAGTCCGACGTTACACCACCTTGATTTAGATGAGCGTGGAGTTCATCTAGTAACTTCAACTCCTTTTCAGTAACAAAGGCTTTCCGACCCTGTTTGGTCGGTTCAATCTTTAAATCCTTGAGTCGGTTATATAAATTGGAACGGGCAATGCCATAACGAGAAGGGAGTTGGGATAGAGGAATTAAATCAACTGCCATTATCAAATAGATGTGTCCAAGACTGTCCTGGACAAAAACTTCTCCTTATTACTAACACATCAAGAAGCTATGGGTATGGGCGGTGTCA
>JAAUYI010205818.1_pt1 | contig 12286 bp, 10 predicted proteins | sample 7278041 | NCBI WGS metagenome assembly JAAUYI01 (sample SAMN14350216, study PRJNA611818) | marine sediment metagenome | isolation source: surface marine sediment (0.6m) | place: French Polynesia: Moorea | collected 2018-08
GGTTCATCTGAAGGTTGAGGACTTGTTTGCTCTGTTTCTGCTGGCTTAGGGGTATTAATTGCCACAACATCTGGTTCTACAACAGGTTCATCTGAAGGTTGAGGACTTGTTGGTTTTGCCTTTTTTGAGAATCCAATAGCTGTCAAAACTTCACCAGTACTAACTAAGAAGCGAATCACTCCTTTATCTAAATCTTTCTTACCTCGCTGTTGAGAAACTTGAATAATTCTTTCTCCCAATTTTTCCCCAACTTCCCTAGCCTCTGACAAGTCAGTGAAAGACTTTTTTTTAGAAACGGTTTTTACTAGCAGTTCCAACTCCTTATTCCCTTTGCGAGTAGTGGAATTAATTCCTTGTAATGCCACATTTTTCTTAATAGTCTTAGTGATAACTTTCACCAGCTGCTTATTACTCAATGTTGCCTGACTCTTTTGGCTCATCTTATTATTTCCTTTTGCTTATGAGTCTCAGATTCATCCAGAGGTGAAACATTATTTGCCATTTCCACAATGGACTCCAATTATCCTAGGACTAATTGATAAAGCTCAGATTAAGACAAGGATAAGACACTCAAAGCTAGCTGGTAGCTATAGCACTACGCGCAAGTAATAAGTAATAAGTAATAAGTAATAAGTTTACTGTTCATAGGTTTGCTGCAATAACCATAACACACATCTTGCACCCAAGTATTAATACTGATTTTTGATGTTATTAATAAACATATATTTTTATCAACAGCACGAAATATGAGGGTTTTTAGCCTGCGTAGGCAGGCTTTGATTGTATAGCCGAGGCAGTTGCGGTGGTGAGGCAGTACGGTCTTGGGGTCTCCCCAAGTGGAGTAACTGCCGAAAGGGTGAATCCTGCGGATACGCTTTGCGAGCCCCGGCATAAGCAAACTGCCGTTCACCCTTCTAGGGTGCAGGTGCAAGATATGAGATAACAGCAAAGAGCGATCGCTAATTGTGATCTCATCACCCCATTACTTCATCACCTCATCACCTTCAACTACCTCTGTCAAACGACAACGATTTTCAGCGCTACAGGAAAGTCGAGAGGCACGCTGTTGGACAATAGTATCTAAATCTGGTCTTCCTGTGAGGAAAAGTCGCAAATCTGCCCAAATAGCGTATAAAGCATCTACCATCGCCCCAATAATCGGTAATTTGGTCACAGCGTAAACCCAACCCATTCCCAATTCTTCGTATACCCGTCGAAAAACCTCAACATTTTTGATTACCCTTCCATCTGGTAATACTGCATGAATGCGTCCCATTGCGGTTTCAAAATCAACTCCACCATGATTTTCAGGAGTGTAGTCATCGGTTGCAATATCGACAAACGCCACTATTCCTCTACCACCATCCCGCTTTTGCAAAAAGTTGACTTCCCGCAAACATAAAGGACATTCTCCATCGTAGAGTAATTTGATTTTCCAAGATTGGCTATTGGTTGAAGGCATAATATGTGGCTCTTAATAAAATTTAACAATAATTGTAATTGATAACCAATTTAGACATGGGTTCCTTGAACTTTATTTCCAGGTGGGTTGCTGCAAGTTATTTAATTTGACTTTTCACCCAGTTACGAAATTCTCGAACTAGTTCTAAGTAATCTTGTTGATTAACCTGTTGTAAAAATCGGGAAATTTCTGCCAGCGGTAGATTGGGAAAAGCTAAACTCTGCTCAACAGTTACATATTGTTGACTTTGGAGAACATTGATACTAAAGGAATTACCATCATAACGCCAGATTTCCGGTACACCCATATCCGCGTAGATTGGTAGGCGATTTTCACAACTGCTGGTAATATCAATTTCCACCACTAAATCTGGTGGAGGGTCTTGTTGTAGGCTGATTCTGTTTTTACCCTTAACTGCATTCAGATTGGTAATGTAAAAACATTCATCTGGTTCAACTCCACTAAGTTTTGGAAGTTTGAAAGTAGTGGAACCCAGGGGATAAATTCTGATTTCTAGTTCTTCAGCTATAGTTTCCACAAATCTACCCATAGCTTTTTTGTAAATTTCATGCTCTGGTGATGGAGCCATAATTTCCAGATTTCCCTGGTTATATGTCAGTCGCAGACGGCGACTATGATTGAGTTCTTGAAGTAAGGTTTCATAGGTTTGCCAGCTGATACCCGATAGGTGGATAATTTCTACTGGTTGCAAGGCAATAGTACTAGTCATGGCAGTATTTTTATACCTTAGAAAGTAAACGAACGAATTTGGGATTCAATCTTCAATCTAACTCAGCGTTCACTCCTTTGATAGAATCAGCCTTTGTTCAACTACCAGATTTACGAGGGATAGTATTTGAGCCAATGTCTCACACTAGTACAAGATGACAAAAAGGTAGTAAATATAACCATAATCCAAAGAGCGATCGCTAATTTTGGTGTAGAGTTGTCATCTGATTGAAAACAAGACGAGACATATCAGGAAAAATCTTCTTACTTTTGGCGTAAGCTGGATGATCCCCAAAGATGCTAAGTATATAACGAGTTTTACGATCTTTGGTGACAACAAAAGCTACTTCTTGCCGAGAAAAACTAGTCCAACCAGCTTTTGAGGCGAAAAATCCTACTTTATCAGGGGAGAGGGACTGACCGAAAAAGCTCTCTATCGGATTAAAATCTATGGGATTAGGGGGTATTTTTTGCCACACTTCCGGTCGTATATCTCTTGTAAGTAAACCCAACATTGACTCACCATATTCCGGCGCAACAGCTTGACTAGAAACAATTTCATACATCAGTCTGGCTGTTTGGTATGTAGTTATTTTATTACGCTGGGGGTTCTTGCGATCGCCACGTATTTGTAAGTCAGGTCCGACGGGGGATGTAATATCTAAATCAGTGATGGGAAATGTCTTTTGACTAATATTAATATTTTTATAGTTTGCTTGTTCAAAAAAGGTATTAATTTTCTCTCTGCGTTTTTTCCATGCTTGTAATTCTGTATTACTGAGTTTTTTACTAGAAGATTTTGTACCTGTAATTCTATCTAAGATACGACTCCCTGCATTATTATCTGACTTTAACATCATTTTATTCAGGTCGGCGTTAACTTCCCCATTAAACGGAATTATTCCTGCTTTAATTTGGGCATTCAGGGCAACCATCCAAAACATTTTTACCACACTCGCTGGATATCTTGGTTGACCTTGTCTATGTCCAGAAATTGTATGATTTTGTAAGTCAATTAAGGTAATGGATAATTTTTCTGTTGGTAATTTATGCTTTTTAGCATATGTGATTAATTTGTTAATAATTACATCTAATTGTTTACTCTTATTTAATTGAGGAGGATTAGTAACATTATAGACCTGGGCTAAATTATTTGCAGTGACTGTAACAGGGGGGGGTACTTGTACAACTTTTATTTCAGGATTCCCTGTGACATCAGCCGTTTGATTAATAGTTTTAGGATTATTATTTTCTGGTAATTTTTCTGAGTTATTTACAGAATTATCCACTGGCTGGGAATCTGCAACCTGAGAAGAATTTTCAACTTGTGTTTTTTCATAGATAGCTTTTTTCAAGAAAAAACTACTGATGCTAAACAAAGATAATATGGATAAAATGACTAAAATAATTAGACTATAAAACTGCCAATGAGATAATTGTGATTTTCGAGTTTTACGGATAATTCGACCATTTGATGTGGAATATTTTTGAGGATATTTTATAGCCATATTCTTTACATCCGTACAAGTCTAGATTTTTTTGTAATCAGATATCTTGATTTGACCATTGATGTATCGCAAGGAATAACGATAACTGTTAGTATTCAAAGAAGTTTTTCGCCGTTGACCATTTCTATAAAGTGTCAATTCTTCAGTAACAACCACTTCTATTTCTGCTCGATTGTTGCGGGGGATAAATCTGATTACCCGATCTAGGCTTTGCACGCCATAGGTATAGTAGGCATTATATTTGCGTAGCCAATCTACTGAACTTAAACAATCATCTTCCGGAACCCCACTGGCAATACAACCTTCAGGATCGGGGGTTTTGCTAATGTTATCCCTATAGGCTTTACCTGTTAGTAGTTGTTCCCCTAGAGTTGTTCTGTAGGGAGGAGAAAACATTTCTTTTTTGGCTACAAGCCATTGTCTGACAACCCTTGTGGCACCACTGCGTGAAATTACAGATGAACTGCTCTGTGGTTGGGAAAATGTTACTCTAGGCGATGGCGTGGGAGATGGTTGGGGGCGAATGGGGACAAATACAGTCTTTGTGGGGGTTGGAATTGGTTGTAAATCCGATGCAGGAGGGGAAGGGGAAGCAGTCGGTGTGGGAGAAGGGCTAGGGTTGGAATCAACCAACTGACGAGAATTTTGCATCATATCCATCATCCACAAACCACCGACCAAAAATACGCCAATCACACTACCAATAATCACGGCTTGTTGCCAACTTCCCAATCCATTATGGGAAGAAGGTGTTGGTGGTGGAGATGGAGGAGGTGGAGATGGAGGAGGTGGAGATGGGACTGTGGGGGGTTGCTGATAACCTGCGGAGGGAGGGGTGGAGGTAGGAGTGACTGGACTTTGCAATGCGTTTAGCATTTCCCCCGTGTTATGGTAGCGATCGCAGGGTGATTGTTGTACTGCTTTATCCAATACGGCGGCTAAATTAGCACTCACATTCACCGCATAATGTCGCCATCTCAATTCTCCTGTAGCGGGATCTGTGGCTAACTCTTGGGGCATTTTGCCTGTAAGTAAATAAATCGCCGTTAGCCCTAAACTATATATATCGCTGGAAAATACTGGTCTACCAACGGATTGTTCCATAGGCATAAATCCGGGAGTACCGATAACAATGGACTGGGTGGAGTTACCAGAAGGAGTCATCAATGTACCCATAGTTTCCTTGACGGCACCAAAATCAATTAATACGGGTTTACCATCACTTAAACGCAGAATGATATTATCTGGTTTGATATCCCGATGAACCATATGCTGGCTATGGACAAAATTCAGAATCGGCAAAATATTAATGATAATTTCCCTGACTTCTCCCTCACTCAATACTCCCTGCTGTTGTACCTTTTGAGTTAAGGTTTGACCTTCAATATATTCTTGAACTAGATAGAATAGACCATTTTCCAGAAAATAAGCATATAAACGAGGAATTTGGTCTGTGCTATCCCCTAATTCTTCTAAAATTGCCGCTTCCCGTTGGAATCTTTCCTGTACTAGTTGATATACTTGAGGATTATTAGCAACTGGTTTGAGTTGTTTGATCACACAAAAGCGACCAGATGGCATTTGGGTATCTTCTGCTAAAAAAGTTTCACCAAATCCACCACTGCCCAGAACCCGTACTACTTTATAGCGATTATTTAACAATGTCGGTGTGATCATTATTTTGCCCACATCGTTCTGACTAATATCACTGGATACATCAGCTATATGGGTAATTCCTGGGATGGATGAGATTTATTCTAGTTTTGGTATCAAATCTTAATATATAGCGCTACGCGCTAGGGAACAGGGAACAGGGAACGGGGAACAGCAGACTGTCAAAGGATTTCAGGATTTAAAAATGTCCTAACCGCGGAGGCGTAGTGCTATATATAGGGCTGGCTGAAAAAGTCTTTTGGCGAGGGCAGGGAACTCTTAACAGGAAACAGTGCTATACAATTGGATTAACAAAGTTTTTGTAGAAAAGATTGTCGTCGCCTCACTCGCATTCATCCCTCCCACACTGACTTTCAGGTCAGATGTGGGACTTCTGCTGTTATTGTTAAAAAAAGGAATTTCGCTGGGAGATTTTTATGTTTGGACTGGGATGGCTAGAAGTGGGTGTGATTGCCATAGTCGCCATAGTGATTTTTGGACCAAAAAAAATTCCCGAACTGGGTAGTACATTGGGTAAAACCTTACGAGGTTTTAAGGAGGAAATTAATAATCCCAATGACGACACCAATTCGGAATCAGAACAACAATAGTTATCAATACTACTGGCGCATTATAAATGATGTAGAGACGCGATATACCACGTCTCTACACCATCTAGATATGTAACGCATTCCCCACGTATAGAATGCGGGGGCTTTAATAACTCGTTTCCAGGCTCAGCCTGGAAACACATCCTAGGAGGCTCTGCCTCCCATTAAGTCTGGGGGCAGAGCCTCCCTAAAATGCATCTACTTGGTAAAACCTTGTAACGAGGGATCTAGAAAGATTTTTGTGAAACAGTATCAGTGGCGATCGCTCGCCAATGACTATACAGTATGAGCCACAGAAGAAGGAATACCAACTGGAGAGTCTACGGTATTTGTAGAGGCATTTTGTTGGGGAATTTCTTCTTTGACTACACCCCGTGCCTTGATTAAGTTAATCGCACGGGTGACGCTTTCTGGCAATATTACCACCAAACTATTGTCGGGAGCTTCATCCAAAGCTTTATTGATGGCTTGGGTTTCATCCAGAACTACTTCATAGTTACAATCTGGGTTGACTTGCCGAATCCCTTCAGCAATCAAATCCCCTGCTGAACCCCTAACCCTACCCCGATTGTCATCATCTTCTTTGATAATAATGCGATCGAAGATTTGCGCTGATAATTTACCTAGGGTGACAAAATCTTCATCCCGACGATCGCCTGGTCCACCAATCACACCAATGCGATCGCCTGTTGTCCAATTGCGAACAAAAGCACCCAAGGCTTCATAACTGGCTGGGTTGTGGGCATAGTCTACTAAAGCATGGTAGTTACCCAAGTTAAACAAATTCATTCTTCCTGGGGTTTGACTCACGGAAGCACGGAAGGTATTTAATCCGGAACGAATTTGCTCAATGGTGACATTTTGCACAAATGCTGCCAAGGAAGCTGCCAAGGCATTAGCAATCATAAATGGCGCTTTTCCACCCATGGTTAAGGGAATATTATCTGCCCTTTCAATTCTGTGGGTCCAATCCCCTTTGAGGATTGACAAAAAGCCATTTTCATATACTGCTGCCACTCCTCCCCTTTGGATATGGTTCCTCACCAACTCCGAATCGGGGTTCATGGTGAAGTAGGCAATATTGGCTTTGGTCTTCTCAGCCATCACCGCTACCCGATGGTCATCCGCATTAAGCACCGTATAACCATTGGGGAACACCGCTTCCGCCACAATACTCTTGAGGTGAGCCAACTGATCGATGGTATCAATATCACCCAAGCCTAAGTGGTCAGCAGCCACATTTAATACCACACCCACATTGGCAGATTGAAATGCCAGACCAGAACGAAGAATACCACCTCTTGCGGTTTCCAGTACTGCTACCTCTACTGTTGGGTCTTGCAAAATTAGCTGGGCACTCTGGGGTCCAGTATTATCCCCTGCTTCTACTAAGTAATCACCGATATAAGTTCCGTCTGTGGTTGTATAACCTACAACTTTATTTGTCTGTCTAAAAATATGTGCTAATAAACGTGTAGTAGTAGTTTTACCATTGGTACCTGTCACGCTTAAGATTGGTACCCGGCTCGATTTATCGGCGGGGAACAGCATATCCATTACTGCACCGGCAACATTGCGGGGAATACCTTTACTGGGAGCTACGTGCATCCGGAACCCAGGAGCGGCATTTACTTCCACAATCACCCCATCTACTTCCCGCAAAGGACGACTAATATCAGTGGTGACAATATCAATCCCGGCAATATCCAAACCAATTATTTTTACTACCCGTTGTGCTAACCACACATTTTCTGGATGGATCTCGTCTGTGCGATCGATTGCTACTCCCCCTGTACTTAAGTTAGCAGTGGGTCGTAAATAGCACACTTTACCTTCAGGTAAAACACTGTTTTCCGTGTAGCCTTGCCGTTCCATTAGCTGGTAGCTAGTACGATCCAGTTCGATTTTGGTGAGTAGGTTATCATGGCCGTCACCACGTTTGGGGTCTTTATTGGTTTCTTCTACCAATTCAACGATTGTCGATCTGCCATCACCCACAACATGGGCAGGAACTCGTTCGGCTACCGCCACAACTTTGCCGTCTATAACCAGTACCCGGTGATCCCGTCCCACATAATATCGTTCCACAATCAAAGAACGGGAAATTTGTCTGGCACCATCGTATGCGGCTTCTGCTTCTTGCCAACTTCTAATATCAGTGGTGATACCTCTGCCATGATTACCATCCAAAGGTTTAATCACAATGGGATAGCCACCAACATATTCAATGGCATCCTCCAATTCATCAAAAAAGTTAATTACCGTACCCTTTGGTACGGGCACTCCAGAGTCGGCCAAAATTCGTTTGGTTGCTTCCTTATCACAAGCCAGTTCGACTCCCAAAATGCCGGTGTTTTCTGACATGGTGGCTTGTATCCGCTTTTGATGCGCCCCATATCCCAACTGAATCAAAAAGCGAGCTCCCAGAGGTGTCCAAGGGATACCTCTTTTCTCTGCTTCTTGGACAATTGCTTCGGTGGAAGGACCAAGGCTAGCTTCTCGCCAAAAATCTCGTAAATCCTGGATGTCTTGCTCCAATTCTGCCTTGGGGTAACGACCACGATCTACAATACTTTGACACAGACGCACGGCAGCTCTACCTGCATAACGTCCTGCTTCTTCATTTAAATACTCGAAAACTACCTGATACACCCCTGGTGTTGAAGTTTCACGGGTGCGACCAAAGCCAGCATCCATGCCAGCCAGTGACTGGAGTTCTAGGGCTACGTGTTCTACTATGTGACCCATCATGGTGCCTTCACGCACCCGCATTAAGAACCCACCACGGCAACCGGGTGAACAAAAATGTCCCTCTAAACTTGGTAGTGCTTCCACTAATCCGTCGTAGAAGCCAGGGATTTCGTTCGATGGTATGTCCGCAAGGTGCTCTAAGTCGAGGCGCATGACGATCAACTTGTGGCGTCGAATGCTCCAATAATTGGGGCCGCGTAAGGTCTGGATCTTGAGGATTCTCATGGGAATAGGTAGATGGAGATTCGGAACCAAAATTCTAGTTTCTTACTGGGATTAACTGCTTCACTGTTAGCTGCAAACAGTTTTTGACTGTTTACGTCGCTTTATCCTTAATTTATCTAGTGTAACGTCGAAATTCGCAGTCAACTCAGTGTAACCTCAGATACCCAATTCCGTCAGCTGGACAGGCGGTATACTGCGGGTAAAACGGTACGTTGGTAAAGGTGAAAACAATCACCATGACCAAGGACGTGCAATCGTAGATTGTGAATAGTTAAAGGATCGCTAGCTCCCACATGGGGCTCATTGGTGTGAGTCACTTCTGTGGGATCGACAATTGTCACGGAGCCTTTACCTATGACTTGTAACCAACCATCTCGTTCAAATAAAGCACAGGTATCTTCATCGATACCAATACCCAGTCGATCGGGGTGGGAGGATATAGCACTAATCAGTCTGCCCATGCGATTGCGGTTGTGAAAGTGTTGATCCACAACCACCTCTGGGATTAGACCTAAGCCGGTTGCCATATCCACAAGAGAGCGATTGGGAGATTCCCCACTACCACCTCCTGCAATCATATGATGACCCATAACCGCAGCTCCTGCACTAGTACCAGCTAAGGTTAGCTGTCCAGTTCTAACACGCTTACGGATAATTTCCATAGCTGGGGTGTCGGCTAAAACACCACAAAGACGTAATTGGTCTCCTCCAGTCATAAATACCCCGGTACAGGATTCCAGGGATTCTTTATACTCTCGGTATTCGCACTGTTCGCGTTCCCTAATATCTAGTAATTCAACCTTCTTTGCCCCCATGTCTTCAAATATACGAATATAGCGATCGCCAATTATGGATGGTTCGCGGGAGGCAGATGGAATAATGGTAATATAGGCATCGCTAGCACCAGCACGAGCAAAAAAAGTTCTCAGGATCTCGCGTCCGTGAACTTTGTCTTCTGCGCCTCCGATAACTAGAACGGCGGTTTTTGTTGCTTGGGGTGTCCTCATTTCCAGCGATTTAGCTTTTAATTGCGGCATTGGTGTTTCTCCTGTCAACAACTTCAGGTGAATGAAACAAGGTTAGTAGCCCGATTGTTTGTATAGTGTCCCTGGATAGAAGACACTGTCCGCAGTTTGGATCGACTCCTGAAGTTATGAGCACCAGAAGCTGCCCTATCCTTATGGTCAGCCGCTATTCCACCTTTCGGTAAGGGCTTTAACCCATGAGAATACAAAGTATTCTCACATAAAGACTTCTGGAAAGCCACCACTCCAACTTCTGGGTTGACGGGGGAGACGCCGCTGATTTCATCTGTTCGTTCCCATTCCTCAACACCAGCCGCCTTGTTGCTCACCTGTCTTTTTGTCCCAAACTGGCCAAATTCTGCTTGGAGGAAGCAGGGATTGACGGGGGTTTTCTTGAGGCTGGCTCGATGCATCCTGGAAGTTGTTAACCTAGTTTAGATAATTAATTTAGATGTAGATGTGACAATATTTAAACATAAATTAAGTAATTAGAAAAATTTTTGGCTCCCTAGGGAATCACAATGTTTCTAATACTTACATACGTTATTAATTTAGTCGATCTTTGTTTCACCCGACATCGGCTTGCAGTTTTATTAGGCATTCACATTTAAGATTAGTGTCCTCCAATACGAATTACTGTGCGCTTTGATATAGTTACGCTGTTTCCTGATAGTTTTACCTCTGTTTTCAATTCTGGGCTACTTGGTAGGGCCTTGTCAAAACAGATTGCCCAAGTCAATTTGGTTAACCCTAGGGATTTTACCAATGATAAGCATCGCAAGGTAGATGATGAACCCTATGGCGGTGGTGTGGGTATGCTGATGAAGCCAGAACCCATTTTCGCTGCTGTAGAGTCGCTGCCTATTTTACCGCGTAGAGAGATAATTTTGATGAGTCCCCAAGGACAAACCATGAATCAACCTCTATTGCGGGATTTAGCCAGTAATTATGACCAATTAGTTGTAATTTGTGGTCATTATGAAGGGGTGGATGAACGAGTGCTAAATTTAGTCACCCGTGAGGTATCCTTGGGTGATTTTATTCTCACTGGGGGAGAAATTCCCGCTATGGCTTTAGTCAATGGTGTGGTACGCCTTCTACCTGGAACGGTAGGTAAAGTCGAATCTCTCAAAGCGGAAAGTTTTGAAGATGGACTTTTAGACTTTCCCCAATATACCCGCCCAGCTAATTTTCGCGGTTGGCAGGTTCCAAATGTATTACTATCTGGAAATCATGCCAAAATTGCCCAATGGCGATACGAACAACAAATTGAAAGAACTCGTATTCGTCGTCCCGATATGCTTCAGGCTTGGGAGGAGGGAAAGCATCAACACCAAGAAAATGGTAACCATAAAAATCCAGAAAATTCACCCCATCCAGATTGAAGAAGGAGGAAGGAAGAAGGAGGAAGGAAGAAGGTTTGAGCGGGGTTTTGAGATGGGGACAAAGGAACCCAACTCAAAACGGACAACCCATAGGGGATGGGGTTTTTGACCCCTATAGTCAATAGTCATCAGAAGTTTGAACAACAGGACGCTCAAACCTGGTGACTTCAAACTTCTGACTTCGATAAATCTTGACAAATTACTGATGAGGAACCACAAATAACTACTGATGATACCTAACAAAATAATTCACAAATGAAGCTCCGCATTGGTAACGGCTATGATATCCATAAACTAGTCAGCGATCGCCCTTTGATTTTAGGCGGGGTAAATATTCCCCATCAATTGGGCTTATTAGGTCATAGTGATGCTGATGTGCTTACCCATGCCATTATGGATGCCATGTTAGGGGCGCTATCTTTGGGAGATATTGGACATTATTTCCCACCTAGCGATCCTCAATGGTCTGGGGCAGATAGTTTAATCTTATTGTCTCAAGTAGACAGGTTGATTAAAGAACGGGGGTGGCAAATTAGTAACATTGATTCGGTTGTTGTTGCCGAAAAACCGAAGCTAAAGCCCCACATTCACAAAATGCGGGATAATTTGGCGGGTGTTTTACAATTAGAACCCAATCAAGTGGGAGTTAAAGCCACAACTAATGAAAAGTTAGGTCCCGTAGGACGGGAAGAGGGAATTTGTGCCTATGCTGTTGTTTTACTCTCACAATGATGGAGTGAAGGAGGGAAGGAGTGAGGGAGTGAAGGAGTGAGGGAGTGATAGAAAACTATCAACTAACAACCAACAACTATCAACTAACAACTAACAACTAACAACCAACAACTAACAACCAACAACCAACAACTAACAACCAACAACCAACAACTAACAACCAACAACCAACAACTAACAACCAACAACCAACAACTAACAACCA
>JAAUYI010085137.1_pt1 | contig 12284 bp, 8 predicted proteins | sample 7278041 | NCBI WGS metagenome assembly JAAUYI01 (sample SAMN14350216, study PRJNA611818) | marine sediment metagenome | isolation source: surface marine sediment (0.6m) | place: French Polynesia: Moorea | collected 2018-08
ATGGACCTGTTCCACTTGCAGGAAGAGGCGCATGGTTCGGTGTTCTGGCACCCCAAGGGCTATCGCATTTGGCGCGAACTCGAAGCCTATATGCGGCGCAAGATGGACGGCGGCGGCTATCGCGAGATCAAGACGCCGCAGTTGATGGATGTCCGCCAATGGACCCAGTCGGGGCACTGGGGGAAATACGCCGAGAACATGTTCGCGGTGCCCGATATCGTGCCCGATGTCGACGATAGCGGCGAAGCGGCGGCGTCTCCGAAAGTCGCCGACGACGCCGACTGGATGGCGATCAAGCCGATGAATTGCCCGGCGCACGTGCTCGTCTTCAAGCAGGGCATTACGTCCTATCGCGACCTGCCGATCCGGCTGGGCGAGATGGGCTGCTGCCACCGCAACGAACCGCACGGCGCGCTGCATGGGATCATGCGCGTGCGCCAGTTCACGCAGGACGATGCGCATATCTTCTGCACCGAGGACCAGGTGGTCGGCGAGGTGCGCCAGTTCTGCAAGCTAGTTGACGAAGTCTATTCGGATTTCGGCTTCGAGTATCAGGTCAAGCTCGCCTTGCGGCCGGAGAGGCGCTTCGGCTCGGACGAAATGTGGGACAAGGCCGAGCAGGAATTGCGCGACGCGGTCGCCGAAGCGGGCATGGACAACGACGATTACGGCTGGGAGGAGCTGCCGGGCGAGGGCGCGTTCTATGCCCCCAAACTCGAGTGGCACCTGACCGACGCAATCGGCCGGACATGGCAGGTCGGCACGATCCAGGGCGACCGCGTGCTGCCCGAACGGCTCGACGCGACTTATATCGGCGAGGATGGCGAGAAGCATCGCCCGGTGATGCTCCACCGCGCGATCTTCGGCACCTTCGAGCGGTTTATCGGCGTGCTGATCGAACACTATGCCGGCCGTCTGCCGGTGTGGCTTGCCCCGGTTCAGGCGGTGGTCGCGACGATCGTCTCGGACGCCGACGATTACGCGAAAGAAGCAGTTTCAAAGATCGAGGCTGCGGGCATCCGGGTCGAATGCGACCTGCGCAACGAGAAGATCAACTACAAGGTGCGTGAACACTCGCTTGCGAAAGTCCCGCACCTTTTGGTGGTCGGCAAGCGCGAGGCCGAGGAAGGCACGGTCGCGATGCGTACTTTAGGCGAGAAGGAGCAGAAAGTGCTGTCGCTCGAAGAAGCGATTGCATTGCTCCGCGAAGCGGGAGCGCCGCCAGATCTGAAATAGGCGCTACCCGAACTCGCCGAAGAACGTGACGATATGCATGCTCCGCGGGCGGCCGTGGCATTTGTCGAACACCAGCCTCACCCGGGTGCAGGGGAAAGTCCGTGTTGTGCCTCCGATCGCGTAACGCATCTGCACCGGGGCCGCGAGGCGATGGCTGATTTCGGCATAACGCCCCCCGGTGCCGCCGGGATATCCGCGTCCGGGCTTCTTCTCGACGCGAAATCGCTCGAGTTCGGCGGCGTTGTCCGGATGGTTCAGAAGTTCGAGCGCCGCGCTGATCTGGTCGTCGAATCTCACGAAGGACGTAACGTCGGTGATCCCTCCGCGTTCGCGGGTGCCCATCTGCCGGTCGGCCATGCCCTGGTTGGTGATGTCGACATGGCGCTCACCCGCGTGTCCTCTTGCCTGCTCGGATAGCTGGAAAATCAGTTTCACTTCGCTGCGGGTGAATGGCGTGTACGGCATCGGAATCGCTCCCCTTGCTTGATCGCAAGATTAGCAGATCGAGGCCGGGGTGCGGAATGTAGGTTTGCGACAGAATTCGCGAATTCAGAAAGGCAGCGCCTGTCCTGCAAGGATAAGAGATACGCCACAGCCGAGCACGATCACGCTGCGCGCGAGCTCGATCTGACGCTGCCGGGCGACATGATATGCTTCGCGGGTGAGGGCAATCGCCTTGGACATAGGCCGCAGGATCGCGGCAAAATCCTAACGACGGGTTAACTTTTGGGCGCTGCCGGCATTTGCTGGCTGGCGCAATGGAACCCTCCGCCGCCTGCGAGAACAGCATCGGAGGGCAGGCCGATCGTATCGCGGTCTGGGAATAGATCCGCGATCGCGCCGACTCCGTCCTCGTCGTGAGGAGACCCGAAGGTGGGCACGACCACCAGATGCGTGGTGATCGCGAAATTGACGTAGCTGGCGGGCTCGATTGCGCCGTCGCGTGTGATGCGTCCCGGCGATGGGATGCGGATGACCTCGACGCCGAAAGCGTCTGCGCGGGCCGCTGCGTCGGCGTAGATTGCCGCGTTGGGATCCACGTCGCCCGACCCCTCGGGAACGACCAGGCGGTTGGGGCCGACAAACCGTGCAAGATTGTCGACATGCCCGTCGGTGTGATCGTTGATCAGCCCATCGCCGAGCCACAGGACCCGGTCGAATCCGAGCGTTTGCCGCAATTCGTCTTCGATGGCGTCACGGATCATCCCGGAATTGCGATTGGGGTTGAGCAGGCACTGTTCGGTCGTGGCGACCAGCCCACTGCCATCGCTATCGATCGCCCCGCCTTCAAGGATCATGGACGATGTCTCTAGCGGCAGCTTGGCATCGCGAGCGAGTTCGGCTCCGATCGTCTCGTCGCCGGGCATCTCATACTTGCCGCCCCAGCCGTTGAATCCGAAGCGCCGCGCGCCGCGCTCACCATCGTCGAAAACCACCAGCGGACCGGTGTCGCGCAGCCAGATATCGCCATAGAATCGGCGCTCAAGCGTAACCTTCTCGCTGACAAGCGACCTCGCGCGCGCTTCGTTAGTCTCGTCGCGGACCAGCAGCCGGACTTCCTGCCCGCTCTCGGCCACGGCGCTGGCAAACGCCGCGATTTGCTCCTGCGCACGTTCGAGATAGCCGGGCCATTCCTTGGCCAGATGCGGAAAGCCGATCCACAGCCAGTCCTGCGGCGCCCATTCGGGGGGCATCAAAACGGCCATGGATCGGTTCTACGCTATTCGCTGAAGGTGCTTAGCAACCCGCATCTGATGTCGCGCAACTTTCGTCACGCGTCGCGCGGAATTCGTCACCTTCGTTCCAGTTAGGCCAGCTGGTGCTCGTCGCCATGCTCCGACCAATACGATAGAACAACTGCAGGTCGGCCATCACACCGGACCAATCCCAGTTCTCGTCATATTCGTCCTTCGGCCCGTGATAGCGGTTCTCGCGGTAGTCTGCCGCGACCGCCGCGCCGGCTTCGCGGCCGCCTTCGATCAGATCTTCACCGCCATCGAGATAGAGCATCGGCACGCCCTGCTTGGCGAAGGCGAAGTGATCGGAGCGGTAGTAATACCCCGCTTCCGGGTTGGGGTTCGGCGTCGCGACCCGGCCATCGGCTACCAACGCGGCGTCGAGGAACGCATCGAGCTGAGACTTGCCGGGGCCCACCACGGTCACGTCTTTGGCTGGCCCTGCAATCAGGAATGCGTCCATGTTGATCCCGCCCACCGTCTGCTCGAGCGGATAGACCGGGTTCGAGGCATAGTAATACGCACCCAGCAGACCCGATTCCTCTGCCGTTACCGCCAGGAACACGAGACTGCGGCGGGGCGCACCCGCCTGGCTGTGCGCTTCGGCGAGCGCCACCAAGGCGGCGGTGCCGGTCGCATTGTCTACCGCGCCGTTGCAGATGTCATCGCCGTCGGGAGCCGCGGTGCAGCGACCGAGGTGATCCCAGTGGGCGGTGTGGATTATGTATTCGTCCGGCGCTTCGCTGCCCGGAAGCACGCCGATCACGTTCTGCGAGGTGAAGCTGCGAAAGTCGTTTTCGAAACTTGTCGAAGCATCCAACCCTAGCTCGACGGCCTTGAATCCCTCGGTCTTGGCGGCCGCGGTGAGTTCGTCCAGATCCTGTCCGGCGGCATCGAGGATTTCGCGTGCAATGTCCTTTTGGACCCAGCCATTCATGATCGTACGCGGAGGCGGGTTGTCACCATATTGCGGATAGGCTTGCGGGCCCGACCAACTGCTTTCGACCACGTTCCAGCCATAGCTGGCCGGCTCGGTGTCGTGGACGATGATCGCGGCGGCTGCACCCTGTCGCGCGGCTTCTTCGAACTTGTAGGTCCAGCGGCCATAGAAAGTCATAGCGCGGCCATTGAACTTACCTTCCAGCCCCTCGGTCTCGTAGTCCGGATCGTTGACCAACATCACCACCGTCTTGCCGGTGACGTCGATCCCTTCGTAATCGTTCCAGTCACGCTCCGGCGCATTGATGCCATAGCCGACGAAAACCATCTCGCTGTTGGCCAGCTGAGCCTGCGCGTCTTCGCGATAGGTCACGCCGACCCACTCGCTGCCGAAATCGTAGACCAAGTCGGTTTCACCGTTTGTGATCGTCAGCGGCGCGAAATTCTTGCCCGTTATCTCGACTAGCGGGACTTCCTGCACCCAGCTGTCACCATTGCCCGGCTGCAATCCGGCAGCTTCGAAGCGTTCGGTCAGCAGTGCGACCGTCTTGGTCTCGCCTTCGGTGCCCGGCATGCGCCCGTCAAACTCGTCGGTCGACAACTCGCGGGTCACATCCTTCATCGTCTGTTCGGAGATTTCGACTGGATCGACTTCGGGAATGTCGAGCGCCGCAGCCGTATCGCCGCCAGCCATCATGTCATCGCAGCCTGCAAGCGCGAGTACGCCAGCAAGGACGGCCCCAAGGCCGAATGCGCGTTTGATCATCGGGAAGTTCCTCTTGTCCAATATGCTGCGCCCGTCTCTTGCAGAGCATCGGGCCCGCTGCAAGAGAGGCGCGATGGCGGAATTGCGCGAACCCGACTGGACTGGTGCCTTGGAGCGGGCAAGATTGCACGCGCCGTTCCTGGCGCGGGCGCTCGATCGCCAGCCGGAATTGGCTGAATTGCTCGCGCAGGGCGACGGCGATGACGCTCTCCGATGGTCACGCGAGGCGGGTGAGGGAGACGACGCCATGGTCGCGCTCCGTCGTGAACGGCTGGCGCTTGCGACCACAGTGGCGATTGGCGATTTGGCAAATGCCTTTCCCCTACGGCAAGTGGTGTCCGAACTTAGCGACTTCGCCGACCGCGCGCTCGACCGCGCGATCAGGATCGCGATTACGGAGCGCACGGGAGAAGAGAGCGCGGCCGGCTTCATCGCGCTTGCTTTGGGCAAGCAGGGCGCGGGCGAGCTCAATTATTCGTCCGATATCGACCCGATCTTCCTGTACGACTCAGATTCGCTTCCGCGCAGGAGCGGCGATGATCCCGGTGAGGTCGCGCAGCGCTATGCCCGTCGGATAGTCAAGCTTCTCTCGGACAATACCGCAGACGGTTATGTGCAGCGAGTCGACCTGCGGCTGCGCCCGGCGAGCGAGATCAGCCCTCTGGTCGTTTCACACGGAGCGGCGCTGACGCATTACCAGGGACAGGCACTGGCTTGGGAGCGCGCGGCATTCATAAAGGCGCGAGCGGCGGCAGGCGACATTGCTGCGGGCCAAACTTTCCTCGCGGCAATCCGCCCTTTCGTCTGGCGTAGCCATCTCGATTTCGGCGCGATCGAGGAGATTCGGGAACTCACCAGGCGCATCCGTGAGAATCATGACGGCCCTGTGGGGCCCGGACCGGGCTTCGACGTCAAGCGCGGGCGGGGCGGGATTCGCGAGATCGAATTCTTCGCGCAGACGCACCAGCTTATCCATGGCGGGCGCGATCCAAGCTTGAGGGTGCGCGGGACCCGGGCAGCGCTCGATGCGCTGGCGGCGGCGGGTCGGGTCGAGCCGGGTCAAGCCCAAGTGCTGGGCGATGTCTACGACCGGCTGCGTACGATAGAGCACCGGCTGCAGATGGTGAACGATCGGCAGACCCACGCCTTGCCGAGCGGCGACGCGCTGCATGGAGTCGCCCGGCTCGATGGGTTGGCCGATGGTCCCGCCCTCATCGAAGAGCTCATCGAACTGACCGACCAATCCGGGCGCATCTACGAAGAACTGATCGGCGCTCGCCCCGCCGATCCCGTTCCGGTGCCCGAGGAAACAGCGCCTTCGGCTCGCCTAGCGAAGTTGGGCTTCGAAGATCCGTCCAGACTTGTCGAGCGGATCGACCAGTGGCGTGACGGGCGCTTCCAGTCCTTGCGCAGTCCGCAGGCTCTTGCGGCCTTCGATCAGGTACTTCCCGCGCTGCTCGAAGCCTTTGCCGCCAGCGACGATCCGGAACGGGCGATTACCCGATGGGAAAGCGTTCTTGAACGCGCACCCTCGGCTATTGCGCTGTTCCGGCTGCTTGATGCCCGACCGGCCCTGCTCAATCGCCTAGTTGCAGCGCTAACGCTTGCTCCGACTTTGGCGGATGAGATCGGGCGGCGGCCCGAACTGCTCGACACATTGCTCGATCTGAAACCGCTTTCGTTCCCTGTTTCGGTCTCAGACATTGTCGACCGGATTGAACGCGGTGCGGCGCGCGACGATTACGAGGCGCAACTCGATTGCATCCGGCGGATCACCGGGGAAGACAGGCTCGCGCTCGGCATCCGTCTGATCGAAGCCCAGGACAGTCCACGCGCTATCGCAGGTGCGTTGGCTGCCACGGCGGAAGCGGCGGTGAGGGTCGCAGCCAAGGCTGCGGAAGCCGAATTCGCCCGCGTCCATGGGCGGATCGACGGCAGCGATTTGGTGATACTCGGGCTCGGTCGGCTTGGCGGAGGCGTGCTGACCCACGCGTCGGATCTAGACATCATCTACCTCTTCACCGGCGATTTCCGCGGCGAATCCGATGGCAGGCGATCTCTAGGCGGCACGCTCTATTTCAACCGCCTCGCTTCCCGAGTGACCGCTGCGCTGTCGGTGCCTACCGCACAGGGGCCGCTTTACGAAGTCGACACGAGGCTGCGACCTCAAGGAAACCAAGGGCCGCTGGCTGTCTCGATGGACGCCTTTGCCAAGTACCAGACCGAAGCGGCCTGGACTTGGGAACATATGGCGTTGGCGCGGGCACGGGTGATCGTCGGTTCGGCAGAGGCCGAGGAGCGGCTCAAGACGGTCGTAAGAGACGTGTTCGGGCGTGAACGCGACATTCACGAGCTCCAAGAAGCGGTGCTGACCATGCGTGGCGAGATAGCCAAACACAAGCCGGTGCGCGGCGCGCTGGATGTCAAGCTCATGCGCGGGGGACTGGTCGATGTGGAGTTCCTGGTCCACTTTCTCCAGCTGCGGGAGGGACGCCGGCTTCTTGAGGGCGAACCCGATGCACTCGACACTGATCTCGGAACGGCGATCGGCGCGCTCGCGGACCTTGGATTACTGACGCGGGAATTCGAACAGGCCCATGGCTTGCTGACCGATGTCCTCGTGGCGGGACGCTTGCTTGCCCCGGATGGCGTTGAGCCGCCGACCGCGGCAGCCAGGGCACTCGCAAAGGCTTGTGGTCGGGACAGCTTTACGGAACTCACCCGAGACATTGCCGTTGCCCGCGAGAGTGTCGCAGCCGCATGGGCTGACCTGTTCGAACAGAAACTGGAGATGGAATGATGAGCGATTTTCCTGCAGCCGGGGATGCAATGCCCGATATCGCGATGGAAACGCCCGACGGCGGTACGGTCAAGCCGTCCGACTTCAATGGCAGGAAGCTGGTTGTGTTCTTCTACCCCAAGGACAACACACCGGGCTGCACGACCGAGGCCAAGGACTTTACGGCTTTGAAGGGCGACTTCGATTCGGCGGGTGTCGAATTGCTCGGCGTCAGCAAGGATTCGGCCAAGAAGCACCAGAACTTCATCGCCAAGCATGATCTGAAGACGCCGCTCGCAACCGATGCCGAAGAAGGCGGCCTGTCCGATGCGCTCGGGATCTGGACCGAGAAGAAGATGTACGGGAAGACCTATATGGGCATGGTCCGCACCACGTACCTCGTCGATGCCAAGGGCACTATTGCGCAAGTGTGGAACAAGGTGAAGGTCAAGGGCCACGCCGAGGAAGTGCTCGCCGCCGCCAAGGGGCTCTGACCGAGATGCAATCGGTTGCCTCCGCCATTCGCGCCGCGCTTCTTACGGGCGAACCTCGCGCCAAGTGCTTCGCCACCCGCGAAGTGGCGCGGCGCTGGCGGCGGGGCGAATTGGCCTGGACGTTCGACGTCGCCATGCCCGACGAACCGGCGCGCCCCGAGCGGCCCGAACTGCTCCCGCCGAACAAGATGCCCAAGCGCGGCAAGTTCGGATCGGACCGTGCGCGGATCGCGCTGTGGCATAGCCTTGCGCATATCGAGTTCGTCGCAATCGATCTCGCGCTTGATATGGCCGGACGTTTCGGAGCGGAGATGGGAGAGGAATTCGTGTCCGATTTCCTCTCGGTTGCGGCCGATGAAGCAATGCATTTTGCGCTCCTGGCGCGAAAGCTCGAAAGCCTGGGTAGTTTTTACGGCGCATTGCCTGCGCATGGCGGCTTGTGGCAGGCGGCGCATTCGACCCGCCATGATGTGGCTGCAAGGCTGGCCGTGGTCCCGATGGTGCTCGAAGCGCGCGGCCTCGACGTTACGCCTGCTACACTGGAACGGGTAAGGACTGCGGGTGATGAGCACGGTGGAAAGATTCTCGCCCGCATCCTTGACGATGAAATTAACCATGTTGGATTCGGCACAAAGCATTTTCTGCGGTGCGCCGAAGAATCGGGTGCGATCCCCGAAAACCTATGGAAATCCTTGGTTCGCGAGCATTTCAGAGGTGCCGTTAAGCCACCATTCAACGACTCAGCCCGTCTCGCTGCCGGTTTGTCGCGGGATTTCTACGAAGAGATTGCACGTTAACGAATCAGCCCGATAACCAGCATCACACGTGATCTGGCGGGTCTTGGGGCCAGTTCAAATCGGAAGCGAGAGGTCGCGACGGCAACGGAAGAGCCTGAAGCGAACCAGTCGTTTTGAACCACACGAGCAGGCGAATACGCCGCGAATAATTAGGACCGGGTCAGATATGAGCACCTTAGTCAGGCGCCAGATTTCGAAAGTGGCAGGCGCGTCTATCGCAGCCGCCATGATGATTGCAGGAAGCCCTGCAGTCGCAAACTCCTCCTCCAACGCTGCTGCAGCGGATGTTACCGAGCCTCTGCGTGAAGCACAGAGCGAATCGCTCGCGACCGGCGACAAGAAGTTTCGCGAGCTGTTCGCGAGTTGGGTCGCGCTCGACAAGGCCGGGCCCGATGCGCCGGTGGAGCGTGCCACGGTTGCCATTCCTTCGCTGATGCCGCTCGCAGGCGGTCGCATGACGAGTGGCTACGGGATGCGGACTCACCCAGTGATCAAGAAGCGTCGTCGGCATAAAGGTGTAGATATCGCAGCGCCCACCGGAACGCCGGTCTATGCAACTGCCGACGGGATGGTCGGTCGCGCCGACTGGTTTTCGACCTACGGCCTCTACATCAGCATCGATCACGGCGCCGATATGGAAACGCGCTACGCGCACCTGTCGCGCCTTGCTGTGGCCGCAGGTCAGCGTGTGCGCAAGGGCGATCTGATCGGCTATGTCGGCTCCACTGGTCGCTCTACCGGACCGCATCTTCATTACGAAGTGCGTGTCGATGGGGTTGCAGTCGATCCGATTCCCTATATGGTGGAACGCACACCGCGCGTCGCGGCTCGAAATCAGGGCGAGCTGACCGGCACCGGCGGCGAGTAATTCGCCACACAGAGTTAACCCGCCTGGAAGCGGGTCGGACATTGGAGAGGGTGTCCGAACAATGGGCGGCGGGTTATCCCGCCGCCTTTTTTGTGTGCTGTCGACGCGGGGCAGCCTCGACTCCCGATTTCGCTTGCGAGCGCCCCGTGCCCCGTTAGATTTCTCTGCGAGAGTCAGCGCGCCTCAAGGCGGTGCGTTGCGAAGGAGAGATCAATGAGCATGCATCCGATCGCGCACGCCGCGAACCGTCCCGATCATCCTGCCGTCATTATGGCCGGGTCTGGCGAGCAAATGACCTATGGCGAGATGGACAAATCGGCGAACCGTTTCGCGCAATTGCTGCGCGCGCGGGGCTTCGCGCCGGACGATGCCTTCGCCGTGCTGCTGGAAAACCGGATCGAGTATTTCACGCTGGTCTGGGGGTCGCAGCGCGCCGGGACCCTGCTGGTGCCGATCTCGACCCGGCTCACCGCGCCCGAGATTTCCTACATCCTCAAGGATAGTGGCGCGAAGCTGCTCATCACATCGCATGCCTTCGACCATGTCCTCCCCGATATCCGCAAGGAATGCCCCGACCTGCCCGTCCTGATTGCCGGCGATGGCGGGGAAGAGGACTTCGACGCTGCGCTCGCCGCTCAATCCGACGAGCCGATTTCGGATCAACGCGCCGGGGCGACGATGCTCTACAGTTCGGGAACGACCGGCAGGCCCAAAGGCATTCGCCCCGCGCCACCAGAAGATCCCGATCCACAGGCGATGATTCCGTTCCTTGGCCTCGCCACCATGGGCGCCGGCATGCCGACCGATGGGTCGATGATCTACCTGTCGCCCGCGCCGCTCTATCACGCTGCACCCCTAGCCTGGTGTTCGGCCGCGCAACGGCTTGGCGGGACGCTAGTAGTGCTCGAGAAATTCGAACCCGAAGCCGCGCTGGCGGCGATCGAGAAGTACAAGATCACCGACAGCCAGTGGGTGCCGACCCATTTCGTGCGCTTCCTCAAGCTCGATCCGGCGATCCGCACCAAATACGACCTTACCAGCCACAAGCGCGCGCTCCATGCCGCCGCGCCCTGCCCGGTGCCGATCAAGCGCGAGATGATCGAGTGGTGGGGGCCGATCGTGAACGAGTATTATGCCGGGTCCGAGGGGATCGGAATGACCATGATCGGCGCGGCAGACTGGCTCGAGCACCCCGGGACGGTCGGAAAGGTGATTTACGGCCAGCTGCATGTTTGCGGGCCCGACGGGGAAGAGGTGCCAGCGGGCGAGGATGGCCTGATCTATTTCGAGAACGTCCTGCTGCCGACCTATCACAACGACCCGGAAAAGACTGCGGAGGCGATGCATCCCAAGGGCTGGATGACTCTAGGGGACATTGGCCATGTCGACGAAGACGGCTACCTCTTCCTTACCGACCGCAAGAGCCACATGATCATATCCGGCGGGGTCAATATCTATCCGCAGGAGATCGAGAACCTGCTCGTAACGCACGACAAAGTGATGGACGCTGCGGTCATCGGCGCGCCCGATCCGGATTTGGGTGAGAAGGTTGTCGCAGTGGTGCAGCCGATCGACATGGGCGATGCCGGGGATGCGTTCGAAGAGGAACTGCGCGATTTCCTTGCGCCGAACCTTGCGCGGATCAAGATGCCCAAGCTGTTCGATTTCCGCCCCGACCTGCCGCGCGAAGCCAATGGCAAGCTCTACAAGCGCGAACTGCGCGACGAATACGCCGCCAAGGCGAAAGAGAGCGCGTAATGGCAAGCGCGCCCGCCATCCTGCCGAACGACATCGCCCGCCAGGTGATCGCGCCCGAGTCCTATGCTCAATGGAACGCGCTGCTCGATACGTTCGACCGGCTTCGTGAGGAGGCGCCGGTGGCGAAAGTTGTCGCCGAAGACGATAGCTTCGAGCCGTTCTGGCTGATCACCCGCTACGACGACGTCATGCGGATTTCGAAGGACAACGCCACCTTCCTCAACAATCCGAAACCGGTCGTGTTCGCGACACGGCAGGCGACCGAGTTCAGCCGCGCGGCGACCGGATCAGACATGCTGGTGGATTCGCTTGTGGTGTTCGACGCACCGATCCACCCGAAGTATCGCAAGCTCACGCAGGACTGGTTCATGCCGCGCAATCTCGCGCGGATCGAAGACGAGATTCGCGAACTGGCGCAGAAGACGGTCGATCGAATGATCGACGCTGGGCCAGAGCTCGATTTCGTCAAGGAGGTCTCCGGGCCATATCCGCTGCGGGTGGTTATGCAGATCCTCGGCGTGCCGCCCGAAGACGAACCGCGCATGATGATGCTCACCCAGCAGATGTTCGGCGGGCAGGACAAAGACCTGTCGGGCAGCGGTATGGAGAACATGACGCCCGAACAGGTCGTGCAGCTGGTCGCGGGTGCGGTGAAGAGCTTCGAGGATTACTTCGCAAAGCTCGCCGAAGACCGCCGCGCCCATCCGACCGAAGACGTCGCCAGCGTGATTGCCAACGCGACCGTCGACGGCAAGCCGCTGCCGCCGCGCGATATGGCTGGGTACTACATCATCGTCGCGACCGCCGGGCACGATACGACCAGCGCCTCGACTGCAGGCGCGATGCAGGCGCTGGCCAATGACCCGGAGCAATGGGCGCGGGTGCGGGCAGACCGTTCGCTCCTGCCCGGC
>JAAUYI010129162.1_pt1 | contig 12284 bp, 6 predicted proteins | sample 7278041 | NCBI WGS metagenome assembly JAAUYI01 (sample SAMN14350216, study PRJNA611818) | marine sediment metagenome | isolation source: surface marine sediment (0.6m) | place: French Polynesia: Moorea | collected 2018-08
CGGTTAGCTCAACAGTCATCCATGCAAATGAGTTTGCAACATCATCATTAATTCTTCGTAGCATTTTTTATAGCCAGAGTAGAGAGATGCCTTATGTTCTTCAGGTAGGCCATCGCTGGGTAGGTGAGAGCCATGCTAGCAGTCGATATCGGCCGATTAGAATCATGGACATCAGTCAAGTCTGAATAAACGTGAACTTTTTGCTAAAAAGTTCACACTACCAGCGACCCAGAATGGATATTTAAACCTTAAAGGTATCGCTAGTGATAGGGGTTAGGGTTGATGTCTGAATATTCCACTTCAAAATGCGGAATGTAGGTTTAAGAATTTATCTGTCAACTGGTGTTGCTCTATCTAGATCAGACCAAAACTGGTGTCTGAATAGGGATCTAAGCCAAGTAATCTGCTTAAAATTATGACTATACTCAATCAAGAACTGTCAGGTGAGAATTACTCCGTTACCTATGACGCTGATACTGTCACCGTCAAATTTAGTGGACAGTTAGTACTCAGGGGATATGGAGAATATGCACCGATTATGGAACTGTTAATGGGCATTGCAGCTACAGATCCTGATGTTATGACCTTAGATTTGAGGGATGTATTATTTCTCAATAGTTCAGGTATCAATATGTTTTCTAAGTTTCTATTGAGCTTACGACAGCAAAAAGATATTCAGTTGGTGATAGTAGGAACTGAGGAAATACCCTGGCAAAGTAAATCCCTAAAAAATATGCCCAAGCTATTACCAAGTGTTCAACTAAGACTGGAATAGGTTGGATCAATTGATTCATATTGAGCATACAAAGCACAACTATACTAGTAGTCCTACTCTTAACGCTATCCACGTCAAACTGATACTGATACTTATATTAGTTGCTAGAAATTGACTTTCCCCATCTCTCCTCAGCCTAAATTTTGATTCTGCTTCAGTAACGCTCACATCATTAACTTTATAAATGTTCAGAAAAAAAAAGTGAACTCTGATTTATCCTTGGCTTTAAATCTACATAACCTGTAGGGATTTATTTGTAAGAGCAAATTAGTATTGTTCCTGGAAGCGCCGAAATGACTTTTCAGCTGTCTTGGTTCGATAGCTCGCCTTTGACCCATGTACTTCAAAAAATTGGAGCATCTGTTGGCAATGAGATAGTTACAGGGCTACTGTCCCCATCAATTCACGACATTGCTAATGGTTCAGCCACGCTGGACTATCTTAGTTTTGATCCAATTGTAGCAACAGTTTTACAAGAGATTGACCCTCTGATAAATCCATCGGTCAGTGAGCTATTGTCAGGTTTTAAAGCGACAGTCGCTCCCCTGACATCATTGAAGCAAACTAACCTGAATAAAGATGTACTAAATAATTTACCTCTTACAGGGCAGCTCGTTGGTAAACATAGTTCTGAGGATTTGATGTTGCTATCTCGATTCTCGACCCAAGACTTCTTTGATAACTTACTAAGACGAACCGTTTCAACCTTCGATTTAACGGCTGATCTAACCGATCAAGAGAGTTTTTATAGACTGCCCTATCCCCTGGACCTGCGTTTGGACTCGTCGGGACATCCTGATTTAACTGGCTTTCCCATATGGGATACGAATCCAGTGATTCGTGACTTAAAACAGATTGCAGATGATCGAGTTGGATTCTCAACAGTCTCTGCTGGCTATTTTCGATTTAATCGTCCTTTGGCTGAGCTAGACCCAGAAGACATCATCCCAGCCGATTTACAGTCGCCTATTTTATTAATGGATGTTGATCCTGATTCTCCTGAGCGTGGCAAATTGTATCCAACCATTGCCTCCACACCTCGACCTGATTTAAATTATGTGCCTGATTTCCTACTAGCCGTGGGACCTGCTCCTGGTATTGTCCTGCATCGGAACCGACAGTACGCCTACATAGTTCAACGGTCTCTGCAGGACATTTTTGGACGACGTGTAGATACTCCCGGAACCTTACGGCGATTATTGGCGAATAGCCCACCTCAAGACCCAACCGAAGCAGAAGCTTATGAGCTCTATCAACCCCTCAGGGAAACTTTGCAACAGATTGGTCTCTCTAGGCGCAATGTGGCGACGGCAACTGTGTTCACCACAGGTGACCCGGTAGGTGAAACGGCTCGTCTCTCGCGGCAGGTTGTTAATCGATATGAGCTAACCATTGATAATTTGCAGTTGGATCCCGATGATGGTGCCACCCATGAACGATTCTGGGAATTTCATGGCACAGTGCGCTTTCCTCAGTTTCAGCAAGGAACACCACCATTCTTTTCTGAAGGATTGTTTGAATTTACACCCAATGGTCGACTGATAGAACAGCGTAGGGAAACTGTCCCTATTGTGATCACGATTCCCAAAAACCAGGTTGTTCCAGACGATGGGTTCCCCCTAATGATTTATGAGCATGGCTCTAACGGTCTGAGTACGCAGGTTGTTGACCGGGGACCCATTTTAGAACCAGATGGAGAGCCGGTGCCAGGGCTGGGCCCAGCCCACGTGGTGGCTGAATATGGCATCGCCACTATTAGTAGTGCTTTGCCCCTGAACCCAGAGCGTTTCCCTACCGACCTGCCTGATGCTTATCTTAACTTTGCTAATTTAGCTGCCTATCGAGACACTATTCGGCAGGGGATATTTGAGCAACGGCTATTATTAAAAGCGTTGGAAAATTTTGAAATTCCAGCTGGTTTAATTCCAGGTGTTGACACCAATGTTAGTTTAGAAACTTCCTCAGTATCTGTTTTAGGCCAATCATTAGGGGCGCAATTTGCCAATATGCTAGGAGCCATAGAACCCAAAATTAAGGTGGTGATTCCTACTGGATCTCCTGGGTTTTGGCCATTGCTGATCCCAGAAACTGACCTATCGGAGGAAGCGGGGTTATTCCTGGGTACAGTTCAGTCCCTTGATCCTCTGTACCCGGGGTTACAGCTGTTAGAGGCTGCCTGGGAGGTGGTTGATCCAATTATCTATGCACCCTATATCGCTCAGCGCCCACTGGCCAATCATCCAGTGCGGTCTGTTTATAAGCCCGTAGGACAGGACGATACGGAAGTGCCTGAAGCGGTTTTTAATGCCATGGCGCTAGCAACCGGACTCGAACAAGCCGGTTCCATTTTTTGGTCTGACATGCAAGACTCCCTGGCTCTTGGTGGTTTTGAGGGGATTGAGGCTTATCCTGTGGCCAATAATCTGGTTTCTAGAAATGGCAGACCTTATACTGGGGTTGTTGTGCAATATCAGGGTGATGACATTGCCGATCCCCATACGATTTTCTCCCAGCTTGACGAGGTGAAATTCCAATATGCTAATTTTTTGAACACCTTCTTTGAGGATGATCTAGCTCAGGTTTTAGCTCCACTGTCTTCAGACAATGCTTAACTTGTACGCTGATTGGGATGGTTCTAAGCCAATACAGTCTACGAAAAATTTTGGGATTTCTAAAAACAACTACTTGGCATAAAAGCTCCCCTCCAGACTGGTACTAGAGGGGAGCTTTTTGGCTCAGCCAGTGAGTAGTATCAGGCTAATCCTACACATTTATTGAGAGAGATATGACCCTATCCTTTGGGGATAAGTTACGATTCTCAAAAGATCTTGGGGAAAACACTCGCAGTTTCTACCACCGTATTGTCGCCAAGTATTGTCGCCAATAAGGAACAAGAACCCGACATCAATCAAGGTATCTGTTCCAATGCCAGTATCTTGGATTGTAAAATAGTCTTGGCAGACCGTCGATACGTTTCATAAAAGCAGCAGCAGTCTGTGTTTTACTTCTAATCAATGGTTAGAATGACAGGAGGTCTTTGCTCAACTTTATCAATGCTTGCTGGAATCTTTATCAAAAGCAGGGGGCTTTTGTGGTGATTGAGAACAGGGTGCGATCGCAATAGTGGCCGTCTTTAGCCAAAGTGACTGTATTCAGCCAGCTATAATAAATTTAATAATTCTGATTTGGAGTGTATAGGCAGTAGATCTGAAGGATGCTGCCCAACTTTAGTATGACGGCTGCGCCTATTCCTAAAAACGATGCTGATCGCCTAGCGGATCTACACTACTACAGGATTTTAGACACTCCTTCCGAAGAGTCCTTTGATGAGTTGACGCGCTTGGCCGCTTACATTTGCCAGACTCCCGTTAGCCTGATCAGTCTGGTGGATAAACATCGCCAGTGGTTTAAGTCTGTGTGCGGCCTCGATATCTCTGAAACGCCCAGGCAACAAGCTTTTTGTAACTATACCATTGCGAATGATACGCCCTTCATTGTGGAGGATGCCACAACTGATACCCGTGTTCAAGACAATCCTTTAGTTCTAAGCGATCCTAAAATTCGCTTCTATGCGGGTGTTCCCTTGATATCACCTCGAGGCTATCAGCTTGGCTCTCTGTGTGTGATCGATTTTGTTCCCAGAAAATTAAATCAAAGCCAGATTGACGGACTCAAAACCTTGGCTTCTCAGGTGATGTATTTGCTAGAGGCCCGGTTATTTTCTGAAAAAATCACCCATTACACCAATGTTCTAGAGGATGCCCATTTTCAAGCACTGGAAGCGAATCAGGCAAAATCGCAATTTTTAGCGATGATTAGCCATGATATTCGCACACCGCTCCATGGCATCATTGGGGCATTAGATCTGCTATCCGACTCACAGCTTTCACAGCAGCAGCAACAGTATGTAGCAACTGCCAATACCTCTGCCCAAATCTTGGAGGCAATTATTAGTGATGTCCTTGATTTTTCGAAAATTGAGGCCAATAAGTTAACACTCAATCCAACGCCCACATCGTTAATTAAGCTGTGCACAACAATCGAGCAAGTTTTACAAGATGAGATTGCACAAAAACAGCTGAAATTTTCGATTAATTTTGATTCTGCTATTCCAGAGAGGCTATTAACTGATAAGAATCGGCTCTCTCAAATTTTGCTCAATCTATGTAGCAATGCGGTTAAGTTTACCCCCGTCAGCGGTTCGATTAATTTAAGCTGCAGTCTTCAGAAGATGACGGCTGATGCAGTGACCATCAAAATTTGTGTATCAGATACTGGCATTGGCATTGCCAACGATCAGCAACAAGATATCTTTTCACCCTTTGTCCAGGCTAGTAACCACAATCGTCAAGAGCATGGGGGAACTGGGTTAGGCTTGGCGATTTCATCACGATTGTTGGAACTGATGAAATCAAAGCTACGCTTAAAAAGTACCTTAGGAGAGGGCTCAGTTTTTTACTTTACTTTGAGCTGCCCGATTGTTCGGACGGCGGCTATTAAGGTATTGTCTGTAGATCCTCTACAAGCGGTTCGGCAACGTTTGCAGCGTTCAATTCGGGTTCTAGTTGCAGAAGACAATCCTATCAGTCAGAAGCTATTGGGGCATCTGTTGCAGAAAAATGGTTGTATTGTCAACCTGACCAATAATGGTAAAGAGGCTTGCCAGCGGTTTATAGAACATTCTTTTGACCTGGTGCTAATGGACCTGGAAATGCCAGTTATGACTGGGGAAGAAGCGGCACAAGAGATCTTTAAATATTGCCAAAAACAGCAGAGACAGGTACCAATTATTATAGTCACGGCCCATGCGATCGCAGAAACCCAGGAGCGGATTATGGCCAAGGGCATCAGCGGGTATTTAACCAAACCGATTCGAACTAAAGAGTTGTTGGGTGCGATCGCGCAAGCGCTGAGTTGACAGTTCGCGCAAGCGCTGAGTTGGACTAACCACTACATATGGGGTTCACCAAACAGGACAATAGAAGAGGTCAACTCCCGAATAAGTTTCGTTGTCACATCACTGACCATCAGTCCCCCTGCGGTTCGTCGTCGCATTGAGCGAATAATGACCAAATCAAAGCTGTCTGCGAGTCGGAGCAAGGTTTGTGTAACATCGTCGTGAGCAATGGTTTTGATGCGATCCACCGTTTTCAGATTGTCGTGGGTAACAATAGCTTTCAAATCCTGTTTAAATTTGAGCATGTTAGCTTTGGGGGTACGGCGATCGTACACATGAACCAGTGTGACGGTCGCATGGTGGGCATCGGCAAATAGCTGGGCAAACCGCACCGTACGAATCGTCTTAGGCATTAAATCCCGTACAGGCACCAAAATCCGATGGATATTAGTTGGTTCCGTTTTGAGCCGCATCACAGCAACAGGACAGTGGGATGACCAAAATACACTTTCCAATGTGGTACCAAAAAGTCTTGCCCGTACCCCAGTGGTATCTTCATTCCATCCCATCACCACCAAATTGGCATTTTGTTCACGGGCGGTGTGGCTAATGCCAGTGGCTTCATCGTCTGCAATGCGAACGATGGGGGTGGCCTTTACACTCAGCGTTTGACTAATATCACTTGCCTCTTGCACCATCGATTGCCGTTTTTGCAAATCATCCACCAACATTGGATCATCCATATGGGCGTAGGAGCGACTGATGGCTAAGGGGACTATCTGCCCTGCTTCATGGTGGGCCAATAGCACGGCTGTTTCTATTAAATCTTGATCGGTACGCGGATCAAAAATTGGCACGACAATGGAAAAAGCATGGGGAGTAACTCCTTCTGTGAGTTGATGGAGTTCGTGCCCCCACTCTTCAGGATGGAGAGGAGCTGTATTGTTTAAGGCATTGGTTCCTGAGGAGATGGCTAGCTGACTGGCAAATGCTCGGGTGGTGATTGGACCTGCGATCGCAGTAACTAGCATCAGCACAATCACGGCATTAAAAATTGTTTCATCAATTAATCCTACCTCGCGGGCAACAAAAGCAGCGGCTAACGGTGCCGCCACATGGGGTAAGCACAATGACCACATGGTCAATATCTCATTCCAGTTATATTGGTACACCAGTTTAGCCAGGGACGTTCCCACAAACTTACTGATTACTACACCAATCAAAATAGCCAGGGTAAGCCCTAAAGACGTTGTCAGTGATGAGATAAAAACTGGCAGATCAACCAGTAAGCCGACATTTACAAAGAAAAACGGAATAAATAAAACACTGCCAACAAATTCAACTTTCTCTTTAACTGGACCGTCCCCTAGAACGTCATTGACGGCCAGGCCGGCTAAAAATGCGCCAACAATGCGGTCAACATTAACCAGTTGGGCTCCAGCTGAAGCTAAGAATACGGCTAAGAGAACAAAGACAAACTGATTGCCTTGTTCATCGCCTGTGCGGCGAAAATAAAGTTTACCGGCCCAGTCTAGGCCAAAGAGAATAGTTGCTGCATAGATGGCAAGTGCAAGAATTTGGGCTACCAGGCTAAATAGGGAAAACTCTCCGGCATGGATGGAAACAGAAATTGCCAGGAGTAACAGACCTAAAATATCGGTAAAAATGGTTGCGCCAATGGTGACGGTGATGGCTTCATTACCCAGTACTCCGAGGCGATTGACAATCGGGTATCCCAATAACGTATGGGGAGCAAATACGGCTCCCATGAGTAGGGCTGTAGTCCAGTCAAAGCCTAGTGTTCGTCCGACTAAAAGGCCACCGATCAAAGAGGATACAAAAATGAATAATCCAAATCCGAGAGAACGGTTGCGTGTTTTGTGAAACCTGGCTAGATCGATTTCTAGACCAATGACAAACATCAGATAAATTTTCCCGATTTCTGCCAGCAGTTCCATGGTTTCGGTCTCGGCATCCAGGGCAGCCAGACCACTTTTTCCCAGCACTACACCGGCAAACAATAACCCTACCAGACCTGGTAGTTTAAGCCGTTCGAAAAGGGGCGGCAAGGTAAGGACCACCAGTAGCAAGATGGTCAGGGAAATAAATGGACTATGGAGCGAGAGGGATTCACCATGTTCGATTGCGGCTAAAACCATATGATGGGCTTAAAGGAGAAAGGAGAGCTTTCTTGATTCAATCTTGGTTACAAGCCTGCTTATAGCATAGAGGTTTTGCCACAGCCCGACTCTCCCGCCATGGGTAGTATGAGTATGTCAATCATTTGAAGTCACAGATAGAGTTACATTAGACCCCATCTTTGCTTTAACCCTCTAATTGTCTTTTGCCAACCTTCCAATAGCTTACGGCTAAAAAATAGCGGGTGAAGCTCCTCAGAACCCCACCCGCTGCTTTTGCAAAAAAGACGTTCGTAACCTTACTCGTCGTCGTCCTCATCCTCATCATCCTGAGGATACTCAAAGCTATTCGACCGATTCGTCAATACCGACTTGCCCAGACTCAATGTACGCTGAGCCTGTAATTCTGCTTTCCGCTTCCAAACAGCGCGGTGCATGTTGCGCTTAGACTTGGAGCGTTTCTTCTTAGGAACCGCCATGGACCTGCTGGGAAAAGTTAGACAACCTATTGATAATAAACCAAAGCTGCGCGCATAGTACAGCTTTGTCAAAGCAACTAAACGTTATTCAGGCCCCCCAAACTTGGAAGAACAAAACTCAAACCCCCAAAAATTGGGGGTTTGGGGGCCTGGATAACCCTTGGCTTCATTTGCAAAATCTTATTGGAAAAGTGCAACACTGCTTAGCCAAATGTCAGCTTTATCAAGCGAACTGCAGACTTCGACTACGCTCAGCCTGCAGTTCGCTTATTTCCCTAAAACGAAGAGCTTGGGGAAGACATCAGTAACGCCTCAGCACCACGAAAATAGGTGGCCCAATACTCAGTGATGGGCTGCTGGCTCCACTCCTGACGGCTAACCCGCAAATTCAGAATCGGTACAGCAATACCATCGCTGTTCTCACCTGTCACACTGATCACCACTTCTGTAATCAGCAAATCCTGGTCAAAACTACGCTGTGCTCCTGCTCGGGCCGCCATATTTGCCCGTCGTACCAGGCTGCTGTAAGGTTCACCATCCTCCAGGGTCAAAAATAGATTTAACCGAGATGTATAGGCATGGGCCGCCTTCGGCATAATTAGCGCTTCAGTTAACCACAAAGCACCAGAGGTACCGAGCAACAGCGCCAGCCCCACAGGCGCAAACGAGGCGCTGAGACGTTGGGTTAGGGGGCGCTTGCGTCGCCGTCTGGAATATGGGCGGTAGAGAGATGTCGTGGACATGTAAGTTAACAGGTACTACGAGTAATGCCGTACGGATAGAACTGTAATATAAACCGCAGTCAAAGCCCCGATTTCAGGAAAAATCAAGGTTCTGACTATAACAGCTGACAAAACAACTATCGTTAAATTTTCCCACTTTATACCCTGGATCATCAGCCCAAAGAACGCTGCTGCTGCCACAATTTTGACTGGATAGGACACCTATGTTGGATACCAGACGTTCAGAAGACCGATCAAAATCTATAAGTTGATACCGTAATATCAACGCAAACGACTCAACTTGCAGTACTATATGGCGCTGAATGTATCTGTTCCCTTTAACGTCCAATCTGTATTTGGTGATCTCTGATGTCGAATAGCTGGGCAATTATTATTGGAATCAATCAGTATCAGGGGTTTCAGCCGCTGATGCAAGCTCAAAATGATGCGGTGGGGATTCGACGATACCTGATTGAAGATGCTGGGTTTCCGCCAGAGAACTGCATTTTACTGAGTGATTTGTCCAAGTCGACTGACCAGGAAGCGGTTTTTCCTGACCGGGTTGCCATCAATGATTGGATAGAAACGATTTGTCAGGGACGGGTACAGCGAGACGACACGCTGTGGTTTTACTTCAGTGGCTATGGGGCGCAGGCTGACGGTAATGACTACCTGATGCCCGTTGATGGTGACCCGGCCCAGGTTAAACAGACTGGAATCGCTTTACAGGATGTGGTCAAACATCTAAAACAAGCACCGACCAAGAACACAATGATGGTGCTGGACATGAATCGTAGCCAGAGTTCTCTAGCAGGTCAGGCGATTGGAGAACAGGTGATGAAGCTAGCCCGTAAAGCTCGGATCCCTCTGATTTTGTCCTGTCAGCCCAATGAGTTTTCCCACGAGACGCTGGCTGTGCGTCATGGATTATTTACGGCAGCGCTACTGGAAGGGCTCCGCTATGACGGTTGCGCCACCCTCAGTCACCTGGAGCGCTATCTGATTGAGCGTGTTCCTGAGCTATGTGAACACCATTGGCGACCGATTCAAAATCCATTGGTGCTTCTGCCTGAAGAGCACAAGTTTCAGTTGCTCTGGCATCAACGAGATGCGACGGTAGCGACCACGGCTGACGCAGTGCCTGCAGCGGCGATGGCTGCTCCGGTAATGGATGGAGCAGCTGTGGATGAGGAAGTGCCAGATACTGAATTTCTTATTCCCGATAGCCCGGAGACTGACCTAATACCTGACTATTCTGATGCTGACCTGATTCCCGACAATCTCGATGCGGATCTGGTGGATGGAGTCGATCTGATACCGGAGTCAGAACCAAATCTGGAAGAGGGGCTGCCGGAAGAGCCTGCCCAAGAACCGTTTTTGGTGGAAACAGATACCTCCGATGATGAGGATATTTACGGTACAACTACGATTGATGATTTGCCTGAGGATCAACCCGTCAAGGGCAATTGGGGGGGCTGTATTGGTCTACTAGCCGCATTTGCGGCGCTAGGGCTATTGCTGGCGGTTCTCTTTCGGAATCAGGCGCTGGTGCAAAGTACGCTGCAGGATCGGTTACCCCCTGAGTGGCTGGCGCGGATAGGTCTGGATTCAGATGAACAGACAGGAGAGGGGGCTGATGGCGACACTGTAGATCCGTCAGTGGGTGATGTGCCTGCTGCTGAGCCTGTTGAGGATGCTGCAGCCCAGGCTCCCGATGATCCGGACGCTGAGGGTCCAGATGACCCAGATGCAGAACCGGTCGAAGCGCCAGATGATGCGGTGGTGGAAACGCCGGATGGGGAGGCGAATGAGGGTGATACTGATGGCCGTACTGAGGGCACTACTGGGGGGGATGCTGCGGCAGAGGCACCGACCGCTCAGGTTGCGACCGCTGGTGGTACCACTGCACCCTCTACCTCGACAGATAGTGGGGTTGACACAGCAGCACTGCTAGAAAATGCTCGTCGGTCGCTACGACCCAGTCAGGCTTCTCGGTTTGCCAGTGCGATCGCAACTGCCCGGCAGATCCCCCCGGGCGATCCCAACTATGCTCAGGCCCAGGAAGATATCCAGCGTTGGAGTCAGGTGATTCTCGACCTAGCTGAAGGTCGAGCCGCTGACAATGAACTCACTGCTGCCATTAACGCGGCCCAGCTGGTTCCCCGAGAACCTGCCAACCTCTACCGTGAAGCCCAGGACCAAATCGATGTCTGGCAACGGCGGGCGGAGGTACGTGCCCTTATTCGTGAAGCCCAGGCAATACCGAGGATGGGGCAGGCCAGCACCTATCAAAGAGGTATTTTAAAGCTGCAGGAGGTGCCAGATGATTTGTCCATTGAGTATGCCGATGCCCAACGGCTGATTTCTGAATGGGCTGCAAAAATGCTTACCATTGCTCAGGATAGAGCTGCTCAAGGTCTTTACTTCAGTGCTATTGAGGCTGCAGAATTAATCCCTGAGAACACAGCGAGCTACGACCAGGCCCAGGCCGAGATTCGTCGCTGGCAAGGTGAGTAGAGGCAGAGGCCCATATTGTTTTGCTACTAATCCGCCAACGCTGTTTGCACATCGCCCAGGATATCCACAATCCTTTGTAATTTGGTCTCAATTGCCTGCTTCTGTTTCGTGAGCTGATTGAGCCGTCGATAGCGGGCGATGGCCATACTCAATATCGGTACCTGGTCTGGAGGACACTGCTCTGTCTGGATGGTGCCGCAGCTGGTGAGACGGCATAAGTAATACTGGCTGGGATTGTTTGGATAGTCGGCTGATGATGAGGCTGATGAGGACTTTTTGGGCAAAGAACTAGACTGGCTTTTTTGCACTGACGAAGAACTAGTCGATGAGGTGTTATTGACCGAACTCCCATTTTCAAGCACTGCGTTTTCAAGGGCCGATAGATAATTCATCAAATCATTAGCATCACCATGGCGAAATAGGGCCAGATCAACATCCTCAAGAGAGTGTTTAGCGGCGGCTTGAGAATGATGTTGTGCTCCTTGACCATCGCGATTGGAGTATTTAACCGCTGCATTTAAGCTAGCTTCAGACGCCAACCAGCCTGACACGACGGGACCTTCTGCATAGATTTGATGGATTTTTTGAGTCAGCTGTCGCAGCTGCACCTGGTACTGCTGGACCGTTTTGTAAATATGGGTCAGCGTATTGAGGGCGATAGCGGGATTAACTTCATGACGGAGACTGCCTGCTTCGCCATCGTCCGTATGTGGAAGCTTGAGGATTTTAGAAGTAGAAGACATTACATGTGCTACA
>JAAUYI010124417.1_pt1 | contig 12274 bp, 5 predicted proteins | sample 7278041 | NCBI WGS metagenome assembly JAAUYI01 (sample SAMN14350216, study PRJNA611818) | marine sediment metagenome | isolation source: surface marine sediment (0.6m) | place: French Polynesia: Moorea | collected 2018-08
GCTCGGCATTGACCATCTGTACTGCCTGAGTCCGTGCCGAGTCGATCAAGCTACGAATCTCTTCCAAGAGCTCCGGCGCCAGATCCTTCTTTGGAGCCAACGAAGACGCTGCCTCGAGCTTCCCGCCGCTCACGCCACTCCTTCCCGAGCCACCACCTCTTCCAAAGCCACTCCCCTCAACCTCCCCGAGTCCCAAGCAATCTCACCCGCCCCGACCAACTCCCCCTCCACCAAGTAGTCCAACGGCCGACAGGTGAATACCACAATCTGAATCTCCTCCCCACCCTTCCTCAACACCTCCCGGAACCACCCCAACCGCTCGGGATCCGTATGCGTCAAGTGATCATCCAGCACCAGCATGCTCTCCAGATGCTGCGCAACACTGATCCGGAAAATCGTCGCCAGCTGCTCTTTCAAGCCCTGCGATAGCGACCTGACTTCCCGCTCAGCCCCACGGACGTGAATCCCCGTCGTCCTGAGATCCGGATCCAGCCCGACTTGGCCGTATCGCCCACCCGTCAGATCTGAGAAGCGCTCGCTCACCGGCGCCACGAGTGCCCTTCCCAGATGCGTCGACTCTTCATTCTCCGCTTCCCGCAGAGTCTCGACTAGCAACTTCCAAGCACTGTAATCCAAATCGAGCTCTCGCTCGCGTTCTTTGGCGAGCTGCCATGCTTCGTTCGCGATCTTCTCCCGCTCCACGGCGACGTCACCGCCGACCTGCTCCAGCGCGCCTTGCAGCTTGTCGACGTCTGTCGACTTCTCCACCAGGACCGCGTTGGCTCGCTCGACCGCACGGCGCGCCTCCGCCATGCGCTCCTCTGTCACCGGCTCGCCTGGAGCGCCACTCGCTGCGGCTGCGCGAGCATCGGTGTAGGTCGCCCGCAGGCCAGCGACATCGACCTTCTCCGCGTTCTCACGCAAAACTCCGAGCTGGCCACGTTTGGTCTCCAACGCACCCTTGGTGCGGTCCCGCTCATGTGCTTGCCGGGCGACCTCGGCACGGGCCGTCTGGAGCTGACGATCGGCGGCTTCAACCGCCGATCGCAGCTTGGCCAGCTCGCTGTCGTGGGTGGTCTCAAGGGCGTCGCGACGGGTGACGATACTCCGCAGATCAGCGGCAATCGTTGCCAGGCCGGCCTCGGCAACGGAGAGCACGGCATCCCATCGTTCGTCGAACCCGGCAGTCAGCTCATCCTGTCGACGTCGTTCGTCTTCGAGACGGCTCTTGAGGTGGCGTACCTCGGTCTCCGCGCGATCGATTTCGGCACGCTTGTTCTCGCGCCGGGCGTTGGCCTGCTCGAGCGCCTCGCGATTCTGCCGGTCGAGGGCTTCGAGCTGCGTCTCGGCGTCGCCACCGAGCTCGGCGGCGGTCTCTAGAGCGGATCGATCATAGCCCTCGATGGCGGCTTCGCGTTCTTTGGCGCGCTCGGCTCGGGCGTCGACCTGGCCGGCGAGCTCGGCGAGCTCAAAGGCCTTGGCTTCCAAGCGGACGGCCTCGGATTGCTGCTCCTGCGCCTGACGCCGGTCATCCCACGCTTTGCGGCAGGCTTCTTCAAGATCATCGACATCCTCGACGCCGGCGGCTTCGAGCACCGGGACGACGTCTTCCTGCCATGACCGACTCAGCTCCTCGACCTTTTTCCGGGTCTCGGCGGCGCCCGCCTGGATCTCGATACGCGCTAGATCGCCGAGATCGATGCTGATCTCGCGGTCCGACTCGAATTCGTGATCGCCCATCGCCGAGCGGGTCGTCTCCCGCTCGCCGCCGTCACGGGAGACCTCGAGGTCGACGATGCTGGTCAGACGCAACTGAACCGACAGGCCGACGTCGAGCTGCCCCCTGGCAATCTCGAGCTGGCTGGCGAGACCGCGAAGGGCCTGGACTTCGTTGCCACTCGGCAGCTTGAGCCCGGCCAGTCGAGCGGTCTCGGATTCAGCGCTGGCCCGCAGCTCGGCCGCCTGTTTGCGCAATGCTTCGGCGCGGTCGCGGGCGGTGGTGGCCTCTTCCAACTCGGCGACGGCGCGACGCCAGCGCAACAGCGCGCCGACGCCGGCCAGCAGCTTGCGCTCGGTCTCGAGCGATTCTCTCTTTTTGACCAGGGCGGCCAGGTCGGTGCGGGCGGCCTCGAGCGCCTCCTCACGCTTGACGATGTCGGGCTGCAACTCGGCGATTGCCTTGGCGTGGGTTCCGGCCCGCTGGGCCGTCTCGAGGCGGGCGCGGGTCTCCTGCTCGGCGGCCTGAAGCTCGAGCCGACGCTTTTCGAGACGCTCCCGCTCGAGCTCGAGACGCTGAGCGCCATCCTCGCTCTCGGCCTGACGCTGGGCCTCGCGAGCAGCCTCGGCGGCCTGGGTGGCGCGCTCCAGCGCTTCGTTGGTGGCGGCGACCTGGCCCTCCTGCTCGGCGAGCGTTGCGGCGAGCTGATCCGCCTCGGTCTCGGCGGTAGTGACCTTCTGGACCTGCGCTTCGGCCTGGGCGAGCTCGGCCTCAAGCTTGCGGACCTCCTCCTGCGCCTCCCAGGCCTCTTCGAGCGCCTTGAGCGTGACTTTGGCATCATCCAGGACAGCCTGAGCCTGGAGCTGCTCCTGGCTCATCTCATTCAGCTGCTCACGCACCCGCTCGGTCTCCTGACGCTGACGCTTGCGCAGCTCGTGCTCTTCGAGCGCTTGCCGAATCGCCGCGGTGGCCTTGGGGAAAGGATCGTTGCGTCCCCGGCGCTTGTTGCCGCTGGGCAGGAAGGCTTCGTCGACCTTCTTCTGGGAGCTCTCGAGCACGCTTTTGAACATCGGATCCTGGGCCAGGGCCTGGAGCGCCTGGCCGAGCAGCTCTTTGCCGGTCTCGTCGGGGTCGTCGATCAGGCTTTCGTCGAAGACGTCCAGGGTGCTGCCCTGATCGGCGAGCAACACCTGGGTGAGGAAGGAGCGCGGCAAGCCCCGCGGCAGGCGTTTGCCTTTGCCGCCGGGCTCGGGAATGCCCCACTCGAGCAGCCGACGCAGCTGGCCATCGACGTCGCGACCCTTGGCTTCGAGCGACCACTGCTCGCCGTTGGGCGAGCGCTCGAGGGTGGAGGCGGCGCCGGCGGTCTTGCCGAAGGCTTTGCTGACGCGCCAGTAGATCTCGTCGGTGGTCTGGAAGGTGAGGATCACCCGCGGGGTGGCGTCGGTACCCCAGGCGACGAATTCTTCGTGGGCGGTGGAGGTGTGGGGTAGAAGCAGGGCGGCGCGAATGGAGTGGGCGAGGTAGGACTTGCCGAGATCGTTGCGGCCGTAGAGGACGTTGAGGCCCGGGCCGAGATCGAAGGCGGCGTGGCGGATGGGGCCGAAGTCGTGGACTTCTAGACGGATTAGGCGCATGAGCACCCCCGCCGCGTCCGTGCCCAATCGGCCCAGGGTTCACACCCTGGGCTACCACATGCCGCCCTTCGGGCTCTCAGATCGGGGCGCCATCGAACATTCCACCTCTTTAGAGCGCCTAACACCCCCCTCACCCTAACCCTCTCCCCCCGCAGACGGGGGGAGAGGGGACCAGAATTCAGGGTTACGGCACGGAGGCTCACGCCCCCACCTCCCGGACCAGCCGGTAGAGGTTCCACAACGCCCGACGTGCGACCTCGCTGTGCTCGCCCTCGGTCTGGGCTTTGAGCTTGGCGGCGGCGGCCTTGAGCGGACCGGGTAGGTCGTCGAAGAGGACGTCGACGTCTTCGGTGGTGACTTTGAGCCCCGAGATGTCGGTCCGCAAGACGCCGACGCGGCCCTGGGCAGCTTCGGTGCCCTTGAGCTCGCCGAGGATGCGCTGGACTTCCTCGAACTCGACCAGCGGCACGTCCATGTCGACGGTGAGACGCAGGACGGTTTGCGCCAGGTCCTGACCGTCGCGCAGGGTACGGAGCGCGGTGAGATCCTCCACCGTCTCCTGGCGCCAGGCCCAACGGCCGACTTTTTCGCGACGCACCAGGGCGCGACGGTTGCGGCGACGGAAGAAGACGACGGCACAATAGCCGGAGTCGGGCTCGCCGAAGGTGGTGGGCTCGGGGGAGCTGGGGTAGACGGTGGGCGGATTGGTGTGCGGGCCGACGATCTCCCAGGCGTGCAGGTCGCCGATCGCCAGGTAGTCGTAGCCGCGCTGCTTGGCGGCTTCGGGGTTGATGGGGAAGTTGGTCTGGTAGCCCTCGGCGTGAAAGGTGCGCCCATGCACCATGCCGACGCGAATGCGCTCGTCGCCCGGCTCGCGCTCGGGTAGCCGCATGGCGAGGTCCGCGGAGCCGGCTTGGGAAGTGCACGGCGAGGCGACGAGCACGGCGCCGTCGCTGAGTTCGTGGGTGTAGCCCTCGCGGTCGACGACGTGTGCCCAGTCGGGCAGGGCGGCGCGCAGCGGTGAGTCGGCGGCCCAGATCGACTTCGGTGTGATCGGATCATGGTTGCCGGGAAGCAGGAAGAGCGGACGATTCCCACGATCGCGCTCGGTGAGGCAGTCGAGCAGCCCCTGCCACCAGATCTTGTCCGGTGACGGATCGTCGAAGACGTCGCCGGCGCACAAGATGGCGTCCACCGCGTATTGCTCGGCCAGGTCGAGGATACGCCGCACGGCGTCGAGCCGGGCGCGCATCAACTTGAGCTGGTCGCTCTCGTCGAACGACGGAAAGCGACGGCCAAGATGCCAGTCGGCGGTGTGGAGTAGCTTGAGAGCCACGTCGTCTTCTCCCGGGCTGACGCTCATTTCAGGACGAAATCCACGTCGAGGATGCGCTCGACTGACGGTTCGGCGTAACGGCGCCGGTGCGCACGCCGGTGCCACTTCTCATAGTCCGGATCGTTGCGCTCCTGAAGCCGCCGGATCTCGGCTTCCAGGGTGTCGATCTCTCGCTGGAGGCCCTCCACTTTCTTCTCGGCCGATGTCCGGGCGTCGGCACCGAGCACGGTGTCACGGCGCTGGATCGCGACTTTCAAATTCTTCTCGACGCCTTTCAATTGCCGCTTCAAGACCAGGACACGGTCGTCGATCGAACGCTCAAGCTGGGCGATGGAACGATCGAAGCGCTCTTGCTCGTCGCCGGCCACGGCGTGCTGGTCGATGAAGAGGGCTTCTTCGATGGCGTCTTCCATGTCCTCTTCGTCCAAGTCGAGCGTCATCGTGTCCTCGACGTCGGTGGGCACGATCTCCAGGAGCGCATGCGCCGCATCCTGAGACAGCATTTCGGCCGATGTCTCCATCAACACCACCGGAATCAGACGCTCGACCGGCTCGAAGCCCTGGTAGCGCACTTTGAGGCCCACCAGGCGTCCGCGCTGGCCACGCAAGGCGGTGAGCTCGTCCGGAGGTCGCCCCGAAGGGGAGCTAGTGGACATCGTCTCCGAGAGCGCCATCTCGACGCGGAACGGCTCGTACGGGGTATCTCGATAGGCGGGCTGCCGCGACGCCGCCTGACGTCGCGTCGCCTCCCGGGCCTCGGCTACCGCCGCTTCGAGCAAGGGATGACCCAGGTGGAGCGGATCGGCCTCGCTGTCATCGCGGGTCTCTCCCACGGCGACGGTGATGCCGTCGGCGAGCGTGGCCGGCAGGCGCGGACACGGATCGATGCGGAAACGCACGTGCCCTTCGTGGGCGGTGCGCCGATAGGGAATGTCCGCCGCCTCCAGGTAAGAGGTGAGAACGCGATCGGCATCGCGATCGAGCTCGGCCAGAGTCTCGGAGAGCTCTTCCTGGATCGCCCGGAATCTCTGGGTCACCTCTTCGTCGAACTGGGACTCGATGAGATTCTTGGTACGCGCCAGCTCCTTCTCGTAGCGATCGCGCTGCTCGCCGACCGTCTCGCGCAGCTCCTGAAGCTCGCCGAGCAGGCTCTCGTAGCTGCGCGAACGCTCGTAGATGCGCTCGAGGCGGGTTTGAAAGTCGACCGACATGGCGTTGACGACGGTCTCGGGCGACTTCGTCCGCGGCTCGTGGAGTACGTCATCCGAGCCGCCGAGGACGGTGCCGAAGAGATCGAGCTTCTGGCTCAGGATCTCGAAAGTGAGCTTCTGGGCTTCGTTGTCGGACGCCAGGAAATTGATGACCGTCACGTCGTGGGTCTGGGAGTAGCGATGACACCTGCCGATGCGCTGCTCGATCCGTTGCGGGTTCCACGGCAGATCATAGTTCACCAGGGTGTCGCAGAACTGGAGGTTGAGCCCCTTGGCGCCGGCCTCGGTGGACACGAAGACCCTGGAGCGGGTGCGAAATTCGTGCACCAGAGCCAGGCGGACGGCCACCGCGCGGCTCGGACGGTTGTAGGCGGGGATGGCGTTGCCGACGTCGGCCTTCCAGCGCTCGACCGCGGCACTCACCCGTGGGCCGGTATTCTGGCCGCGAAAGAGGGTGACGTCAGACTCGGATAGACCGCCGCCGTGAGGTGCGTCGGCGGTCAGCAGCTCGCGGATGTACTCCTGGGTGTTCAGCGACTCGGTGAAGATCACCACCTTGCCGCTGCCTTTGCCGAGGGCGGAGCGCTGGAAGACGTACTGCACGGCCTTGATCAGGGCCTCCGCCTTGCTGTCTCGCGGCAGGTTCTCGGCGCGCTCGATAAAGTTCTCGACCAGCTCGAGCTCGGTTCGCACCCGATTGGGCGGTGGCGGCGGGCCTTCGTCGACTTCCGTGGCCTGGAGATCCTCTTCGAGATCGCCCACCGCCTCCTCGGCCTCAGCGGCCAACTTCTCGATCGGCGTCTCCCGGAGCATCTTGCGCAGGCGCGTGGCGACCTTGCGCAAGCTGGACGCCAGCGCCTTTACCGAGGACGCCATCTGGCGATGAAAGGTGATCAGCAAGAGCCGGCGGTGGTTACCGCGAAATGCGACCAGCAGCGGGTCCATCAAGAATTCGGTGAGGTCGTCGTAGAGCGACTTCTCCTCGGGCGCCATGGTGTACTCGAATAGCCGCGCACGGCGATCGACGAAAGGCTTCTCCAGGAACTCCTGGGCCTGGCGACGCAGCGTTCGCCGACAGACGGTGGCCAGGCGCTGACGCAGCTCGTCGTCCTGCCCTTCGACCAGTCGGCGGTCGTCGCCGTCGCAGAACACCTGGCGGAAGGTGCGCACGTCGCCGAGCAGAGTGTCGGTGGGCTCGACGTATTGCACCAGGCCCCACAGCTCAGCCAGGGAGTTCTGGATCGGGGTGGCGGTCAGGAGCAACACCGGCGTGTTGTTCAACAGCTCCTTCACCCGCCCGGCCATCTGGGCGTGCGGCGACGCCGGCTGATAGACGCCGAAGCGATCGTAGCGCTTATAGAGCCCGGCGAAGATCTCGTGTGCCTCGTCGATCACGCATAGATCGAAAGGCTCGGTCGCCTTGAGCGCCTTGGAACCCTTCTCGCTGCCGGCCCAGTCGCGTCCGGCCAAAAACACGCCGCCGCCGGCCAGCCCGGCCTCCTGCTCGATCGCCGTCTGCCCGACGTTTTGCTCGAGCGCCGCCTGGCGGACCTCGATGCCGAACAGCGTGTAGAGCTCCTGCTGCCACTGGCCCTGGAGCGTCTTGGGCACGATGAGCAGCACTCGCCGCGCCCCTTCGGCCATCAGCTGCACGACCACCAGGCCGGCTTCGATCGTCTTGCCGAGGCCGACCTCGTCGGCCAGGATGCAGCCGCCCTCGCGCACCCGGCCGAGGGCGAAAATCACGGCGTGGATCTGGTGCGGATTCGGGTCGATGCGCCCGCGGCGCTGCGAGGCGGCATAGCGACGACGCTCGTCGGCCCGGCGAAGGCGGACGAGTTGTTCGGCGTTCCAGCGGCGTTGAATAGGATGAGTCACGGGATCGATACGTAGGAAAGCGAGATTATGTCATCTTCAAAAAAGATCCCCATCCCCCATCGCCGTATACATCTCGCCCAACCGATCGAACGCCTCCGGCTCAGCATCCGCCAGCGCGATCATCCCCAACCCTTGTGGCTCGGGACGCACCGTGAAACCGAGTCGCTCCAGCTGATCGTCCCAGCCGGGAGGGCCGCCGGCAAACCAGGCGTCGACCAGGCGGGTGCTGGAGAACTCCGGTTGGGTGAGCGCGGCGGCGAGAATCGGCTCGGCGGCGCGCAGGTGCCGAGGGTGAAAAAATGCATCGCCCCAGCGCAGAGAGTCCTCACGACGCAGGAAAACACACCAGCCGACGAGCCGGCCGAACCGCCGGGCCGCGAGGATCACATAGCGTGCATCGGGGCGTTTGAGATAGCGCCAGTCGATGTACTCGGCATCCCGCCGGACCAGGAAGCGGTAGCTCGGCGCGGAACGCCGGAAGAGGCGATCCCAGGCCGGGCCGACAGCGTCGACCCGCTCGATTCGGTAGCCGCCGGTTCGCCACTCGGGAGCCGGTTCCAGCTCGCGGGCCAGGTAACGCACGGGCCGGTCCTGACTGCCGCCGATGAACCAGCGACAGAAACGCTGGATGGGGCCGGTGTTGAAACCGTAGAAGAAGCCGAAGGAGCCGTCGCGATGGGCAGAGAAGAAATGACGCACCGTCCGCGCCAAGAGACCGGCCTTGCCGCGTCCCGTGTCGCGGGCCGCCGGGTCGGTCATGGTGTCGCCGATCTGAAGCGTCAAAAATGTCCGATGCTCGTACCACACCGGGATCGGATAACCGCCATAGTGCGCGGCCAACTCGCCGGCCGACTCGCCGAAAGAGCGCTCGGCGACGCTGATCATCGGCTCGCCCCAGGGGTTGTCGAGGTACTTCCACCGCCAGTGATCCAGGCTGCGGTCCACATGAAAGCTGGCGCGAAAGAGCCGCAGGATCGCATCTTCGTCGCCCCGGGTGTAGGAACGCATGACATAAGGATCGCGCCGGGCGACCAGCAACTTCCAGCTGCTGCCAGACGCGATCACGTCCTGATCTTTGCGGATCGCGAAGCCGGCCTCGGACAATCGACGGACGATCTCTCGCAAACGCGGCTCGTGGCGCGAAGGCAGCGACCCCTGACGTCGGCTCGACGTCGGCGCGTCCGCCGGCTGCGACGCGATGACGATCACCCGGCCATCGTCGCTGAGCTGCCGATCCAGCTGCTGAATCGCGTCACCGGCGTCAAGCCCCAAGTCGTCGCCATGCCAGAGCGCGGCGTCGAAGCGCGTTCCGTCTTCCGGCCGGACAAGCGCATAGCCCGAATCGGCCAGCCCGTCGGGCTCGAGCCTTCCGAGAAGCAGGACCCGGGCAGGAGCCTCGGGGAGCAGGGGCGACAGGTACGAAAAGTCCTTCATATGAAGAGATATACTTTAAGCTCTCAGCGTCCGACTTCCTATTCCACGACTTGCCCAAAAGCTCGGGCGATCGCCTGCCACTTGGTACGACTATGACCTCAGCCCTGTCCCCTCCGGGAACAACGGAAGATGTGCAGGCCACGAGCGCCCTGGTCTTGGCACCACACTACGACGACGAGGTGCTGGGGTGCGGCGGCCTTGTCGCTCGCCTCACCGCCGCTGGCGCGGCGGTGAGAGTGCTCTTCCTCTCGGATAGTGCCGACGCTTCAGAGCTTGCCGACGACGATGGTTCTACTGATGAGCAGCGCGCGGCCTACAGCGCGAGCCGCCGACAGGAGGCCAAGGCGGCGGCGAAGGTACTGGGCGTCGCCGGCATCGATCATCTCGATTTGCCCGACGGGCGCCTCGAGCGACACCTCGAGGCGATGGTTGTCGGCATCCGCCGCGCCCTGCTCTCCCAGCGGCCCGCTCTACTGCTAGTGCCGTCGCCGCTCGAAGCCAGCTCCGACCATCGCGCCGCATTCCGCGCGCTCCATGATCTGCTGGGAGCCGTGCGTCGCGATGATTCGCTGCGGCCCCTGGTCCAGGATCTGGACGTCCTGGCCTACGAGATCAACCATCCTCTGCGACCCGATGTCCTGGTCGACGCGAGTGGGCAGATCGAGATTCTCGAGCTGGCGATGGCCTGCTACGCCTCGCAGCAGGAGCGGCACGATTACCTGGGAGCCTGCCTCGGCCTGGCGAAGTTTCGCGCTTTGACGCTGCCCCCCGAGGTCAAGGCGGCAGAGGCCTACAAGCGCCTGAGCCTCGAAGATTTCAGGACCCACGGGCCGACCGCCCTGATCGCCCGGCTCGGCGGCGAACCGGAGAGTCTCCGGATTGAAGACGGCCCCAGGATCTCGGTCATCGTGCGCACCCGGGATCGGCCGGAACTGCTGGCCGAAGCGCTGGCCAGCCTGGCCGCGAGCACCTACACCCGAGCCGAGATCGTGCTGGTCAACGACGGCGGCGCGAAGCCGGCGGTGCCTGAGGATTTCCCACTGCCGGTGACGGCGGTCGACTTGGAATCCAACCGCGGACGCTCAGCCGCGGCCAACGCCGGCATCGCCGCCGCCACCGGCGACTACGTCACTTTTCTCGACGACGACGACCTGGTGGAGCCCGAGCATTTGGCGACCCTCGCCGGCCTGGTACAGGCGTCGGGGGTACGAGTCGCCTATACCGACGCCGCGGTCGGCATCTACGAGCTTGACGAAGGCGGCTGGCGATGCACCGAGCGGCGCATCCCCTACAGCCGGGATTTCGATCCCGAGATGTTGCTCTTCGACAACTACATCCCGTTCAACACCTTGCTGATCGAGCGCCAGCTCATGACCGAAGCCGGTGAGATCGACGAAACCCTGCCCTTCTTCGAAGATTGGGACTATCTCATCCGGCTGGCAGCCCTGACACCCTTCCATCACCTGGCGCGGGTGACTTGCGAGTATCGCCATTTCCGCGGCGGCGGGCACCACATCCTGGGTGATCGGCCCGAGAAGCGCACTGACTTCCTGGCGATGAAGGCACGGGTGATCAACAAACACGCGGATCGCGGCGGGCCGGACGCGGTAGCCCTGGCCGTCGATCGCCTGCGCGCGGAGTGGGTGGCGGAGAACGAAGAAGTCGGCCGTCTGCGCGGGGAAGTGACCCGCGGCGAGAAACGCTACCACCGGCTCCACGGCAAGCTGGCCGGGCTCGAGGTGCACCAGAAGGTGCTGGAAGAATCGGAGCGCCGGGCCTGGTCGGATCTCAGGCAGCGTGACGGAGAAGTTCACGCGCTTCAGGATCAGCTGCGCGAGCGCAAGCGCGAAGTCGAGCGCCAGAACGGCGAGATCGTGTGTCTAAAGGGTGATGTGGAACGACTGGACGGTGTCATCGAAGAGCAATCCGAGACCCAGCGCCAGAGCCATGCCGAGATCGAACGCTTGAACGGTGACGTCGAACGGCTCGAGGGTTCGATCCGCGAACAGTCCGAGACCCAGCGCCAGACCTGGAGCGAGATCGAACGCCTGAACGGGGAAATCGAACGCCTGAACGGCATCATCGCTGAGAAGTCCGAGACTCAGAACCAGAGCTACGCTGAGATCGAGCGCTTGAACCAGCTGATTCGCGAGATGGAGTCCACCAAGGCCTGGCGGACGCACCAGTGGTGGCAGGAGCACAAGCCGGGCCGCGGCGCGTGACGCTGTTGGCCCCAAGGAATCTCGCACCCTGATGAGCCTCCCGCGTAAGGTCTCGGTCGCCGTTCTCAGCTGGAACGGCAGGCATCACCTCGAGGTGTGCCTGGATGCCCTGCGTCGACAGCAACCGCCGGGCTGTGATTGGGAGATCCTGGTTCTCGACAACGGCTCGACCGACGACACCGTCTCCTGGGTCCGGCAGCATCACCCCGAGGTGCGCTTGATCGAAAGCCCGGTGAACCTCGGCTTCTGTGCCGGCAACAATCGGCTGGTTGCCGAGGCTGAGGGCGACGCCATCGTCTTGCTCAACAACGACACCCGTCCTCGTCCCGAGTGGCTGGGGGAGCTGGTCGATGCGTTCGCTCGGGCCGACGATGACGTGGCCGCGATCTCGGGCCAGATCGTCGACTGGGAGGGCGAGCGCCTCGACTTTGCCCGCGGAGCGTTGACCTTCGACGGTCACGCCTTTCAGCTGGACTATCGGCGACCGCTGGACGAGGTCGAGATTCCCGCCGCCGACTCAGAGCTGCTGTTCGCCTGTGGCGGCAACATGCTCGTGCGCCGCCAGTCCTTCCTCGACGCGGGCGGTTTCGACGAGAGCTACTTCGCCTACTTGGAAGACGTCGACCTCGGCTGGCGCTTGTGGTCGGGCGGCGAGCGCATACTGTTCGCCCCCAAGGCGGTGGTCAACCAACGCTCTATGGCCCCCAGCCAGGTGGTGGGCAACGAGAATCGCGGCTTCTTATTCGAGCGCAACGCGTTCCTCACCGCCTATAAGAACTACGACGACGATTTCTGGCGACGCCTGGCGCCGGCGATCCTGCTGACTTTCACCCATCGCA